>JAAUYH010089075.1_pt1 | contig 18643 bp, 9 predicted proteins | sample 7278061 | NCBI WGS metagenome assembly JAAUYH01 (sample SAMN14350203, study PRJNA611818) | marine sediment metagenome | isolation source: surface marine sediment (0.6m) | place: French Polynesia: Moorea | collected 2018-08 | reverse complement strand
TTCTTGACCCAGCACCAGCACGGTCTGATATTCCTGAAGAACTTTTATCCCTGGTGAATATTATTACTCCTAATGAAGTAGAAGCCGGACAGTTAGTAGGTTTTACTGTTGATGGGGAAGAGTCAGCCCACAGAGCAGCAGATCTGTTATTACAAAAGATGACCAGGGGTATCAATAAGTCCAACAATGTTAATTTGAAATGCGTACTGGTAAAACTGGGTGAGCGAGGAGTTTATTGTGCTACCCCCGACCAAAGATTTTTTCTTCCTGCATTTCCCGTTTCAGCTGTTGATACAACAGCTGCTGGTGATGCTTTCAATGGTGGTTTTGCTACAGCATTAGCCGAGGGTAAATCTTTAAGAAAAGCAGTAGTTTGGGGTGCAGCAGCAGGTGCTTTAGCTACTACCAAGCCAGGAGCACAACCTTCTCTCCCCGATCGATTTATTTTCGATAAGTTTTTGCAAGAGCAAGTCGGCGACTATTAGGATATTAGGCTTGAGATGTGCTTTGGCAATTCTACGCAACGAAGGCTATATTTTTGTTTCAATATTGCTAATGTAATAAAAATCCTTGAAACTGCCTTTAGCTTCAAGGATTTCTGTATGCCAGGAACGAGACTTGAACTCGTGACACGAGGATTTTCAGTCCTCTGCTCTACCAACTGAGCTATCCCGGCGGATGTATTTCAATTTACGATTATTAACAATAGCAAAGGTCATAGAATTTTGCAAGCTTTAGCGGAAATTTTTTTTTTAAGATTCAAGATTTTGGGATGGAAATGATTTTGGGGCACAGTTCATCACATCAAATAAATTACTTTATCTAGTTCAAAATACATGTAATAAAAAATTTATATTTGACTACATTAGTGCAGAATAATATCAATATAATTAAAACTATTGAAAGTAGCTTATTATTTTAAATATTTTGTTTTGATTGTATCAATAGTTTCTCATCTGAAAAGAAACATTGCTCGAACTTCAAGGAAAAATACATTTATATAATCAATTGAAGAATTATTGAATAGTAATTTAACTTTAAGAATGGGTAAATATAGTTACTAGCTAAATTAACAAAAAACTATCTTTTGTATAAGATTGTCGTTAAAAATATTGCTTTTTGTACTGATTAGATTAATAATTTCTCAATAAGAACATAGCTGTATAAAGTATTTTGTCATACAGCTAATATTCAGTGTGAGGAATAAAAATATGAAAAAAATTTGGCAATCTTTGCTTACTAGTTCAGCAATTTTTGCAGCGATCGCGAATGTTGGGACTACAGCATTGGCAAATGAAATATCTGCAGCAACAGAATCTCAAACAGAATCAAATTCTGCGATCGTCAATCCAGAAGTTCAAATTGAAAGTGCCAAACAAGATCGACTCATGGCACAGGTGACCTCCGTATCTCAACTATCAGACGTACAGCCAACAGATTGGGCATTTCAAGCACTCCAATCCTTGGTAGAACGTTATGGCTGTATCGCAGGATATCCCAACAGCACATATCGTGGAAATCGAGCATTGACAAGATACGAATTCGCCGCAGGATTAAATGCTTGTCTCGACCGAGTAAATGAATTAATTGCAACTGCAACTGCTGATGCAGTCACCAAAGAAGATATTGTTGCTCTGGAAAGATTACAAGAAGAATTTTCAGCTGAGTTAGCAACATTACGCGGTCGTGTAGATGCAGTTGAAGCACGCACAGCAGAACTAGAAGCAAATCAGTTTTCAACTACATCCAAACTCGAAGGAGAATTGGTGGTAGGTATAACTGATGTGTTCGAAGGAAACACAAATGATGATAATACAGCCTTAGGGGCTAGAGCGCGAATTAACTTCGTTAGCAGTTTTACTGGTAAAGATACACTTTACACTCGGATCCAAACTAATAATATTGTTGCCCCCGATTTAGGTACTCCGGAAGGTGGGTTAGCCTTTGCTGGGGATACGGGAGACAATGATGCAGCTTTAGATGCTTTATGGTACAGTTTTCCACTAACTGAAAAAACTAACGTCATTGCCATCGCTAATGCTGGTGCAGCAGACGATGTAGTCGATACAGTTAACCTATTTGACGGTGACGGTACAGAAGGGGCTTTATCTACCTTCGGTACTCGTAACCCAATTTATGGAGCAATGGATGGTTCTGGTGTCGGCGTTACTCAGGAATTTGGTAAGGGCTTATCTTTAAGTTTGGCTTACTTAGCAGGTTCTGCTAGCGATCCAAGTACTGATAATGGTTTATTTCAAGGATCCTATGGAGCATTAGCGCAACTTACCCTAGAGCCTAGTGATCGCTTTAAAATTGGTTTAACTTACATTAATTCCTACAACCAATTTGGAGGTGCAGGAAGTAATGCAGCAACTTTAAACGTTACATCACCAGTAGACAATGCAACTAATCTTGCAGATACTCCATATTCCAGCAATTCTTATGGCGTTCAAGCTTCTTTAGGTCTGAGTAAAAACCTAGTTTTAGGTGGTTGGGCTGGTTATTCAAATGTACGTAATCTTTCAACATCTCCAGCCTTCCCCGATCGCGGTAAAGCTGACGTCTGGAATTGGGCTGTAACCCTTGGCTTACCAGATTTAGGCAAAAAAGGCAACTTAGGTGGTATAATATTCGGTATGGAACCAAAAGTTACCGATTCAAGTATTGATGGTTTAAATGAGGATAGCGATACTTCTTATCACATTGAGGCGTTCTATCAGTACAAAGTTAATGACAACATTAGTGTAACACCGGGAGTCATCTGGCTCACAGCCCCTGACCACAACAGCAACAACGACGACATTGTAATTGGAACTTTCAGAACCACATTTACCTTCTAATCAGCAACTCAAAATCTGAAGTTACAAAATCTGAAGTTACAAAATCTGAAGTTATTTTTGGCATTTTATTTCTGACATTTTATTTCTGACATTAACTTATCAGAATCTAGAATTTTACTTCCTTGACTCTTGGTTAGAGAAGAGAAAATAATTTTCAGTCTCAAGTCAGGAAATAAATACTTTGTCCTCAGAGGAATAAAGAAAGACCAGCCTACCACAGCTGGTCTGTAAAATAACCTTTTCTTAACGTTGTCTTCTCAAAAGAGTTAAACTTTATCCGGCGCGTTCCCAAAACACATCGGGTAATGTTTCTTAACAATATTGTAACAGGCAACACAGACTTTTAGTGAAAATTTATCAAAAAAAGATAAGAAAGACTAAATCGACCTCTATACTTTAAGAAGAATTTACTTGTAGATTGGGGATTGGGTACTGGCGACTGGCAATTGGGTAAGTTCGCGCCCAAGCAGAGTTTAGTTCAAGTTAATGTTATTGGTAATTGGTATTTGTTATTTTTTATGGGCAATACACACGTTGTTTAGGACGTCATATTTTGCCCAGAAGGGAACAGAGAACAGATAAATGTCCTAACATTTTTGGCGACTGCGATAATAATCCCAATCCCTAATCCCCAATCCCTAATCTTCACTCAACTAAATACGGCTTACCCCAAAGAACCTGCTCTTGTTTATAAATCGCAATTCCTGGTTTCGCACCTTTGGGCTTATAAACATATTTCGGCTGGGTGTAAACCACTGGAACTTGTTTACTTTGACGACTGCGACTGTGGTAAGCTGCGAGATTTGCGACAAATTGTAAATCCTTCGACTTTGGTGTGGTTCCAGCCTCTAATCTAAGTAGTACATGACTTCCAGGAATTTCCTGAGCGTGGAACCAAAGATCATAATCGCCTGCTATTTTGAATGAAAGTTGATCGTTTTGGCGGTTGTTACGACCAATTAAAACTTCAAAACCACCTGGGGTATGGTAACGATGAAAATTGGTACTAGCTGTTTGAGTGGAACTGCGACGACGATATTCTGTATCTTCTAAATATTTTTGTCCGACTAACTCTTCACGAATTTCTTCTAAAGCTTGTAAATCTTCCGTACTTTGGTAATCATTTGTTTGAGAAATAGATGCTTCGACTTGCTCTAAATAATTAATTTCATTCTTGACTTCTAAAAGTAAAGGTTCAACTGCAGAGCGAGCACGTTTAAGTTTTTGATGTTTTTTATAAAGACCTTGAGCATTTTGAACAGCATTTTTATCAGGTTCAAGTTTTACCTTCACTGGTTCTCCAGTTTCAAAATCAGATAGAACCATCTCTTGAATTCCTGGTTTCCACTCATGCAGATGAGCCATTAGTAAATCAGCTTTTTGACGATATTCATCTGCTCGATCAGATTGCTGCAAACGTTCTTCAAAGTTTTGCGCCTTAATGCGCAGTTTGGTCAAAAAATTGTTGATTTTCTGGTTTAATTGATGTTGCAGTTGGGAAAAAGCTTGTTGATTGAGTTTTTCCGTATAGTATTTGTCGATCAATACTTGAATATCTTCAACGGGTTTAACTCCACCCCAACCAAGAACTGTATATCCAGTCGTTGTCAAAGCTGGATTAAAGCTTTCTTGCTCTAAAGATTGCAACCACACTCGCCAAGTTTGAAAAAGCTTTTGCCATTCCTGGGATGCTAACTTATCAGTGTGGGTTTGGGGATTAATCTCCGATACTTGCAACATTGATTCAAGTAATGATGGCGATATCCCGCGATAAGTCTTAAGTAGTTGACGTTTAATACTTCCTGGAACCAAACTCACCCGTTCCCACCAACGCTCAAAAGGCTCATCTAAACTGGGAATACTATTAGTTAAAGCGGGTGGAGCTTCATATAACTGTCCTGTAAGTACGGGACGCACGCTAGATTTTTGTTGATTGATTTGATGGGCAACAGTAATAATTTGATTGTTTGCATCGGTAAGAACCATATTACTGTACTTACCCATAATTTCCACATACAGGTGATACAGTGGACTTTCGCCGGGACGACGAGCAAATCTTAAATCAATAGCCCGCTCCCAAGGAGCAATAGTTTCTATTTCTATTAATGCCAAACCACCTAATTGATGTACCAATTGTTGACTAAAAGTAAAAGTATCTGGTTTTCGTGGTGGTGGTTCGCCAATACAAATTCTTGCAGCTTGAGGATGGCGAGAAATATCTAACCAACTTCGCCCTTTGAGAGTACGCAAAGCAATTGCAATAGTATATTTATCACGTTGGTGAACCTGTTCTACACGTGATGGAAGCCAGCGATCGCGAATATCGCTGCAAACAGCTTTGAGAGTTGTATAGTCAAAAGTCTGCACGACGATCGCTCATTTCATTAGAAGTCTCACAGTTTAGTATAACTTTGAAGTAAACTAACCCATGGCTTTTTAGTTGACATATACAAAGTTTTTACTGTAACTGAAGTAAACAGGTTTGTAGAGAATCTAAAATATCAAAAGTAAACGGTAAAAGGTAAAAAGCACATCTCAGCTTTGCCTTTTAGCCATTACCGATTTCTGGATTATTCAGTTTTTTATTTACTTCTCAATTAAGCTCGGAGCATCTGTCGGTGTTATGTGTGAGATTTCTGTGTAAAGGTCACTCAATTGATGCGCCACACCATCCCAACTAAACTTAGTCTCAACCCGCTTTCTTCCTCCTTGACCCAACTTATCTCGCCATTGTGAATCAGAAATAATGCGATCGATTGCGCTACAAAAAGCTTCCACGTCTTGGGGTGGAGCTAATAAACCTGTTTCTTCGGAAACAACAGTAAATTGTAATCCTCCCACGTCACTTGCGACAACAGGTGTTCCACTCGCCATTGCTTCAATTGCAACTAAACCAAAAGGTTCATAATGACTCGGAACAACGCACACATCAGCCGCAGCATAATACAGCGGTAAATCTTCCTGACTTAAACGACCGGGGAAAAATGCAACATGTCTCATCCCCAACTCATCAACAATACTTTCAATTCGCTCCCGCTCTCTACCATCACTTTGACCGGGACGACTACCACCAGCAACAATTAATTTGAGATTAGGTGAGTTAAATAATTTAGATTTTCGTATCGCCCTAACCAAAGTTTCTATACCTTTTCGGCGGTCGAAACGTCCCACATACATAACTATTTTTTCATCAGGGCTAAATTTCAACTCATTACTTGCAGTTTGAGCTTTATTTCCCAATTTCGCTCTTGCTGCTGCTTTATCAATGCGACCAAAACGTTCAATATCTGTACCGCAAGGAATAATATCAATTTGACCTTCACTTGAGACCCAAGAACGCATGTGTTCTTCTTCCTGAGGAGAAGTAGCCACAATTCTCTCAGCTGTTTCTAATACATTTTTCTCTACTTCCAAGCGAGTATTAGCAATTAAGGGAGCTTTATTAATAGTTTTGTACTTTACTGCCCCTAAAGAATGATATGTATGAATTAGTTGGCTTCCCTGAATTTTTTTCAATTGCATCCCAACCCAAGCAGATAACCAGTAATTGGTATGAATTAAGGGATATATAAAATCATTTTCTTGCTGAAATTTCAGCAAATTATCCACAAATTCAGGTAGGTAATCAAAAATATCATCTCGTGGGACAAAATCTGTTGGACCAGCCTTCAAACGAATAGTTCGGCAATTCTCTGTATGCTCAACAATATCATCTTGTTGTGCATTTACTTTACGGGTAAACATATCAACTTTCCACCCTAATTTCGCCAGTGCTTCACCCACGTGACGGACGTAAACATTTTGTCCTCCTGCTTCTTCTTTTCCTACCTCAATTGCAGGATCTCCGTGAACTGAAATTAAGACGATACGTTCTTCCGTTCTGGAGTTCATAGCCTTCCGATCCTTGATTTAAAGAGGTTTAAACTAGCGCCAAAGTTTCACCTTTGCAGTTCAACCTCAGTTGTCTATTTGTTCTAGTTAATATTTATTTTAATTTAAAACGTCTAATAAATTTACATTCCAGTTACTTTAATAACTTATGTATTATCTATATTAAAAGATGCAAATTATACTTTTAAATCAATAATTTTGCTCAACTTTTATTTCCACTTTAATCTCAAAAATACTTGTAAAGTATAACTATTATTACTCGCACACATGTCAAACAATATATCTAATTGATACTTTTATAGTTTTTTTATACATTTAAACAAAAACAACTTAAAGTAACAAAAAGAACTTTTTTGTTAGTGTTGTCACTTATTTAGAACAGACTTGTAAAATGATTACTTGATGTCTTTATAAAAATTTATATTTTTTTTACATAATACCTTAATAGTTTCAATAAATAGTATGATTAATTACCCATCAACCTGTGTGTATAAAATGCACAATTTATTTATCGTGTTTTAACTAGCAATAAATCATACATATACTGAAAAATCAAAAGCAAGTTATTAATTTGTTATTATCATGACAACTGAAGTACCTGAAATTTTCTTACTTGTTAGAAACCAAGTATGATATGTGAAGATATTCAATCCAATTAATTATTTTTAGGCTCTAGATGTTTGTATCCCCAACGAAATACCATATAAATACATAAACCGGTATCTCTTCTCGATTGCATCGAAGAAGAAGAGATATCAGTCTAGATATAAACATTAAATATCAAGCTTGCAAGAAGAAATAATACGGTGATGTAGTGTGAAACGAAGAACAAAAATACGCCAATATCTAAAAAATATCTATTCGGAAAACTTCTAACTAGAATCAAAAACAGTATTATTTGAAGTCTATAGGTTCTAATCCTATTAGTCTAATCCTATTGACTTTATATTATTCCGATCAAGCTTAAGAACAGTATTCCAAGATCATATATGACGCTAAACACCAGTGAAATCTTCCAAGATAAAGTTATTGATATCAAAATTTATTGATGTTTTGTAATATTCTGAATCAGGTAAATATATTAGATTACCTTCGAGCAAAAATTCTCTTGTTTGGAAATATAAAAATATTATTTTAAATAATAAATGTATCTATGCATCAGTAATTTATGAACTGAGACTAGATAGCAATGAAAAAATTAGAAGCACGGAAACCTTTAACTTTTTCATTCTTTATTAACTATTAAATTAAAAATTAAAAATCAAAGACAGAAAATACTTTGATTTTTAATTTTTAATAACCCAAGAAAACAAATTAATTTGTTGCTTGTGCAGCTAACATCTCCTTGAGTTTCTCTAATTCTGCAGCCCAGCGAGGGTCTGGACGAACTGCATCGGAATCGTGGTGATTGGATGAAGAAGTCTCTTTTGGTGCATTACGACGAGATTTCTTCCCTTTCTTGCCTTCTTTTTGGGAGCTACCAGCACCGCTGGATGCTTTAGCAGCTTGCTCCTCGTTGTTTTCTTCTCCTTTGCTACGAGGTAATGCTTTTTCGATTTTAATTGCAGTTTCTTTAAACATCTGACCATTATATTTTTCAATAATTTGATCAGCTTTCTCATCATTATTGACTGTAATAAAGCCAAAACCACGGCATTTTCCAGTCTTACGATCTTTAATCAGTTTAGTTGTAACTGCATTACCTTCTTCGGCAAAAATTGCTTGTAGCTCTGACTTATCTATTACTTCTTTCGGCAAATTGCCTATGTAAAGGCGAACAGACATTTACTAGACCTCCACGGTTGAATAAACACAAACAGGTAAAAACAAAATTGGCTTTGACTGTTGCTACGTGCTTTTTGATAAATATTGCCATAAACCAATATCTTTTATTCCCAACTGCCAACTTTTTCAACACAGTTTTTTAATGGGATTGAGCTTGTTTTAGGCAGAAGCGCGCACAACGCTCATAATACCTTTATTCTATGAATTTTTAGTTTAAAAGCCTTCCATTCACTACCAAAAAATACTTAACTACCTTAATTTAGGGAATCAAACACCATTCCCTACAATATCACGCTATCCCAATTGCAGCTAGTTCAACTCACACATTTTGTTGCTTGAAATTTAATTATTGTACTATAAAATACATTTTGTCCCAAATTTAATATTTGAGAAACAAAAACCAGCCATTGGCTGGTAAATTCACTGCTGTGTTTGGGGAATTTAAAAACAACTATTGGCTTACACAGTCTCAGAGATAGCTAAATTATATATATATCTAAAACTATTGTTAATAAACTTAACACCTCAGGACATTATGTGCAACTTTTATTTACACATCACTCCAAGCAGTTTTAAGAATGTAGAATTGCCAAGGCGTCAGAGATAAGAAGAGGATGGACAACTATAGGTAAAGTAGGGTTATTTCAATAACTCACAGCTATCCTTGGAGAAAGATATAAGCACCCAAAGCAGTAAAAATGAAAGCAAAAATCATCGACCATATTGGATGAAGTCCATTAATTTTTTTACCACTTTGAGTTTTTAATATTTGAATATCAACCCAAGGTGTCGCACCCCGTCGCAACCAACCGCGAACTATGACTTCTCGACCGACAAAGTCCTGAGGATTAAAGGCTTGTCCCAACCAGGAAATATGGTGTAACTTGAGTAAACCTCTATTAGTTTGCAATATTAAATCTTGTCCTAAATAATTACTGGTACCACGACGACCAAGTAATTTGCCAGTAAGTAAAACAGCATTACTATCAATTGGAAGCGAAGCAGGGTTATTTAAAACGTCGATAAAATTTTCGTTGGTTTGGGCTGAATTGGGTTTAATATCCGGGAAAAATTGGTTAATTCTAACTAAAGTTCCAATACTAAAACCAATTAAAATACAGCCTAAGAGGAAATTCCAATCATCATATATCCACTTCAGATTCAATACTTCAACAGCATAAGCAATTTGCCACACTAACCAAATACCAAAACCCAATAACAAGCCTAAAGGAATTCCCCACCATGGTGCCATACCAATGAAAAATGACTGATGTCGGATTTGCAAGGGCTGTTGTTTTTCTATACTTAACTCTGTTTCCAAACGCCACTGACGAGCGATTTGACATAGGCGTTGAATCCGATGTCCTGTGAGAGGATGACTGTTATTAGCAGCAAACCACCAACGATAGGGATTAAGATATTCCCACATTAAATAGGACTCGAGGGCTATGTGGGGTGCGATACTTCCCAAAGATAAACTTTGTTTGTATCCCAGTGGTAAAAGTAAATTCAAGCTTTCTAGTAAATAACTAGTTTTTTCTTGTTTTTCAATATCTCCAGCAATCCCAATTGCCATTTTAAGTAAAGCACGAATTGCAGCGTTGGGGTGACCTGTCATTTCTGCAGCGCGGCGATCGCTATAGTAATGGCGTAATTGGGAGAACCATAAACTAGTACCAGTCAACACATACCAAATACAGTAAAAGAAATTGGCGAAAACTCCTAAAAAGGAACGTCCAATTTTGTTTGGTAACCAGTCCCCCCAACGGGAAATCATTTGGTACAAACCATAAATTGGTAGAGTCACCAATAGGTAAAGGGAGGTTAATCCAATATCACCATAGGTAATGTGTCCCAATTCCATTCCATAAACTGCAGCAATCTCATCATTTTCTAGTTGGTCTAGGAGTCCTTGAGTAACTACAATCCGAGCGGTACGGGACAAATTTCCATAGGAATAAGCAAATGGAGCAGATTCTTGCAAAACAAATAACTGGGGTATTTTCCACCCTCTTTGCTGACAGTAACGTATTAATAGTCGATTAGCTGCAGGGCTATACCTGTTTAGTTGCTCTTGTTGTAAAGTTTGTTGGGGATAAAACTTACTCAATAAGATATCCAATAACCAAGGAGAAGCTATAGCAAGAACAATAACAACTGCTAGTAAGAAATAAATTGGATCGTAATAAAGGAACTGTAATGGTTCCACAAACGGTAACCAGTTCAAAAGATGATTGACTGATTCCATCAATAAGACCAATAAAAATCTCATTGTCCAGAATAATGCAACCGATGTTAAAACCATCACTACCCTCAGGGGAAGTAATTTAGGTTTCGGTAAAGGTTGCCACATTTTTGCTTTTGGTGCTTTCCGCCAGTAGACAGTTACTCCTCGAGTCGGTAGTTCTTCGTTACTAGATTTAGATTGTTCAAATGTTTTTGGAGATTCTTGTTTATTCTTAGTTTGATTATCTTTGGTTTGATTATCTTGAGATTGATTTTCCTTTATTTGATGATTTATCTTATGTTGTTGCCTCAGGGTTTTATCTTGGTGAAATGTTTCTCGACTACTTTCACTGTTTAGTAATTCCACTACAGTAGAGTTATCCTGAGTTACAAGTTGTGATGAAAATAAATTCTCCTCAAGAGGAGCAGAATCTTTATTTTCAAAGGGAATAAAACCTGTTGCTTCAGGTATATCTTCGGGTTCACTTTTTGACTTCAGTTGTTCCTTGGAGCGCTTAGCTCGAAGTTTTTTTAAGGAGAGATTTGCCCATTCTCTCACTTCTTGATTATCACTTTCACGCAGATCTTCACACAGAGAAATGGCTGTACTAACTTCACCAGTCCGGGAATAAGCCACAGCTAATCCGATTGTTGCTTGTAAAACATCGGAATAATTAGTTGACTGACTGATGAAGCCATCTAATATAGTTATTGCAGCTTGGTAATCTCCCTGTTTGAGAGCATTTAAACCAGCCTGAAGGGATAGTTCGGAATGTGATGGCATTGGAACTGTAACTCAATTATTGGACACAGCCACCCATTATTTTGACCTTTTGGGTAACTCTTAGTTTACTAAAAATAGGAGGGTAAAAAACTGGTAATTTCTAGCAAAAGCCCAAAATATAACCATCAGTCATATGGATTTAGATTGAGTTTTCAATCTAAACGTTGATAACTTTTTTGCCCAAAATCATAGGATCTACTTACTTAAGGAAAGATTACTCAACGGGAAAACCAAGAAATAAATAGTTCCAAAATATTCCCATACTGGTAGCTTTACTTGCAGGATGCGATCACTCACACCTCAAACAGGCTAAAAAACAAGGTATAGATTTCAATTTATTGGAAATAGTCAATAAACTGAAACTTATAGTAATAAAGTAGGTTACGCAGTAAATCGATAGTTAACCGAAATTAATTTTTATAATTTGGAAATCATATAATCTGGGAATCATATAATCTGGGAATCATATAATTTGGGAATCAATTCATAGTTTGACAAAAGTGGGCGAAGGTCGCCCCTGATAATTCACCCTTGGTTGTTTGTCCTGAAGAATTTCCTTTAATATTTGTTAAGCCTTAGTGGGCTCTTTCCCAGAAACAACCGGAGCAATATTATTTAATTTTAATTCTGAATGGTCTTGCTGTAATTGCTGACAATTCCACTCATTACGGAACAGTAATACCGGACGTCCCATACTATCTTTTACAGTAGTTGTATTGAACAAACGTCCCACTTTCTCCAACGCTTCCCAACCACCTTCAACCCAACGGGCGACACTGTAAGGTAATGGTTCTAATCTTGTTTCAATTCCATATTCTTGAAGCAAGCGAAATTGTACTACCTCAAGTTGTAACTGACCGACTGCTGCTAAGATTGGGTCACGCTTAGCTTCATCTACGGAGTACATGATCTGTACTGCTCCTTCTTCTCGCAATTCTGAAACACCCTTCTGAAATTGCTTGAATTTTGAAGGATTAGGGTTGCGAAGTACAGCAAATAACTCAGGGGAAAAATAAGGGATTCCCTCATATTCAAGCTTTTTGCCAGTATATATTGTGTCACCAATAGCAAAAACCCCAGGATTATTTAAACCAATTACATCCCCAGCATAAGCGTACTCAATCGATTCTCTTTCTTGGGCAAATAGTTTTTGCGGTCGGGAAAGACGGACGTTTTTACCAGTACGAGCATGACTTACAGTCATATCTTTCTCAAATTTTCCCGTACACACCCTAATGAATGCTACCCTATCCCGATGTTTTGGATCCATGTTTGCCTGGAGCTTAAACACAAAACCGGAAAAATCTGGGTATGTTGGTGAAATTTCACCTAAGGTACTTTGACGTGCGGTGGGCTTGAGAGCATATTCAAGAAAATACTTTAAAAATAACTCCACCCCAAAATTAGTCATTGCACTTCCAAAGAAAACAGGTGTCATTTTTCCTTGGTGCACTAAATCCAAATCTAGTTCTGGTCCAACACCTTCAATAAGTTCTAATTCATCTTTAAGTTGATAGTAAAGTTCTTCTTCTATCAGTTCTTCTACTCTTGAATCGCCTAATTCTAATACATTTTCTAAAGCTTCACGGCTACCGTGGGCGCTCCTTTCAAATAAATGTATTTGCCTCCCGTTCCGATCAAATACTCCCTTGAAGCGATCGCCCATACCGATCGGCCAATTTACAGCATAGGTCATTAAACCTAATTCTTGCTCGATTTCATCAAGTAGTTCTAAAGGTTCCCTTCCGGGACGATCGAGTTTATTAACAAAAGTAAAGATGGGTATACCCCGCATCTTACAGACTTCAAACAGCTTTCTGGTTTGTGGTTCCAAACCTTTTGCCGCATCAATTAACATTACAGCATTATCTGCGGCTGCCAAAGTCCGATAAGTATCTTCACTAAAATCTTGGTGACCGGGGGTATCAAGTAAATTAATATGGGAATTTTGATACTCAAACTGGAGCACAGTGGAAGTAATAGAAATTCCTCTTTGTTGCTCCATTGCCATCCAGTCAGAAGTTGCTTTGCGTTGGGCTCTTCTCGCCTTTACAGAACCAGCTTCGTGAATTGCTCCTCCGTATAGGAGCAACTTTTCTGTCAGGGTTGTTTTTCCCGCATCAGGGTGGGAAATAATGGCGAAGTTACGGCGTCTGTCTACCTGTTGAGTAAGTTCTGACTCAAGTTCAGTTGACATATTAGTTGACATAATTTGAGTTAAATGTTTATGAGATTTGTTACTTAAATTAAATTAAATTTTCCTACTTAAAGCTGGAGTTTTTATATTAAGACAACAAAGCTCGTGCTAGTGTCTTAATATTGTCAAAAATCAGCTAAAAATCGGAGAATCTAATGTACGACACGGACAGCCGAAGATTTTTATCAGCACTGTGTCATGGCGCTATTTTCTTTAGTTGTTTGGTATTATCAATCGGCGTACCTTTTTTCATCCTGTTTATTAGTAGCGACCCAGTGGTTAAGAATAATGCGAAAGAAGCTATCAATCTCCACTTTAATGTGTGGCTCTATTTCCTGATTATTACACCCTTGGTTTGGGTCACCCTTGGTTTGTTAGGGATACTGTATGGGGTCTGGTTATTTCTCCATTGGGGGCTTACTATTTGGGCATTATTTAATGTTCTAACTCATCCAGATAAACCTTTTCGCTACCCTTTCATTTTCCGTCTTATATAACCTAAAAGCTACATGTTCGAGAGTAGATCAGCTGGTCTCGATCTCAAAATTTGACCAAAAAATTACATTCACCACAAATCGATAATCAATAACTTTCTATTTGCATCCTTGGAAAAGCATTCTAATTTATTAAACTCAACTCATCAATTCAAACAGTAAATTAAAATTTCCAATTCAAAAGGTAAATTCTGCATTTATTACAAGTGGACAGCAAATTAAGTGGCAAGTATCCTGGTGTCAGTAAACAATATTTCCAGATATATTAAGCTCTGAATTGGGATAGAGATTATTTAGTATCAGCAGAAAATTTTTCTGTCATATTTTCTCCTAGCGATAGTTATAAATACTTTTCCAGTCCTTAAAGTAGCTGAATACATTTCCCACATAAGTGTAACGGAATATAAAGATAGGTTTGGAAAACTAACTCCTTAGGCCACACTGATACCTGAGGTATGGAAGTTACCCAAACATGGAAATTTGTTTACTTCTCTGAGGTTAATTTCCTGAGGTTAATTTCCTGAGGCTAATAAACAGTTATTACCTAAGTTTATTTTGACTGGTCATAATTAACTATTCCTAGGAACCACAGCTTCAATCAACAATTCTAGTGGCGATAAATGTACTTGATTGTCGGTAGATTGATGCTTTGTATTCTATTTCGATCAATTTTTTAACATTTTTGCTTAACACTCTGACTGTAAAATACAAAATTGCCCTACAACTCTCGATATAAAAAATTGAGCAGTAGGGCAGAGGCAAGTTAAGCGCTGATTCCAGTCTGTCCGAGTAAAGCGAATTTCTTGCTTTACCATGTGACGCTTTATTTATTGTCCGCTCTAGCTTTTATTGTCCGCTCTAGCTTTTAGTTGATAAAATTTTATGTTTCCAACTCATCGACCTCGTCGCTTGCGTACCAGTTCTTTACTACGCCAGATGGTACGAGAAACTGTAATCACAACAAATGATTTAATATATCCTTTATTTGCAGTTCCAGGAGATAGAATTGCCAAAGAAGTAAAATCTATGCCTGGGGTATATCAGCTATCTGTGGATAAGATAGTTGAAGATGCCAAAGAAGTTTATGACTTAGGTATTCCAGCAATTATTCTGTTTGGCATTCCAGATGAAAAAGATGATGATGCTACCGGTGCATGGCATGATTGTGGAATCGTGCCAAAAGCATCTACTGCAGTTAAAGAAGCAGTACCTGAATTAATAGTTATTGCTGACACTTGTTTGTGTGAGTACACCAGTCACGGTCATTGTGGTTATTTACAAGTTGGAGATCTAAGCGGACGGGTTTTAAATGACCCAACCTTGGAATTATTGAAAAAGACTGCAGTATCTCAAGCTAAATCCGGAGCGGATATCATCGCTCCTTCAGGAATGATGGATGGTTTTGTGCAAGCGATCCGAACCGGTTTAGATGAAGCTGGTTATCAGGATACGCCAATCATGTCCTATGCAGCTAAATATGCATCATCTTATTATGGCCCATTCCGAGATGCAGCTGAATCGGCACCCCAGTTTGGCGATCGCAGAACCTATCAAATGGATCCAGCTAACGCTCGCGAAACAATTAAAGAAATTGAGTTAGACATTGCTGAAGGTGCGGATATGCTTATGGTCAAACCGGCTTTATCATATATGGATATCATCTGGCGAGTTAAGCAGGCTTGTAATTTACCAGTTGCAGCATATAACGTTTCCGGAGAATACTCCATGATTAAAGCTGCAGCCCTCAATGGCTGGATTGATGAAGAAAGGGTAGTGTTAGAAACTCTAACTAGTTTTAAACGCGCCGGAGCAGATTTAATTTTGACCTACCATGCTAAAGATGCTGCTCGTTGGTTAAGTTAAATCCAGGATAAGTACAACTAAAAAGTAATAATTTTAAATTATCAATCTCTCGAGTGCAGCTGTAACAGGTTTAATTTGACGAGCGATCCAAGTAAGTTGGGTTAGAAGCCGCAAATTATAACTTGTATGGTGGCGAATCGAGAGATTGAACTTGTTTATATAGATAGGGGATCGATAAATTCATATTCACCGGACTATAGGATGTTATTTTCTCCATGTCTTTTATCCATATCTTTTATAAATTACTGATGAGTAATCATAAATGAGAAATGTCTATTTTTTTATTGCCACTGTGAAAATACTATTATCTACAAAGATGATTTTTAAAATTACTATGAAGTTTTCGGTATAATCCGCAATAAATTTGCCAGGAAGTACACTGATGGCTTATAAAATAATATAGTTAAAAAAAAATTGTCGATTGACTATTTTTGTCGATTGAATGACCGATTTAATAAGCCAATTCTGTTGTAATAAAGAGGGAGCAATTAGGTATGGATATGCAAGTCCTGAGAGAACGGGCGGGTCTTAGCCGGACTGAAGTAGCCTTCAGGCTTGCAATAAGCGAAACTAGTGTTCGCAATTGGGAAGCAGGACGTACTGAACCAACCATGACACCTAAGAAGTATTTGGAAGCGATACGTCTGTTTAAATGCACGCCAGAAGAGTTGGCAACGGCAAGTGAAAAGTCTATAAATCAAAGACATAAGCGTAAGCCTGGTAGACCGAGGAGGTATCCAGAAAACGGTGTAAGTCAGTCTCCGGCTATTAGTCAGATGAGTGATTCACCCATTTATACTCCAAATATTTAGTCTTAATTTTTTAGTGCTTCGAACTGATTTTATCTATATATAATTTCAGTTTGTAATGTTTGCTTCCCATTAAGCATGTCTGAACAATTTTAAGTATTGAGAAAAGTAAAAATAGATCAAGCAGTATAAATAGAATCTTAGAGATTACTTATTTATCTGCTTGGTAAGTAAGATAGACGTTTTTTAGCGTCTATTTTTTTTTGATATTAGAATGTAATTAACTGTTATTAATGATGTTTCCAATGCACTGCAAGAAATAAAAATCAAAAATTAATTAATGGGGCAGGTGTAATTGATAAGATAAATAACTAGTGAAAAGATTTGTTTACTATGAACTACTTTTGATGAAGTAATTTTTTCGAGTTCGAAATTTTAACAGTATTCTTACAGTAACTCTTAACTTAACTGTATGATTAAAACTTCAGAAAGTGTAAAGTAGAGCATTTTTACCAAATTTGTTTTAAGTCTGAGTATGGGAAATTTTAGATACATTGCTCAGATTTACAACTATGTTACAAATAGAACTACTTGCATACTTAACAGCAGTGCAAATTTTGTGATAAATTTTTCGTTCAGTAAGTCCTACGACAACCTTGAAACACCAAGATGTAATTTATCCTCCATTCTCTTTCTAAAATAGAACGATAGTGCAATTGGAGTTTCTTCAACTAAGCTAACATCATTAAAGCTTGTTTGATGTGCTAACAACAGCAGGTTACTACTGGTATTTTCAACCTTCGTTGTCTGTATAAAGACATATCGCTGACGATATTTTCAGCAGATGCACGATAAGATTCTAAAACTATAGGGTAAATAAAAGATCTCATGGCTCAAACTATATTCTTTAATGCTCTGCGAGAAGCTATTGATGAGGAAATGGCTCACGATCCAACAGTCTTCGTTCTTGGTGAAGATGTTGGACATTATGGTGGTTCTTATAAAGTAACCAAGGATCTTTATAAAAAGTATGGGGAACTGAGGGTTTTAGATACACCCATTGCTGAAAATAGTTTTACTGGCTTGGCTGTGGGAGCAGCCATCAATGGTCTGCGACCGATAATTGAAGGTATGAATATGGGTTTCTTGCTTCTAGCATTTAACCAAATTGCCAATAATGCTGGAATGCTACGTTATACATCTGGGGGAAACTTTAAAATTCCCATGGTAATTCGTGGTCCTGGTGGTGTAGGAAGACAACTAGGAGCAGAACATTCTCAACGTCTTGAGGCTTACTTCCAAGCAGTACCTGGATTGAAAATTGTTGCTTGTTCTACGCCTTATAATGCTAAGGGTTTATTAAAGTCTGCGATCCGCGATGATAATCCAGTGTTATTTTTCGAACATGTATTACTTTATAACCTTAAAGAAGAACTACCAACGGAAGAGTATTGGTTGCCATTAGATAAAGCAGAAATAGTTAGACCGGGTAAAGATGTTACTATTTTGACTTACTCCCGCATGAGGCATCATACCCTACAAGCATTGAAAACTCTAGAAAAACAAGGCTACGACCCAGAAATTATTGATTTGATATCCCTTAAACCTTTGGACCTAGAAACTATTGGCAATTCTATCCGTAAAACCCATCGAGTTATTATCGTTGAAGAGTGCATGCGAACTGGTGGTATTGGTGCTGAATTAATTGCCTCTATTAACGAACGCTTTTTTGATGAATTGGATGCACCAGTTGTAAGACTTTCTTCCCAAGATATTCCTACTCCTTATAACGGTACTTTGGAAAGATTGACAAT
>JAAUYH010047407.1_pt1 | contig 18643 bp, 14 predicted proteins | sample 7278061 | NCBI WGS metagenome assembly JAAUYH01 (sample SAMN14350203, study PRJNA611818) | marine sediment metagenome | isolation source: surface marine sediment (0.6m) | place: French Polynesia: Moorea | collected 2018-08 | reverse complement strand
TGGGTTTGGAGCTTTATTTTCTAACACTATCAATAAAATAATCGCTTTTGGCTAATAGTCTTATACAGTAAGGATTTCATTTTTTACTCTGATGAGAGTGATGGAAGAGCGCTAGGCTGCTCTGCCTAGGCTGTTAACTAAATTAATGACAGATAACTAACCCGCTATGGTAGCATCGACTGGAATACAAGCATTTACCAGAGGTAAAAAGGGTCCAAGTTGGTCTTGTCCGTTTACAGCTAGATCGCTATGACACAAGTAAATTTTTTCCGAAACGCGAGCCAGTAAATCTCCTAAGATCATTTGTAGTCTGTTTTCTTCTGCTTCAGTTTCATCTAAAGCTGTCCAAGGCTGTCCCAATCGATGTTGTAGAAATAAGGGTGCGCCAAATAAGGTTGCAGAACCTCCCTTTGACCACAGAGGAGAACCTGCATCAAGCCAAAAATGCCAGCGATGAAAACTTCTACTTGCACGATATTGATAAATTGTTGCTAAGGTTACAGCATTAGCTGCAGGTCCCACGGGACGAACAGGAAAAGAATTTGCGGCGATCGTACCGCGTCGTAGCAGTTGAATAAATTGGGCGATATTATCTATTTCTAAATTACCTCGGTTAATGGTGGGCGAATTATTCTGATTCTGGGAAGCTTCTATTTGTTTAATACGGGTATTAATTTCCCAGTAATGTTGAGCGGTTTCTAGTAATTCCCGCAAAGCTGCTAATTGTTCGTAAGCAGTGTGTGCAATGTTAGAGAGAAATCTCTCAATGGTACTGTATAAAAGAGATACCGGACTGGGAATTAAATGTTGTTGGTAATTAGAGCGCTGTTGTTCCAACCATTGTAATATTTCATCATAAGCTTTGGTCGATCCATATCCCAGACGATCCCATCTGTTGTATGCATTAACTGGTAATAATTGAGGAACTTCAGGATGAGGTCTAAAACAGTAATCTGCAATTAAGCCAGCACGCACAGGATCTATTTCAGTGGTTAAGCCGGTATTTTCATTGTTAGCAAAAGAAGATGGGACATTTCCCTGTTTGCGACTTAAAACTACCAGCATTTGTGCGATATCATTTTTGTCTACTAAACGTCCTAGACCTGGATAAACTAAAGCTAAAATTGTCAGTAAAGAACGAACTAACGGCGAACTAATTAAAGGACGCTGATACTTGAGGGAATTAACACAGATTCCTTGCTTGTGAAGAATTTCAATTAAAGTATAACGAGCGATCGCATCTAACCCTGGAGCGATTATAGCAATATCCTGGGGTTGAACAGACCCTGAGTCAATGGCTTTAATTATAGTTTCAGCAGTTTTTCGTAATAATTGAGCCCGGGAAGTAGTTTCGATGGATTGGACTGTCTGGGGTAAGCTTGATAAGGTCATGGGTTCAAAGACCAAATCCAGCATTGGTTTAGTTAAACTGGGAGCTAATGAGGAAAAAAATTCTTGCTCTAAGGTTTCAACTTTGCAGCGTCTTGCTAATTGAGCCATATATTCGGGATCGGCTCCCAAACCCAAACGTACTAAACCTTCAGGATTATAACTGAAAGCTCCCACAGCCCCATTATCCAAAAGAAATTCAAATAAATTCCCCATACAAGCAGGATAATCTTGTATATCGTCTGCTAAAACAGCTTGATAACGCCTAAGTAACTGCTGTTGATAGATAGGATCGGATAATAAATACTGGTTGTACAGTTCAGTTATGATTCCATAAGTTAAAAAACCTCGTTCCAAACACCATTCACGCCAGTTTAATAATAATTCTGATGTCAGGTTTGGTTCCAATTGGATAGTATTTTCATCAGTTGCAGTAGATTTGCTGGTAATTTCTTCTATTTCGTTACAGGGTACTTGACTGTAAGCAGCTAATTGTAACAAGTCCAAAATTCGTCTCACTAAACGATATTCATTGAGACCTAATCTACGCAAAGTTGTATCATCTAAGTGGGGACGCCAAAGTTTTGTCGCAAATTCCTGTTCTGTCTCAGGACGTAATCTGACTGGGAACTGGGCTTTTAAATTCAATGTTTGAGTTAACAAAGGCCAAAATAAAATTACCTCATCTTGAAAGAAACCTAAGGGTGTTTTAATTCGTAATGGATATTTTCCTTGAGTCCTGTTCAGGATTTTATCTGTTAATTGCTGGCGATTATCATTATTTGCAGAAAATACTAAAATTCCCGGTTCTAACTGACCAATATCTAGCTCTGTTTCTTTGTTGTAATTACTTTTTGTCAATTTTTGACTTGCATCAAATGATCTATTGTAAATTGAATTGTATTGTAGCCAACTATAAAATTCTTCCACTAAGCGAGTGCTTTTTCCACTACGACTGGAGCCAAGTACCCAAAGAGAGTTAAAAGTCACAAATTATCTCCTTGTGAATTTGTTACTATACCTCGTACGTTAGTACGTAAAAAAATAGCGAGCAATGCTCTTCTAATTTACCTAAGATGAAAAATTCTGATTGGGGACGAGAAATTTACTCTTTTCTTTTGTCAGCTTACAAAAGGTACTTAACAACTCCAGAGCGTTCTCTGGAAGAGGCTTACAAAGCAGCTTTACAAATCAAGAATATCGAAGATAATTATTTTAATGGTAAAAGAATTGCCCTAGAATCCACACAGTATAGCCGCAGTATAGTTGATTTATTTGAGTCAGATTTAAGGAAATATCTCAAAACAGTAAAGATGCGGCTGACAGAATTTAAGGCTAGTCGCTTTTTTTTGAATGAATTTAGTCAAAATGCTTTGAAAAAACAAGAAATCAAAATTCTCGAACCTAATTTCATTTTAGAAAGGTTGAGATTTATTGATGAAGTTGTTGGCAAATACAATACTATTGACGATGATACCAGCCATGAGGATCTATTAAGACAATCTACACTCAATCAATCTAAACGCAAGCAATCTAAACTAGTCAAATTTGACTCCGCGACCGCCAAACAAAATGAACTTTCGGATTTAATAGAGCCGGAATCATCTAAAGTTGCAAGTAAAGCTGATGCGACAGGAATTTTACCCCGTTCTATTTTAAGTACGATTAATCGCTTGCAAGTGGAGTTAAATCCCAATTCTGAGCAAGATGTTGTCAAAGATTTTCGCAGATCTCAAAGAAGAACTTTGGTATCTGTCAGATTTTTATTATTACTAATTATTATTCCCCTCCTAACTCATCAGTTGTCAAAAGCTATTATTGTTGGACCAATTGTAGATGAATTTAGACCTTCAGAAAAAACTGAAGTTTTTCTCAATTATGAGATGGAGGAAAAAGCTTTAGTAGAATTGGGAGCTTATAGAGAAAAAATTATATTTGAGAATTTTATTAGAGATGAACCAATTTTATCTGTTGATGAAGTAAATGAAATAGTCAAAGGAAAAGCAAGAGAAATTGCTGAGGAGTATAAGAGCCAAAGTGGTAGCGCAATCAAAAATGTCTTTGCAGATATGTTTTCAGTTGCTGCTTTTGTTATATTCCTAGTCTTTAGTAAACCTTCAATTGCAGTACTAAAAGATTTCTTTGACCACATAGTTTACGGTCTGAGTGATAGTGCAAAGGCGTTTATTATCATTTTGTTTACAGATATCTTTGTTGGTTTTCACTCACCCCATGGATGGGAAGTAGTATTAGAAGGAATTTCTCGTCATTGGGGATTACCTGCTAGTCATGATTTTATATATCTGTTTATTGCAACTTTTCCAGTAATTTTGGATACCATATTTAAGTATTGGATCTTTCGTTATTTAAATCGAATTTCACCTTCTGCAGTTGCAACTTATCACAATATGAATGAATAAAAGGGAACAGGGAATAGGGAAAATGTAGCAGAATTAAGGAGTCAGAACAGCAGCAATTCTCATTTTGGAAGGAGAATTGCTGTAACGTAGGTATTGCGTACGTCAAAGACCTAAAATATGAAGTTTGATGAACTAGATCGCAAGAAGACTTGATTTATGGAAGCAATTATTTTTATTGGAATCCAAGGTGCAGGGAAATCTACTTTTTATCGCGATCACTTTTTAGATACTCATATCCGCATCAATCTTGATATGCTTAAGACCAGACATCGAGAACAAATCATCTTTCAGGCTTGTTTGGAAGCTAAGCAAAGTTTGGTCATAGATAACACAAATCCAACTGTAGAAGATAGAAGTCGTTATATTATTCCTGCAAAAGCAAAAAAAATTCAGGTTATAGCTTATTATTTTCAGTCAAAGTTAGAGGACTGCAAAAAGCGTAATAGTCAACGTCTGGGGAAAAAAGCAATTCCTTTACCCGGAATATTAGCAACTTATAAAAAATTAGTTGCACCAAGTATTGAAGAGGGATTTGATATAATTTACTCAGTGAAAACTAATCCCAACTATTCATTCACTGTTGAGAAAATTTAATCAATTTTATAAATAATAATTCATAAATAAAAACAGGAGGATCTGCTTAAACTTTATAGTTACAAGCATTTCCTCCTCATTTGACTCGTTTATACAATTAGAGACTAAACAAGTCAAATTAATACTAATTAGGCTTACAAGAGCCTTCAACAATTAGTTAAGGTACTTAGTTGGGTATCCAACAATAAGGCTTAGTGAAAATATTATTAGATACTATCACTTAGAAGTAACGATAACCACGGTAGGGATAATAGTAATTATTTTCAGTCACATTTAATTTGACCTTAATCCCTGTGAAGTCTTTTCCGTTGCTCTTATAGAAAACTTCATCGTTTGTTTCAACAAGCTCATCAAAATTAAATGAAAGACCACCAGAAATAGTTGCTTGTTCTTCTGAATTTAATTCTTCAGAAATTAAATTGTCAAATTGATTTAGATTAGACATTGAACTAAATCCTCACAACACTGAAATATTATTTACTGAATGACAAGAAGCTTTTCTTGCTTCCTGTCAACAATCAATAATGTAAATAATTAAGGTGACAAAAATGAAATAAAAAAGTTACATTTTTGGCACTTTTTCTTTGCGAAATAAATAATATATATTTTTCTATTCTTGATGAATATAAGTTTAATGAAGTGATATAATTTGAGACTTTATATATATAGAAAATTATTAGTGATTCAAGCATCTTGCATCAACGGGATTGATGCTTACGATAACTTAATACTAAACAAAATTTATTGATTTAGCAATAGATGAAATAATAATTGACGTGATAAATTTACATGACTCTCTACAACTATTGGATGCCAACAAAAAATAGGAATGATGCAATATTTTGGTAGTGGTATTAAGTGCTGCTACTTAAGAAATAAGAATAAGTGAATCATGTCAGCAACTTGCTGCACAGGACTTATAGAGTGTGGATACAAGAACTTAATTATTACTATTGATTTATTATTGTATCGATTTTTATCATTTATTGGGTGTGAGAATATTAGTAAATCAATTAAGTTTGAGATAAGATTAAGTGTACGCTTTTACATATGAATAAAAATATTCACTTAATTCAAAAGATATTATTTGCCAAAAAAACTTGATGAATGGAATCTTATGTATGGATAATTTAAATAGATTTACTACATCACTCATCCAATAAATAGAAATTAATACTAGCTGTAAGTTATCGTTAATTTTTACAAAAAAATATGCGTCATCTCTGATTTATAACTGCAGTAGGATGACGCAAGTGTGAAGTTTATGATTTGTGCCTCAATAATTTAAAGTTAGAGGCTTAGGCTTAAAGAATTAGATTTCAAGAATTAAATTTCAAGAATTAAATTTAAACCCAAGATTCAATCTCTCAGTTTCACACCCCTAATTGCACGATCTAATAATTCCATTGGATGCATAATCTTAATATCTTTTCCTTCGGACTTTAGATGTTTGCTAATCTGCAAACTACAACCAGGATTTGCAGAAGTGATTAAATCCGCACCGGTGTTGATTAAATTCTGTGCTTTTTGTTTACCTAATTCATCTGCCACTTCAGGCTGTAACATATTATAAACTCCTGCACTACCGCAACATAAAGCAGCGTCTATGGGTTCACGTAACTTGACTCCAGGAATTTTCCGCAATAGTTGACGGGGTTGAACGCTAATTTTTTGACCATGTAATAAATGACAAGCATCTTGATAAACCATGGTTAGCGGTTCATTTGTTAATGGGGATAATTTTGCTGTGACACCAACGTCAATTAAAAATTCATTAGCATCTTTGACCTTAGCAGCAAATTTTTCGGCTTTTTCCCGGTACTCAGGGTCGTCGGCTAAGATGTGACCGTATTCTTTTAAAGTATGACCGCAACCTGCTGCATTAATAACGATAAAATCTACTTCTGTATTTTCAAAGCTATCAATCATTTGTCTAGCTAAAATCTTAGCTTGTTCGGTTTGTCCCTGATGTTCGGGAAGCGCAGCACAGCAACCTTGGGTCTTAGGAATCACCACTTCGCAACCATTAGCTGTCAACACCCTAACAGTTGCTTCATTTACAGGAGAGAAAAATAATCTTTGTACGCACCCCAAAATCACTCCGACTCGATAACGTTTCTTCCCTTGTGCGGGAACAATTGTCGGAAAATTATCTTGAAACGATTTTAGGGTAATTTGAGGCAAAATCGATTCCATTGCAGCTATACGAGGAGATATGCGCTCTAATAAACCAGTAGCGCGTACCAGCTTTTGGAATCCTAACTTTTGATAAATAAAGAGTGGAATCAGTAAAAATCTTAAAATTTTGGGGTAAGGAAACAGAGAAAAAATTAATTTGCGGAATAGTCGCTCCGGTAAACTACGGGGATAATTACGCTCAACCTGATGACGAGTTGCAGAAATTAATTTGTCATATTCTACCCCTGAAGGACAAGTACTAACACAAGCTAAACATCCCAAACAACTATCGAAATGTTCTGTAGTAGCAGTATTTAAAGCAATTTCACCTTCATTAATTGCATCCATCAGATAAATTCTTCCCCTGGGGGAATCCATCTCTTTCCCAATCACTCGGTAACTGGGACAAGTTGAAAGACAAAAACCACAATGAACGCAACTATCAATTAGTTTTGGGTCAGGTGGACGATTATTATCAAATCCTTTTAAATTTTTTATACTAGCTGTTTCACTATTTTTTAGATGATTACTAGTATTATTCGTATTGTTATCTGAAACTTGCATGACTAATTACCAACCCCCTAAATTGCCTGTCCCTGTATGATTTATTATCTATAGTTTTGCAATCTCTATGTTTTAAATAAATCTACCAGGATTGAGAATATTTTTTGGGTCAAATTGATTTTTTATACCTTGCATCAATTCTAAAGCATTACCATTATATCCCCATACGTCAATTTTACTTTTAACCGATGCAGGTGCCATTAAAACTGACAAAAAACCACTGTTGCTTTGACAAAGATTTCGCATTTTTAGTATTTCCCCTTCATGCTCGAATCGGGCTACACCCAAACCACTGCTGTTATGAATTAAAACTCTACCCACACTATTTAATATTTTCATTGCTGCAGAGGGTAATATTCCTATTTTGCAAACAATTGGGACATCTGTGTTAGTAAAATAGATTTGTTCTTGCAATCTGTTCCATAAGTTGCTTTCTTCTGACTCAGAAAATTTGGTTCCTTCTAAACCTAATTTTTCCCCAACTTCTAATAGTCTATTTGATTGCTCCCTAACACTTTCAGGTATATTTTGAAAGCGAACAATTAACCCCAAATTACTACCTAAATTTAGATCTGATATCAGTTCAGCAGAAAGTAAATCAGCTTGAGTAGGGGTTAAAGCAGAACCTCGAAGTGTTGTTGCTGCGGTAGATATTCTATCTGCATCTCCAGTTAGAATTACTGTTTCTGATGTTTGCTGTGTGGGATACACTCGAAAGGTCACTTGGGTAATAACACCCAAACTTCCATAAGAACCAGTAAATAATTTCATTAGGTCGTATCCGGCAACATTTTTTACAACTCTACCACCAGCACGAGCAATTTCTCCATCAGCGCGCACAAGACTAATACCCAATAACTGATCGCGGACGCTACCATAACGTTGTCTGAAGGAACCAGTATTAGCTGTTGCAATAATTCCCCCAATGGTCGCATCTTGGGGTGCAGCAGGATCGAGAGCAAGGAACTGATTTGCTGTTGCTAATATGGATTGCAACTCGCAAAATTTCATTCCAGCTTGGACGGTAACGGTTAAATCTCCTACAGCATGGTCAATGAGTTTATTGATGCGTTCGGTACTAACTACAATATCTACAGCTTCAACTAAATCGCCCCAGCTAATTTTACTACTACTTCCACAAACTAAAACTCGCCAATCTTGACGATAAGCCTCAGCCACGACTTTAGCTAGTTGTTCTTGAGTATGGGGGTATACCATCCAATTGGGAGGAGTGGAAGATGCAATTCCTTTCTCTATCTTCTTTTGTTGCTCAATTTCCAATTTTTTCCATGGTTTTACGGTATCTTTCTCACCTATAATCTCCATTAAGTGGGAAGACACCGAGTCCACACATTTATCACTAGACATGTTCTTATTTGTTTAAATTTTACTCCCATATCTAATTTACTTGTTAAATAGGGGCGATTTGTAGATGAAAATTCTTTTTTCTCAAGGGTGTTTCTACATCTTCTCGCTTATCAACCTTTGTCCTGTTTAAGAAAATTGTTTTTCTTTAGCTTTAAAATCTGTCGGTAAATGTCTCTTGCTTGTAAATCATACGTTACAGGACGCTAATAACAATGAACAAAAAGTATATTCTCTTGTAGACCTAGGAAACCCTTATATATTAATTTTATTTTTTATTTACAAACGCTTTCTTAGAAAACTAGAAAAAGACATAAATATTGCGATCGCATCAAAATTTATGCAATAAATATAGTATGGAAAAGTTGTTGTTTATTTGTAGTCAAAATAGATTGCGCAGCCCAACAGCAGAAGCAGTATTCTCTGAATATGAAGGTCTAGAGGTGGAGTCAGCAGGGATAGATATGATTTTATGCGCTAAAGCGCGATTACAAACCTATCAAAATTAATGTGGTCGAGTAGTAGTAGCGATCGCAAATACAATAGCGATCACATTAATTATTCTGTGATGAAGAACATTTATGATATTTAAACAGCAAAACATTTATCAAATTCCATAAATGTACCTTTATTTTTACTAGAATCTAAGACTGAAAAAATAACCTTTTTAAATCTACCCCAAAATAGACCATTAACGAGTAACAGATCTGCAAACATCCGAGCAACTAAAGAAGGTTGATTTTTAAATACCCCACATCCCCAAGCACCTAAAATCAGAGCATCGCAATTATATTGAGCAGCTAAACTCAATAATTTTGTCGCTCGACCATAAAAAACTTCTGGAATTTTGTCTAAGTCCGTGGGTTTATTCCTCAAAATTGCTCCAGCATTGGGCGCGGGACTAGTAATAAAATCTACTAGATAAGGTTCTTCTAAAAGAGTTCCATCATCTGTTTTGAAAACTGGACAATCTGGGGAATAAATCATGCGATCGCTATATAACCGGGATCCATTACGACGATGAAATTCATAGTACTCGGGACACAATAAAAGGCTTTTATAAAGTGCGGAACTGCGTACTAAACTCTCTTCCTGGGCTTGTGCTCCTTTAAGAAAACCACCACCAGGATTTTTTGCAGAAGCAAAGTTGAGAACGCAGATTTTTTCAAATTCTTGGCTTGCACTAATTCTCTGGGCTCCCGTCAAACTAGTTTCATTTTTAACTTCAAAATTGGTACTCTCATACTGAGGTTCACGACCAAGAATCTTCTGTTGAATTTCGAGGAGCTTTTCAGGTTCGTAATGTTCAGTTGTACCTAAGCAGCAGCGTAAACTCTGACCCACGTTAACTTCCTTACCCGTAGGAGAAATGTAGCTACCAATGTCAAGAATTTTGACTGTATCTTGTGCAATCGAAATTCTCCTCATTTTCTTTACTCCTCATCAACCAACCAATTACAAGTTTGATAGTGTTTACAGAATATTGTCTGTAATATTTGGATTACATACATGCATGTTACATTTTAACTACAATGAATGCAATATTGCGTTACGGTTTTGATAATAAGAGAAAATATGAAAAATGTTATGCATGTAATGCAGGGTTGGTATTAAGGGGGTTTTGAATTGAAGAGGTTTTATTTAAAGACTACTGATATAGTAAATGTCCTAACGAGATTACGTTGTGGAATCATGAAAGTTATAGAGTGTCTCACCTTATTCAATATTCTGTCATGTTAATTATCTACATTGCCGATACCGGGATACCGATACTGTGAGTTGCTTTAAGCATGTGGTAGGTAATAAGTAACTGAGTTAAAGCCAGTGGATAACTTTGCAAAGTCTCACCTGTTGTACCAGCTACTTTACCCAATTCAGGATTGCTTTCGCGATCGCACACACTCTTAAGATTTGGCATATCTGAACAAATAATTTGCTCTAATTTATTCACTTGTCCTAAGTTTGCATGACGGTCAACTTCCAGTACATCAACAGGTTTACTCATATCCCTATCTAAACCTAACCGAATAGAGGACATGGAAGTACCATTAGTTGATTGGATAATCTCAGTAAAATCTGGATGGGGAATGGTAGGACGTAATACCAATCGGACATTTAATTGTCCGTTATTTTGAACGGTGTCTTCCTCTGGAGGATAGAAGCTAATAACAATATCCGACCATTGACGTTGGGGACGAATATAAGCTTCGGAATCTGGCTCTCTTTTTCTTAATTGTCCAAGTACTTCTTCAGGAGAATAACCTCGCTTTTGGGTATCTCGTTTGATTTTCCACTGAGCGCGTAAAGATTCTGGTGGTGCAAGATAAACCTTGACATCATAGCAATCGCGAGCAGCACGAGTTGAATAACCCAGCAATCCCTCAATAATCACAAATTTACTAGGTTTGATATATTCTGGGGGGTCGAAACAGCCTGTTTTGTGATTATAAATTGGCTTGAGAATTGGTTGTCCTGTCCTTAATAAGGATAGGTGCTGTTGCATGATATCGAGATGATTGCAGTTAGGATGAACGGCTGTAATACCGATTTCTGCTCGTTGTTGTCGGTCATACTTATGATAATCATCCGTACAAATTACTGTTACGTTTTCCGGACCGAGTACCTGAGCAATACCTTTAGTTAAAGTTGTTTTTCCTGCAGCGCTGTCACCAACAATACCAAGAATTATCGGACGGCTCATCTTACCCCCTGAACATGCATATAGTTGATTTTCAAATTGTATGTTAATTTACTTATTTTATTATATTTTCATAAACTTCTCAATGACTATAATTATTTTTTCTAATGCTTTATGACACAAAAATCAGTGACAAAAAAAACAGGAAATGCTTATCTAAAGCAATTTAGTGTTAACTGAGGCAATAGAAATGATTCGTCAAGGTTTGCGGACAATTTTAAGTTAGAGTTGCTGTAAATTATTATTCTGAAGTGTATGTACCAAGCAAATAACCTTTGGGTTCCTTTGATTTTATTGGTTTTAATCGTATGTGCGGCAATTTTCTTTTCTTATGAATAGTTAAATCAATTAATTTTTTCAGTTTTCTTATACCCACAATAAATCTTACACGTACAATAAGGCTTAAGAATAATAAATGACATATTGTATAAACACCACACTGTAGTGAACGAACTCCAATTCTAATAGAATTACAAACTGGTTGTTAAAAAAAGCAGTAACAATGTCAATTAGAACTTTGGGCTTGGGAGAAAATCTACGGGAATACTTGCTTTCGGTATCTCTGCGAGAACCGGAGATTTTGACTTTGTTACGTCAAGAAACAAGTTTGCATCAAATGGGGATTATGCAAATTTCCCCCGAGCAAGGACAATTCATGGCTTTGCTAGTACAATTGATGGGTGCAAAAAAAACTCTAGAGGTTGGTGTATTTACTGGTTATAGTGCTTTAGTTATTGCGTTAGCCCTACCTAGTGATGGTAAAGTTATTGCCTGTGATATTAGTGAGGAGTATACATCAGTAGCTTGTCGTTATTGGCAGAAAGCCGGTGTGAGCCATAAAATCGATTTGCATGTTGCTCCAGCAGTGGAAACATTAGACAAGTTACTCAAAGCAGGGGAAGCGGAAACATTTGATTTTGTGTTTATTGATGCTGATAAGAGTAACTATGATAATTATTATGAGAGAGCTTTGAAACTCGTACGTCCTGGTGGTTTAATAGCTATAGATAATGTATTATGGTCGGGAAAAGTTGCAGATCCAGCGATCAAAGATAACAGAACAAAAAAAATTAGAGCTTTAAATCAAAAATTACATCAGGACGAAAGAGTTAATTTGAGTATGGTACCCATCGGTGATGGTTTGACTTTGGCGATGAAAAACTAAGCTGGGGGTGAATAATTGGTAATGGGTAATTGGTAATGAGGAGATTAGTATTTTTTAACTGGTGAATGTAAGATCTATGAATAGATGTTCTGCAGCTTTAGTCAGTATTCTACTACTAGGTTTCAATCTCGTTTCTTGCTCAAATATTACTGATGAAACGGTAAAAAATCAAAATTCTCAAGTAGTTAAATTTAAAAAATCTAATCAACAACAAGATTTACCACAAAGAGTTATAACACTAACACCTTTAGCTGCAAATTTAATTTACAATTTAGATGCAAGTAAATTAGTTGCAATCCCAAATAGTAAAGATACTAACAAAAAACCACAATTTACTAATTATCCAAAGGTTTCTCTTTACAGTAACGTCAATTTGGAAAAAATTATTGCACTCAAGCCCGATCTAGCGATCGGTTCTGAGGTGATGCATTCAGAAGCTTTAGCAAAACTGAAAAAATTAGGAGTAGATATTATTTCCCAAGAGATAAGAAGTTGGGAAGATTTAACAAATTTTACTCAAAAATTAGCAGTCCGGATCGGTGCTAATCCTCAACCAATTTTAGACAAGTATCAATCCTGTGTTGATAATATCCCGAAAAACGGTAAATCAGTTTTAGTTTTAACCGGTAGAATACCCACATCTTCCCCTAACAAAAATAGTTGGACGGGAGATTTATTAAACAAATTTAATTATCAAAATTTAACTGCTGATTTTCAATCAAATAGACCATTTTCAGGCTATTTAAATCTTTCACAGGAAAAAATATTGACAGCAAACCCCGATCTAATTTTTTTAGTTGAGTCTGATAATCTTAATCCAAATGTATTAAAAAAACTTCCCTTTTGGAAGAATCTAAAAGCAACACAAAAAGATCAGGTATATATTTTTCACCATGATGGTTTAATTACTCCTACTAGTCTTGAAACCATCACAGAAGTTTGTAGAAAATTACGTCAACTAGCAAGGTAACGCAAGTCATTAGCAAAGCGTGTCTGTAGGACATAAGTCAAAAGTTAAAATTAAAAAGTTAAAAGTTAGCAGCTGTATTAATTACAATTACTTTTGAGATGAAACATAATTGCAGTAGAAAGTCCATCCCAAAGCGGTGTATTGACGTTTGCTTTTCTTAATGCTCTTCCTGTCCAAGAGTTACAATTATTTAAAACTGAGTAATTACCAATTGCAGCATAAAAACCTGCATTATTTGTATGACCATTCCCAACACGGATATTTTGACCTTTTGTGTTTTGTTTAAATGTTGATAGGATAAACTGAATTAGTTGTAAATAATCTGTTTGAGTAATTTTGATACATTTAACTTGCGCGTAAGCTGGTATTGATTTATATCCTTTCACATAAATAACGGAAGGTGTAGAAATAAATAAAGCTGCAAAAGTAGTAGAAAATCTCCAATCTGCAACGGAAGGAGTTGACATATAAAAGTCGCGATCGCCCCATCCAAAACTCAAATAATTGTAATCGCGAACATTATCAATGCCGATTTTATCTACAGATAAATAGCTATGCCAATCAAATATTTTATTTCTAGTCGGTACTATGATATTGGAGTGAATTCCTGTATCAGAAATACAAACTTTAGTATTGCAAGCACTTTTTGCAGAATAATTCCATTTTCTCGGTATTAATGAAGCGATGGTCAAGAAAGTCAAAGTAGTTAATATCGTAGCGAAGAGAAAAATACTAAATTTAGATCCGAGGTAAATCAATCTCTTACTGGGTTGCATAATTCACAGGCTAGATCGAGAATTAAACAACTTGTAGATTAGCACTAATAACTTATATATAAATCACGCCAAATATATAGTAACTAAATATGCGATCGCTCAATTTAAAATCCCTCTCGATATCGGGAGGGAGTAAATTTATTTTTTTATGAAAATACGCTATTTCTGACTCTAAAACATATTCATTATGACGATAATACTGGCACTTGTAATCACTAACATTGCTCCCATAACTACAATGATGCCTAACTCGCTAGGAACTTTTGAATCGTTCATTTTATTAACATTCCAGTCTATCAGAATTATTTTTAATATAGCAATTTAAGTATATTTATCTATGAAAACAATTTAAAACTTAAACTTATTTCATATTTCTTAGTGTTTGTAGTTGTATATACTAGCAGTAAATTTACTGTTTGCAATAGCACATAGTTATGGGGATTAACATTTGAATAGAGAAAAAAATAGTATAAAAAGCAATATTAATGTTTATCTACTTATAAGTGTCAAATCTGATTAATCGTTTTATTTCGTCTTGAATAGCCTTTATAGACATAAGTCTTATATTGAAGGGTTTAATATATGACTTTAATTTGTTAAGTAATTATTTTGAATGATTAAAGTAAATAATAATTTAATATTTATAGTGATACCATGTAACAAAAATTTGATGTATACGTAAATCATCTTGCAGTTCCACACAAACAAACGTATATACAGAAATGGCACTTAATTATGGGATTTTAAATCGCTTAACTTCAGATATGCGAATATTTGGGTAGATAGAAAAATAATGCTGAAATTTAGGTTAATCAACAGCAACAGTTAATTACTAAGCACTAAAAATTATGATTAAGGTTTTACATCTGTCGGATATTCATATGGGAAGTGGTTTCACCCACGGACGTATTAATCCGGAAACGGGTTTAAATAGTAGGTTAGAAGATTTTATGGGTACCCTTGCAAGGTGTATCGATCGCGCGATCGGTAAAGAAGCAAATGGTGAACCTGTGGATCTGGTAATTTTTGGTGGTGATGCTTTCCCTGATGCGACTCCTCCACCATACGTGCAACAGGCTTTTGCAAGACAGTTCCGCCGTTTAGTTGATGCTCAAATTCCTACAGTATTATTAGTGGGCAATCACGATCAACATTCCCAAGGTCAAGGTGGAGCAAGCCTATGTATTTACCGTACTTTGGGAGTACCAGGATTTGTGGTTGGTGATACATTAACAACTCATCACCTTCAAACTCGTAACGGTCCAGTACAAGTAATTACTTTACCTTGGTTAACCCGCTCGAGTTTAATGACTCGTAAAGAAACCCATGGTTTATCTTTAGCAGAAGTCAATCAACTTTTAACGGAACGCTTGCGAGTAGTTTTAGAAGCAGAAGTTCGGCGTTTAAATCCGGATGTTCCCACAATCCTTTTAGCACATCTAATGGCGGATAATGCAACTTTGGGTGCGGAAAGATTTTTGGCTGTAGGTAAAGGTTTTACTCTACCAATGTCATTGTTAACCCGTCCTTGTTTTGATTATGTAGCTTTAGGACACGTTCACCGTCATCAAAATTTGAACAAAACTAATGACCCCCCAGTAATTTATCCCGGAAGTATTGAAAGGGTTGATTTTAGCGAAGAAAAGGAAGATAAAGGTTATGTGCTCGTAGAATTGCAACGGGGTAAGGTGGAATGGGAATTTTGTTCTTTACCGGTACGTAAGTTTTCTACCATTGAAGTGGATACATCAAAAGCAAAAGACCCCCAAGTAGCTATAATTAAAGCGATCGCAAAACAGGAAATTGAAGATGCTGTGGTAAGGTTAATCTACAAAATTCGTTCCGAACAATTGGACTTAATCGATACATCTGCGCTACATGAAGCTTTAAGTTCAGCACATACCTATACTATTCATCCAGAATTGGTCAGTCAATTAGCCCGTCCCCGTGTTCCGGAATTAAGCGCTAGTAGTAGTATTGACCCCATGGATGCGTTGAAAACTTATTTAAATAATCGCGAAGATTTGCAAGATATTGCAGATCTGATGATGGATGCAGCTCAGAGATTGCTTGGGGATGATGAGGAAGAATTAGAAGAAGAGGAAGAAACCGAACAGAAAGAAACAGTTTCTGCTAGTACTGAAAATACACAGTTACGTTTACTTTAATGGGTAATGGGTAATGGGTAATGGGTAATGGGTAATGGGTGATGGGTAATGAGTGATGGGTAATGGGTAATAAAAACCAAAAGTTATTCTACATATAGGTTTATTTTACTACCTTACCCAAATTGCTCTACCCAAGAATTATTCAAAATCTTAAGAGGAAACTGAAACAATTGGTAACTTCAGTTTAGAAGCTTTTTCCCCACCACTATAGATTTTCACCGTAATTATCTTCGCGTCTTGCAAAGTTGCAGAACTCATCGGTAAATTTGAACCTGTATTCATAACATACGCAGGAAAACATGCTGCACTCAAACTAAGTCTTAAAGCATTACCCTTAGTAATTTTTGCACATGTCGCCTGTAATTTAATATGTTTGGGATTAGATGGTTGGGAATTAGATTCACGATCACAGTGAAAATAACCCTGAGTCAAGTTATATACTTTCCCATCAGGATATACTTGGGATAATACAGCGCAAAGGTCATAACTCGTACTCTCAGCTTCACTCCAAACTTCAACAATAGCTTCACCTGCAATATCTAATGCTGAATCTAAAGGAGCAGTAGTGTAGGTTAAAACATCATTACGACAATCAATGTGCGATCGCTCAAAAGAACCTCCAGGTAAACCAGCATGACCACCTAAAGAAGGAACCGGTCGCCAAGGGTCGTGCACCAAAGCATCAACCGCATCTAGGATATAATCATCGGGATTCGTTGTCAGTTGACCAGAATCTTCACGGATGCTAGCAAGTCCCGTACTTGAGAAATGGTATGATTTATGGGTTGGATTAGGGAATTCAGAAAAAGTCTGCCAACTGTTTGCACCCATTTGAAATAAACATACGGTGGGTTCTTCAAATATTCCTGTATTAATATCTTTGAGGAATCGGTCGAACCAACGGATTTGCATTTGATCTACTGGACTTGCAGCTTTTACCCCAAAGTCAACTTCACCAGCTTGACGACCCCAGGGTAAATGGGTCCAAGGACCAATCAACAATTCTTGACGTTGACTATTTCGCGCCACCATATCTCGATATAAATTTAAAGTACCTCGCAGGTAAGCATCAAACCAACCGCCAATATGGAACATAGGTAAATCTACATCTTGAAGATATGTTTTGGGTGAAAGTTTTTCCCAGTATTGATCTGAATGTGAATGTTCTAACCAATGATGATAGAACGAATCTGGTGCAAAATTCTTCAGAACTTCCGGAAGTGCAGGATTATGGTCATACAAAGGTAAATTACGAGCAGCGGTGAATAATTCTTGATAAGCTTGTGTATTCCCTTTTATCCTGGCTGTTTCTGTCGCCAATTGGATCGCCCAAGCAAGATTAGTTTGTAAACAAAATGCTCCACCTTCATAAGCCCAATCAGCATATAGATCGTAGCCAATCATTGCTGGACAAATAGTTTTTAAAGCAGCCGGTTTTGCAGCAGCAGCGTATAACTGGGTCATTCCTTGGTAGGAAAAGCCATACATTCCCAGCTTTCCATTACTACCAGGTAGATTTACAGCCCAATTAACACTGTCCTCACCATCTTCAATTTCACGAGCAAATAATTTAAATTCACCCTCGGAAGTTCCTCGTCCCCGGACATCCTGAATTACTACAATATAACCTTGAGAAGCATACCAAATTGGATGGGCGTAGACTACCGTTGATGCAATTTCTCTACCATAGGGTTGACGCATTAATAATACAGGAAATTCCCCTACCGCATCAGGGCGATACACATCTGCATCCAAACGTACTCCGTCGCGGGTATGCATGTATACAGTTTCTTTAGGGCAGACTTTCAACATAATAATACAACTTAAGTTTGAACTTTTATATTTACAGTAATGACCTGAGATAATATAACGGTTTTCATTTGAATCAAATACATTTTTAAATTCCCAAATGTAGAGACGTAAAATTATGACCTTACGGTCACGCAATACCTAGAGCCTGCGGCGACGGCGTTAAACCTAACGGTATGGCTGCGCTTACACCGTTAGGTGCGCCTTTGCCTCTAGCTGCGCTACCTACGGATCCGGAGCCGCTACCTACGGTTTGGTTCGGCGCAAGCCGCCGTGTGCATTCGTCGTTAGACGCGTCCAAACCGGTACGCTTCTGCTAGCCGCGAACAAACTTGAATTCAGCAACACCTAAAATTTTAAACTTGGCGTGATAAATGTATTATTAATTACATATATCTTTGATATATATTTAAATTAAAACTAAAAAATTATCATTAGCAATATGTTAACCTTTTCATAAACTGATGAAGACTTCATAAGCCTTAATTAAATAGAAAAAAATATCATTAAAGACGAATTTGGAGGTTATAATTGTAACTTGTTTACT
>JAAUYH010016475.1_pt1 | contig 18647 bp, 14 predicted proteins | sample 7278061 | NCBI WGS metagenome assembly JAAUYH01 (sample SAMN14350203, study PRJNA611818) | marine sediment metagenome | isolation source: surface marine sediment (0.6m) | place: French Polynesia: Moorea | collected 2018-08 | reverse complement strand
TAGGAAAATGGGTTAGTCAATGCATTCCATACCATAAATTAAAGTTCATACAACTAAGTCCTGTTACCGTACAATTCACTGTTTATCCTGTGAAAATTCTATCTTAGTTAAAGTATAAAAATTTTTTATCTCCCAAATATTTTCATGTCTTGAGTATTATTCTTAATCCTAAGAATCTAGCAAAATCAATCATTGACTACGTGGATTCTAATTCAAACTCAAACTCTTTCAATACTAAATTTCCAAAATTCTATTAAATGAATTAAAAGAATTGAACAAATCGCTTGGAATTATTTGAATATGATTTAAATAATAGAATCCCCACGAAGTATTTTCATGTCTAATCTGATAATTAGATATACTGTAAGTACTATGTTTTTTATAGTTCATACAGTATTATGTCAATTTCTAATCATTTATCAGAAACTTATCAGAAGGTAAGAAAGGTAGAGATAACTTGCTGGACCATTTGACAATCGAATAATTCTGGAATTAAATTCAGCAATATTTCGCGACTCATTTAAATATCCTACCTGCATTTCCATTAGTACTTCATGGAATGAGCTGCACTGCATTTCTAAGAGATAGACAAGCTTTTTGCATAGTGCAAAGGAATCAAAATGTTGTGAAAAATACCTCATCCATTTATTCTATCCCGCTGGATTCTAACCGACAAATCATTAAGCGAAGTGGAGTATCTCAAACAGAATTTCCCTCGAATCGAAATCGTAATTTTTTAATTTCTATCTAACCTGCTAGCAAACTAAAAAGTAATCCATTTGCACTAAATATCCGTAGATATACATCAGATTTATTTTGTTCTTTAGACGTTTTTTGCTCGGACAAATCTTTACACGGTACGAAATGAACCTAAATCGAATTTTCATCTCGAATAATTTTTCATTTAAGGCGTGCTTTGGGCTTACAACAAAATTAATGTTGGATATTTTACGGCTTCAATTCGAAACGCAATGTTAAAGAGCGACTGATATAATATTTTTAAAACTTGCGGAAATTAGCTCTGGAACGACTCTAGCACTTTAATAGGAGCCAATTCTTACTTAAACCTATGATTATCTGATTTAGTTAGAGAGATCCATATTTGATTGCGACTCACAGGCTTACAGTCGACTAGAGAAAACTTAAAACTGCATTCATTGTCGCTCGATTCTGTCGTGCTCGCTCCTGTGTAACCTACCTCCAGGCAATGATTGCTCTTGATACTATGTATGCACTTCTATTTACAAAATGACGTAGTGCTTGAGGAAAATACGAAGCAGAATAAACGTTCTAAACTTCTATAACGGAAAGATCGCGATATTGCGCAATAATGACGAAAATCTGCAAGGGCTAAGCGTAGTATTATATTAAGCGACAAATACGCATTATGCTGAGATATTAGGAGTGAAAGAATAAACTACGCAGTTGGTCTATACTTTTCGATTTCCAGTTCCCGGCAAATTTAGGGAAGCGGAAGAAAACTTTCACAAAAGTTCAGAATCAAAACAATGTTCTGGTTTTGTGGTGAATCAGTTGGAATTTTGTAGAAAAAGGCATATTTGGTCAGCATTATTGTAGTGGTTAATAGTGTAATGACCTAGAATTTTAGAAGCAACGTTTATAGGTTTCCCATTATTATAGGCTTTCAAAGGTGTGTTCGATTTCCATAATTTGGAAGATCACTCATTGCTTTATTGTAAATTATTATCAGATCGGGCAGATATGTACGAATTCTCTTATTTTAAAATAATGAAAAGGTTTTGTATCAGTGACCGTTTTATTAAAAAAAAATGCTTCGCGTCAACGTTTTCCGCATGTAGTTCGCAGAATCTTCTCATTTCAGGATTTTGAATTGGGGAAGACGATGTCTGAGCGAACCTCTCTTTTTTCAAGACTCTCGAAGTCGTAGAGGAGTGAGGAATTTTCGCACTTGAAAATTTGTTTCAGCTCAACCAGCTAGGTCTTGAAGTGACTGCCACCTGCTTTCAGTGCTTCGATTTTTGGAACTCTGCAACTAACTCGCATGCTTCGTTATCGTTCAACAACTTTGATGTCATGTGCGAGTGCAGGTTGAGGTGGCCAAGGTAACCGAATTACCTTGAACTTCGAGTTCAGAACCTAGTGTACTTATTTCTGTTTAAAAGGCAACTTACTTTCTATGCAAGTACCCTATTCCCCTAGGTTTGATTTTCCTAAAAGATGCTACTTGAATTCCAAAAGACGGAATACCCTCTTGTAAATCGGAAGTGCAACAAAAATAGAGCTAGTTTGCATGTTTCAGTTGGTGAGTGTGTAGCATGGTAAATGCTTGATCACTGTACGCACCGTAACTGAATGCTCATCAAAGAAGAATTTGAAGTGTACATAAAATATAAAGTAAAGTAATGCTAAGAGCACGTCTAGCCGTAGGGCTATATCGTAAAATGTTTATGATGTTAATTACAACCTAGGTCACGCGAAGTTTTCTTGACGTTTGTTTCATGGAGGATCTTCGAAGCAAGGCACGTAAGTGCCAAACTTTGGCTCAGAGGTATAATTTGGTGTATAAATTTTAGGAATAGCCCGAGAAATACCTCTGTGCAAGAATTTGGCATTTACGTGCCCTGCTTCCAATTTCAATCACAAAACCAACGTTTTTATTGAACCGGCGTGACCATCTCTTCGATTAAACGTTGAAAACCATTTTAGATATACACCGCCACTAGACTTGCTCTAATGCTGCATATCGCTACTGTACTTCGTTACTCTTGTTGATCAATTGTAGAACTGCACATTGCAGTATTTGTTGGGATTGCGTCGAATTTTTTTCAAATTGTGAAAGTTGACTCATTAGCATACAGGACAACTTGATTGAATGGAAGCCCAAAAAAAGCCACTTGTCATTTTGACATAAAGTGTGGTGAAACGACGAGTTGTAAAAGGGTTTCTCGCTATAAAATGGGGAGGACGATTCTGCACCATAAATGCATTGCTGGAGTTTACAACAACGCTGACGTAACATCACGAGATTGTTCGGTTACTGTAATAGTTTTTGTACATCCGCTTCCATGAAGTCCCGATAGTCCTACACTGCACCCTCGACTCCTCCGCCGCGCACCAAGAGCAGGGACCGCCATGCCGACCAGCACCGGCAGGCAAGAGCAACGCGGGTGTGCGCAGTTTTGGGGTCCCACGAAACCGTTCGCTGGGAGCGACACGGGGCTCGAAAGTGGCGCCTCGTTCTACCTGTCCACGCCGCTATTTCTCGTGTGGCGTACGCTCACCTTGTCCTTCTTGGTGGCGGTTCTGATTTACCTCATTATTATCGGGCAGTTGAGCCTCTTGTATGTCACGAATTGGTCGTACGTCCTGTTCACCATAACATGGGCGCTCATCACCATCACGTCGCTTATGTTGCAACTGCGAAAGACCGCGTTCGCTGATATGTTGGCGCAGTTCGCCGTCCCGCTGCATTTCGTCTCAGCCTCCGCGTCTTTGTACGTTGTGCCGGTGTACTGGGCACTGCTATTCGAATCGCCGGCTTTGTTTCGTCAGGTATTCGTCCATGGTGGTACATTAGTGTTGTACTTGATTGATATTGTGCTGGGTTCGAGGATACGGTTCAAAATCCAATACACCGTGTTCGCATTCGCGTATTTCGTCCTCTACATCATCTTCATATGGATTCGGTACGCGGTGTGGAACCAACATCCCGATTTCTTTTGGCCGTACCCCTTCCTCGACATCAAAGTAACGCCGCCCGCGTTACTTGCTGGAATTTACGTCGGGCTTCTCGTGTTCGACATCGTCGTGTCCGTGGTAATGGTTCTGTCTACAAGGCTTGTGCCGTTGTGTGCCGCGCCCAGGAAGCTGAGTAACGAACGAACACCGCGAAACGGCGTGTAACGATGGGTTTGACGTATGAGTCGCGATGTTCACATACTATCTGTATATCAGTCTAGTGTACGATATGTAAAACGGGTGGGACTTTCGATTCGCTGCGTTTGCCCTGTCCCTATCGAAGTTTGAGGGTATCACGACTTCAGGGTAAAAGGGTTTCAGTGTTAGACAAGCTTCGTCCAGCCTATAATTCCGAGGTACAGTACTACGATGAGACAAATAAGTTGACGGTGTAACATGTTTGTGAGAAAAATACGACGTGGAAGGTGTATGAATTTCGTCTCGTAGAAACTACTTGAAAGAGCACAGTGACAGTAGGATAGCAAAATTTACAGTTATACCACACCATTCTCCAATTTGTATGTTTGCCGCTCGACACGACAACAGAACTAATGAACTGTTACAAGACTTCATGGATATTTTGAAATGCTGGAGGTCCTTCATTTCTGCGCCATTGGAATGAGCACAATTTTCGCCCGTGTGGCATTGCCTGAAGAAGCATGCGAACAATATTGCTTTTCGTGTCTCACATGATAATCATAACTGACCTCACGCAGAATTCTGATTGGTAAGAACGAAGTGAGCGGAGATTACAGAATCTGAAGAATTGTGCGAGCTCGCTCGATACCGTTACGTACTTTACAGGGCGTGGCGGTCCTCACTAGAAGTACCGCACTGCACATACCTCCCCCAGAATATGTCGAGTCTGGCTGGGTTGACATGGTTAAAGGGTTTGATAATTTAAAGAGGAATTGTATGAGCTTAGCAACTCACTTTTGTAGCTCGACCGACTGTTTGTGGGAGAAGTACAGGGTTCATGCGAGTAGAGAGTTGAAGTGGGGACGTATTTGTGGGACTGCCATAGAACATCGAGTAGTTACTCAGCAAATAATCTGAACACCTATTCCTGCGCTAATGAAGCTTTCTAAACCATGGCCCCAATCGCTTTCTACACTTGGAGTAGTCAACAGTATTCAGTAATTTCTGGCTCAATTTTCAAAACTACGAGAATGACTAGTTAACCTGGCCGAGCTTTCGTTCCAATCGATTCTAGTTTACGAGAGTGAATAGCGGACATGGAATTATGAAATAGGCAATGTGCTAGAAAAGTATAGCTAGCATCAATCGTTTTGACCGACGTAAGATAATCTATGCCAGACATGACCGGCAAAAGTGATATGTGGACCTGAATCTAGTCGTTTTTCGTGAAAACAGAGAAAACTCACTATAGAGAATCACGACAAGGTTTTCGTGTACAATAATTAGGGTAAGAGCGTCCCGAGGGAGGATACCGTCTTTCCAAATGAGCAGAGGCTACCGGTCCAAAATTTCTTCAACTAGAGTTTAGTAGTGGGCTTCATACTCAAAGTCCTAGTGTCAGTCTAGGACTTCATTAGAATCTTCTCCTTCGTAACATTTTTGGAATGTAGATTCAATAGTTTCGATTGCAATAGGTATGTACTGTACTTACTTTGAAGGAGTCACGTTGCAACTGCTTCAACTGTATCTCAGACAATTTTCATTCTTAGAAACGAAAGCAAGAGAGCTATTTAGTCGCAAACTCTCATATAACTTGCGACTATTCTACAAGTGTATGGTTCATTTGCATGTTTTGATTCTATGGCGCTAAACATATTGGATTGTAGTTCCTTTCGACTGTCTAGCGTATTGTTGCAACTGCCCAAATATTGAAAATTTGTATCATTAAAGGGAAGTGAAATCAACTCTCGCTGTTCTTTTAGTTCTCTCGTTTGATGGGCATGATTTCGACGCTCAAAACGTGGACCGGCACGATCGATGTGCATACATAATGCAATTTCGCATTTCCTCTTTATCGAATTATTCTCTTCTTGTATATCCTTGTGAGGCTGTTGTCTTTAATTAGCGATTTGTTGCCCTGTAACCACAATTTATACACAAGACATGAAAGAAGGAATGCCAATTGCTCACAATTTCCATCAGCTGCGAGTTGAGCAGTTCATTATGCTAAGTCAGTGCTGGATGCCCCGATGCCTTTGTTAACTATAATTTGAACGAAGAAACTTTCACTCGGAGTAGATTTCAATATCATTGAACTGCTACAGTACAATATCAATCAATACATTCGGAGCACTGTTAGGGTCGAACGATTGTTGTAGCGGAATGCCACTAATGCTCGTAATGATGACGAAAGTGATATGCAGCATTGAAATGTTTATGAGGCAGTAGGATAGTATTGGGACTGTTATCAATTTGGCAATAGAAAGTTATCGGTACACCGATCTGTAGTAACGCTCTTTGCTTACAAACTGTAGAGATAATATTCTTTTGTGTTATACTGTGGCGGAATAGCGAAAGCTCATAAACCGACCAACATAACCGAACCTTCTTGTTAGCAACACCAGGGAAGAAGCCATAATTTCAGCCAATCTGTTTTACAGCGTGTCATTGGGTAATAGTCGCACAACCGATTTCTATGTGTTATCCATATGGGCGCCAGAGATGATATTTACTATTGCAGTCAGAAATCGAAGCGATATTGCAACTGGATTTGTGTACGGATAGTCTTAATACATGACGTTTGACTATATCCGCGAAATCTCTTCCGAAGAAAATTCAGAATTGTGCGATCGAATAAACTATACGTTTGAGAAAGGGGAGAAGGGCAAAGAAAAAGATACTAAAAGTTCTAAACAATAGAAAACGAATATGGAATGTGGCGAGCCAAATAAAATTTAAGGCTGGTGGATACAATGAATAAAATGTTAGCTTGGGGCATACTCGGATCTAATTGTAATTACAGAAAATAAGGAAAATTGGGGTGCATTAAATTTAGGGTACGCTGAAAGAAAATTCATCTACAGTACACATTGTATAGTCAGAAACTTTTAAAATAATAATCATTGTTTATTGGAACCTCTTCAGGAGACCACACTACGTAAATAAAGTATAGAAAACTAAAGTATCAGTGCAAAACAATTTTCCTTACAAAAAGATTATCGCAATATTGTTATTTTTCGCAAGTGAATAGAATCTTCAATTTGAACATATTGTGAGCATCTCAAGTTGAATTCAGTTGTGTAATTTAAGTGACTGGATTTCAATTAAGCCCCACAGCTTTGAATTTATTAAGAATATTATTTGTTTTTCAAAATTTGAACTGTTCCTTAGCCTCTATCACTCAATGCGAATCCTGCGTTTGAAAATAGCCTCTCACATTTAATATTTTCTGAAGAATGAAGTCACAGTTAATGAACTTTGTATTTTATCTGCTGAACAGAATACGATGTTTCTTCCTTCCTTGGACGTTCTAATAGAGAGGAATCATCATGATCTAAGCAACATCCAAGGTTCTCACAGTAATTTTAACTACTAAGCAACAAACTGTAGTTGATTCACTTTCAGTTCGCGTAGAATCTGGATAATGAATTACTTTACCTTTGTATTTTTAAATTAGTGCATTGAACAATCGATAATGATATGGCTAGACAACGGTAAACTCTGGAAAACCGGCAATACTGTATCAAGCAAAGCTCTTACGTGCACGTGAATTCAATCATTACGCTGGAGATCTTTCGCCATTGCATCAAGATTCACAAAGACGTTAGACATCTTACAATTTTTTACTAGAGAAAGTAGAGGTGGAATCCGTACATCAATCTCTTCGATTTCTAGCTTAGGCAGAGTGCCTATGATCTCCAAAAGTCTGTGTAGCATATGGGCTGTTGATGATCATCTAGTGACGTTGCGCATCTGAGACCTAAGATGTGAGCGTTTTCGTAGGCTTGCAGCTAAAATTGACGTTGAAAATTTCTTTATTAGTTTGCTAATACCGTCAATTACGTCGGTATTTTGATCAATCATTGCTCTTGTAAGCAAGTTGAATAGATTCATGAAACATCAGGCAAAGCTGATTCCCAGCTTTGTAGCCATAGGCTTGTTGACTGAGCTGTTGTGAACACATAAAGTACGTCAGACAAAATATCAAAAGATTACCGAATTTATTCAAGATGAATACAAGAAGTGCGACGAGAGAGTTGTAGCTTGACTAATGTTATCTCCTAGTAGGGGAGTATACAAGCAAATATTTTTCAGCAACAAATGGAAGATTCAAACGGATGTAGTTAGTAGACCCTGCACTGTAGATCAATTGCAATCGAGAAATTTTATTTTTACACGTCTAGTATAGCACATTCGGACTTTCGAGTGGAGCCATAAAAAATCTTCAACAGTTTATTGTTGCAAAATGGGTCGATAAGGTATGTCTTGAAAAAAAAATTTCTTCACTGCACGTAAAAGCGGAATTTTGAGCAAAGCTAATGTTAGTCATCCGTGTATAAAGACAGTTTACTCACTGCAAATTGTGACAAGAAGCTGAGAGGGCTTAAGTGAAGTTACAAATTTCGAATATCAGCAAGCAAGTTCCGTGCTCCTCAGTATGTGCTATGAGCTCATAAAAAAATAAATTGATTACAATCACATTCGATTCGTTGCCCATATTACGGCATTTTTATTTCCGGAATCTGCTCTCTAGATCATGTCGTTTGATGAATATATCACATATTTTCTAACTGCTTCCTCGGATTTCAGGAATTCGAGTCATGTAATCGAAATTCGAGAAAGAAATCGAACCAAATTATAAAATAGTGTTATTTTTATATATCACGTGGTTTGTGGTAAATATCAATACGCAGAGATACTTTTATTACTCATTGAGTTAGGAACACAGAGTCATTCGCACGGTGCGAAAGAATAATTTCGCTACTCCTTTAGCTCACCATGAAAGGCTGAAATACTACTGAAATGAGAAAGAATCAAGCAAGAATCGCGAATATTAATGGGAAAAATACTTTAGAAAAGGTAAGCATACTAAAATATTGATCTTATTTGAATCAACATATGTATGCATTCTTTAAGCTAGATAAGAATATTGTTGGCAGCCTTCTAACACGCAATCTCAGGCCACGGAATGTTCTAGTCCAACATCCGTTTCGGTACTGTTCAACTTAGTTTGCCACAATTGAGATGCTCAGTTTCAGATGTTACCTTAATCAAAGAAATGAATCTAACCTCATATACATCATGAGTAACTTAATGAGGTAAATGCTGCAAGCATTATTGTACTGTACTAGATCTATATTGGAAACATAATCATGATTATTCGCATCCCCTAATTAGACAGTAGGTTTTAGATAGATAGGAATCTATGTAGCATTCAAAACAAAATGTTATACCTTGCACGCCGAAATTTCGCTTGAACTTCTCGTTACGGACTCTCATCTTCGAATTCTCATACTCATTGAGCTTTGCAATTTCACGTAACCACCAATTACTCCTGATTTTTTTAATTTTTTCTAACTTCGATTGCAAGTGGATGAATCTTCCTCACTTAGAATCCATGAGAGATGTGATGGTGAACTTTGCAGCTATGACACGTTGCGATTCCTACTAACAGTAAACATTTAATGTCACAAAAGTTGATTATAGATCTAGATCAGAAATAAGAAATACTTGGCGAACAATTTAGTGGATCCTTAGACTTTATGGACTGTGATTTTAGCTGAATTTTTGTTCTGCTTCAAGTGTTATCTCAAACAGCAATTCAAATAGTGCGCTAGGTACCCATAATCATCTACCTGACCGGCGAAGCCGACAATGCAGTCGCAACCTCGACTACCACCTCCATCTACGCGCCACAGACCAACTCGCCCCCAGACCACAGGAGTTGCATCCGTTGTCGCCCTTAGCCGTTGTGGGCCTCTAGCACGCATGCGCCGCGTAATAGAGCGTCCTGCGCATTGCAGCCGTACCAAAAGACCAACGGGTCATTGCGAGAAGGACATTGATTGGGCTTAGAATATAGCACGGCGACAACAAAAATAATGAGAAACAGGGGATGTGATTGGAAAGCGTAACAGATACTATACTTGCGAAAGAAGATATATTGAAAGCACATTTGATCCAATTTAATGAACTGGGTCATAGGCAGTCCGACGGTTGCCCGAAGTTATAAAAATTTAATAGACATAGCTTTTTTACTGATTACTTACAGTCAAGCAGTCTCAAATATTCTAGCTGTACTTACACAAGCGTAAAATATTTGGTAGCCATACCTAAATAGATTTAAATGCTTCCTTGTTTCGAAGTATCAAAAAACAAAAAATGAGAAAATGTAGAAAATAAAGCAAAAAATTATGAAGGAAGAGAATTTATTATAAATATCAATTTTCCAAAAGGCTTACCCTATTCGGATGACTGCGGAAGCATCATGCTTAGGGGCTCAAGGTATTTATGAAGCGATAATTTTATTTTTGTGTAAGCCTGACGAATCAACAATCGCACATGAAATACAACCCTTAATCCATCGAATTGAAATGTAGAATCGAGAAAGAACAACTTAGTTTCCATCATAGAAGCTTCTCAAACTTGAAAATGAGCGATTTCCTCATCATATTTCTTTAGAGAAAACCCATAAATCGTGCATGTCTCTATTAAAATTTTTATTTCCAAGTGAATTAGAAGTATACTTGGAACATGGGTATGAGACTGGGCCTAATTATTCAAACAGAGGAAGCAATAGAGCAAGCTACCTCGATCTAAACCTAATCAAACTCAACTAGTAATACGGATGGCGAGAATATTTTGAAAGGGACTAAAAATACATGTTGAGAATACGTGGAAATGAAACAGTTTCAAGATGATACGGGAAAGCGTAAACAAAATTACGTAGGACGGCGAGAAAAAATCGAAGCAAACCATAAATTAGTGAGACTCAAGAATTATTTTCAAGAAATCGGATCAACTTTAGAAAGCTGGACGAATTCAGGATCAACACTTTGATTTGTCGAATCAGTTTTCTCGAATTTATAAGCTATATTTTACTTTACACAGAAACCGAAGTGTACTGAAAAATGGACAGACTGAAAAAGCGTCCGATCATTAGTCTCCCAGTTCACAACGGTGTATTTACCCATAGATGGCTAAAATTCCACAAAATATTACATTGTTTGATAAGCATGTCTGCCACTAAATCAATTGCTAGATTATGTTTTACGATTAGTATACCAGATGAAAGTATAGACTCGATAGAGTATTTTAAATTATTCACGCGATCCATAGAAGCTACACAGAATCTTATTGATGAGCGTAAATGCGGCAACCATGAAATCGAAGTTTCTAAAGCTATCGATAGCGCAATTAAATCTGTGATGCATGAGCTGTATTAAAGGGCAACTAGACTACAATAGATAGAGCATTAAGCAAACAAGCGTCTAGAACTGCTATTTGAAATACTAGAAAATGCTGTGTAAGGCCAAACATTCTTTATTTATGCTGATCGAGCTTCATCGAATTCTGCGCCACATTGGTTCTACCACGACTGTTTGGAGCCTACAAATGAACGCATCACTCTTGTCAAGTACGACGGTGAATCCTGATGTAACAGAGACAACTAAGATAATGCCATTTATTCAAAAACTCATGGATGATTTATTTTCTGAGATAATTAACTCCGCTTTTCCGCATCATAAATTGGAGATGAGGTATAGCAAAAATAATCTAGTGATTAAATTCAAAAGACTCTGTCCAGTTGGAGACGAAGGCCAGATGTTGTTATGTATGCAATTCCACGCAGACGAGTGCTTTATAGGAGGATGTAAAGGCGCTCAAAAGATTGATTTGGTCGATTTTCTTCTAAGTGGACCACTCGAATTAGCCAGAAACGCGAATAAATTCAGCGTCTATGGCTTAATGAATATTTTCAGAACCGAACTGATGCGATATAGTATATAATTATTTGGGATGCTTGTAAAAAACGCGGGGAATAAAACAATAATAACGCGGTCTAAGCATTTTACCAGAGCCACGATAATGCACTTCAAATTTTTCAGTCTGGAAGAAGACATCGAAGGCTGTGAAGAAGGCCTTGTCATGCATGCTGCAAAATGAAATTAGAACACCTATCACAGCTCGATATGAACGAGCATATCTCTAAATTTGCTTATTCAGTTTTCAAGGAAATCGCAGAAAATTTGAAGGAATATTAATTGGCAATAGAGCTGTTATATTACCAGCAGGATTGCTTTCCTTCATTCGGTATTGCATGCATGCTGGAGTTATTCACAAACTTCATTCGGTCAGTCTTATGTTCAGAGTAGTGGGAAGGGGTGCTAATCCCCAAATATTCGGACTGAAAAGTCAAATTTAAAAGATTTGCAGCTTCAATGAAGTAAGAACAGCATTCAATTATTACCATAAAAGAAGCGGTGAAGTACATGCAATGTCGAGCTTACGTTTCTCGACCAGCTCGCTTTCGAATATCGTTCTCAATGGCTGAGATTATAATTAATCACGACATGTAAATTGATATGACGTGGATTTATGGCGATCCAGCATTGCATGCCGTTAGCAGAAGGACACAGTACTCGGTTGCTAAATGCTTTTGAAAAGAGGGCGGTGAGAATGTATAATGAATTCAGAAAAGTTTTGGTTGACTAATTATGCGAGATACCCGTTGATAATTTCTTGCGATCAGCGACCTCATTTCGAAACTGACTACTGCAAAAATTTTGCACTCAAGTTAAATTTGAAACAAAAAACCTGGTGAGCCTCCTCATACCGATCTTTGTTCGAAAGATTCCACTGTACAATACTACGCCTCATAAGGTAAACATTGAAGAGCCACGCCTTAGCAAGCACAAAAAGCAAGCAGTTGGTTTCGGAAAATATCATGCTACTGCACTAGTTCTTGAAGTAGTTCGAAGAATTCAATAGACCACCAATGGAGATTTCGTGATCGAGCAGTCAACTCGGCGTGCGCTGATTTGAACGAATGCCACAAAGAGCTCGGGGAATCTCTCCCGATAGGCAGCAACTCATACAATTATACTGCCAATATCTTTCGTACCTGACTCTGCATCACAGCAATATGTAAAGTATTAGGCGAAAAATGGTGCTTGGAAAGTTGTTCTTGCCTTTTGCAGTGTAAAATAAGAAGTACTCCAAATGTGATCAAGCAGAAGTAGATGAAATTGATAAACTTGTCACAAAAGGTTAAAACAGATTCGTGAGTCAGAATAACATCTTGCCTAAGGATCGATACTACCGCCACGCTTCGTCTCAACAATCAAGAATTTTGAAAACAGATTTGGGAATGTTAAAACAAAACTCATCTAAGATGCGCCCACAGATTGTGAGAAACTCACAGCTGTTAATAAGGCTTGTAGGGTAATAAAAACTATTCAGGCTAGCACAGACACTGATAATGTCTAATATTTTGCAACTATTGTCCAGAGGCATAACACTCACCTTTTCGCAAATCACGGAAACTGTCAGAAATGCATGTATGCCCGTCCTCCCAAAGCGGAAGAAATATTTCATAGAATAGGACCCTCTCCAAGGCCAATTGTAATGTAGGAGAGCTTCAGTGAAAACTGGTAGAGTCTCAGAGCTTTTGCTCACAAAACTTTTAGGACTAGCACATGCAGTGCGATACGACACAAGGAAAGCCGGTTTCGGGCATAATACAGATATTCCCGTTCTGGTCACAATCAAATTTCGATGATAGAACAATTTTAGTTGTTTGATAATTCCCAGCGATTTGAAATGTTTGAGCTCATGTTATCGCACTTTAAAGTGTGTAGCTTACGTCGGATAAAGGGGTATAGATCTCCCTCCTAGATGGCGGAGAGTTTTTCGGAGTATCTCAGTTGGAAACACGGATCACTTCTGCCACCCATACTGGATTAGCAACGACATTTGTCTGAACTGAAAGCTGAATAAATGCGAATTGCGGCCTATCTCTTCCCCAACATCCCCACTCTCTTCCACATTACTCATTTTTTACGAACCTGGCAATTTATTACTGTTTCGTGTGCATTTCGTGTGTTTGTCTGCTTGTTTTTACAGGATGCAACCATTGGGAAACTACGACACCCAAATCCGCCTGGCGTCGGTTGGGCAGTCACCGTGGCTCACTCGCCTCGAGTTCGATGTTACTTCAGGCTATTTCATGTGCACCATCTAGGGTGTTATTGCAGTACAACACATTTATATCTTGAGATTGAAAAATTAGATTTAGATCCATGTCTGTTACACATAAAGGAGTCGTCACGGACCGACCAGTATTTGTCGTGCCTATGTGTGCATGTGAAATACTGTATTAAACATCAGAACCAAATGGGGAGGAAATGCCGCCTGATGATAGTCTCGAATAGTTCAAGCTTTCTACTTTTGAATTCTTAGTATTCTCTGTGCAGTATCAATTTTTTTCGATTCACATGCGCGTGTGTGGGTAGATTTTCTTTCAATCTTGGAAGTTGTGCTCCTCGATCGTGATTGTTAGAAGTAGGTAACTACTCAGAGAATCAAAGGGAACGAAAATCGAAGCAGGCACGGTAAACGCTTAAATGGCGAATCATAGATTTTTGCAATTATCTGCATTACTCCTGAATCCCATATATGCTGAGCGGAATAGTGATGTACAGGACAAAATGCTTGGCCGATGCAATCATACTATGCAATAATTGTTGTAATCGATTAACGATTACTACGTCCACGTTATCTTTTATTCAATAAAAACAATAATGTTAATCTGAACGATTGATTTACAGTGATAAAGTAATGGCTGCAAACAGATCGCCATGTGTCTCAATGGAATACAAGTTACTAAAACTAAGAAATTCTCTACAGAACTGACTCAATGCTTCGTCAGAATTATTGGATCGTATTTGTGGTGTTCATTTACGTTGATAGACAAAAGAAAAAGCTTATTACTATATTGGAGCTTTTTCCTTGAGATTAAGTGATTCTTAAAAGTAGTTAGAGTCCGGCATTCGGCCGGATGGGTCTCTTTTAATGATTTAAAGAGCATATAGTTCATTTCTGTGAAAGATTATGTTCATTTTGCCGCATTGGTTTTAATCTTTCGGAATAAGTTGAGAATATACATTGCTTTATACGCAGCTCGAGTGAAATAAATATGGTTTGTCTGTTTACTGTGGTCTATTATTGAATATTTTTGAATTCAAACGGCACCTATATTATTTGGTCAAGATTTGATATGCATACTCACGCATTGTACCATATTGCGGTAATTGTTTGGGTTCTTCGGGAACAAATGTGTGTCGATATAACTTAAGAGCAAGGTAATCTGCACATTCGTCTTTTAGAACGTTGTGGAGTAGCAGGATAATTCTTTCTTGCGCCGTAAAATCAGAACCCTACAATGTGAGTTCCAACTTCTCCCCTGTTGTTTCAGTCAGTTCCACTACCCAATTCATGACTTGCTCACCGTTTTCTCTGCGTCTTACTTCATCAATGTTTCCTATTTGATTCACTATGACCAAGGTTGTACACATCGTGTTATTTTCAAGGTCCTCGAGACTCGACAGAAGAATAAGATCATAAGTATCAACTTGTTGAATATTTGCCTTTTTAAGAGCTCGGAATTCTTTTGTTCGTGCTTCGAACATTATCTCGTACTTAGGAGTGCCTCGGCAGTATTTTTTTGTATTAGTTGTAGACGTCCATTAAAAATTAAGTAACTTTTGTTAATCTTCAATTTGGGGCAAAGGTAAGTGGCGGACAGATCGAAAGCACAAACCTTGACTATTCCAGTACCATACTTAAACTCGAATTTGAGAACATGACCGTTTCCAGATCCGTCTTTCTTCTTGATTGATTTTAGTTCGGACATAGAACATAAGACTTCTTGAATCGTCCAATTCGATTTAAAGCGGTCTAACTCGGATATTTCTAAGCTTGACATTTTTTGCCGGACGTCGCAGTGAATACGGAATGATTTTTCGATGAGGATAACTCAGCAACCTGCAGTATGTTTCTAGACTATTGGAAATTTTCAAAGACTTCACGCTTTGTGTATTCGTAGCTCTTCTCAAAACCAATAGAATGTGTTGATTCGAAGGTTGTTTTCTTTTTTCACCATGTTCTGTATCCGATTCTACCTTTTATAGCAGAAACGCGGCCGTCTAATTTCTATGGACATGATCTAGTGAATCTCAGTTCGGGGTGGGATTAATGGTAGTTTGTTGGTTTGTTGATTCACAAAGTGTGCGTGAACCACTAATCGCTGCTCCAAAAGATGATAAATTCGTCGTCTACTAGAATTATACAATTGACATAGAAATATCACCTTCTCTGTCGTGATCTACAATGATTGTGCTATGAGGATGACGTGTCGTGAGCAGTAGTAACATTGCATGTGGGTCGCTTTGTTTGATCTTGTAATATTTCGACTATAATCGCAACGTTGTTGCATCCGTCACGCCAGAAATAATACTCTACGTAACAAGCAGTAACGAAAAATAAGTCAACTAAAGTGCTAAAGAAAATCTTTTAGAGTTTATAAAGCATTTTCGGAAAGGTCTGACTGCCACCGTCTATTAATAGCTACGTGGTGTGCTGCGGTTGTACTCTGAAAATTTCCAGTGCGCAGATATCATCCGTCAGAACGAATCCTCAACAGCATACTTCGTAGCATGCATGTAAAAACTTCGTATGCGTCTTCATTTCCACCATGATGATTTGCGCTGCGGAAATCTGGTTACTCTTTGATTACGTTCTGTGCGAATGTTTTATCTATTATCAATTGTTTGTTGAAAAAATCGAGAAATTCTTATGGCCGTTTTCTTTACATCGAAGATCTATTCCGATATACGTTTTTGAAATATAATAATACCTGGTACTCTGCAATTAAAGTTGTCAGTATCGCTAAAATTTAGGGAATTTTAAATTTACTTATGTAGATCACTTTTATTGAATTCTGATTTCTATTATTGATTCGTTAGCACTTCTTCGAAAGCAATATTTGTCACTGCCCTCTCGCCATTCGTTGTATACACTGTCACATTGCGAGGGTTCGTTGTACGTGACAAACCGACATAGAGGTGGCCGTGTGAGAATACCTGTTTGCGCAAACATAGTCCCAGCTTCCCATTAACAGACTGCCCTTGACCCTTGTTAACCGTCATTGCAAAACAGGCACGCACAGGGAACTGGCATTTTCGGAATCTCGGGACTGGAGCATCTTCTTCACTTGCGACACAATTCATCCTAAGAACAGCCAACCTTGAACCGTAATTCGACCGTACTACAGATCGCAGGAAATGCACCCTATCTGCCATTCCTTCCAAGATGTATCGGGAATCATTCACATGCCCATCATCAATTCTTAGATTTCGCAACAGCATCGTAATGGACCCTCGCTTCAACCTTAATTCGTGCGCCGGAAGTGAAGAAGGTCCTTCAATGCTATTCAGGAATTGGATTGGAAACTCGCTTTGAAGACGTGCTTTTTCATCTGAGTCGTCGGCTTTCACCGAGTCAGCACTGAGATATGTTTTATAATGCCCAGGAACTCGGTTGCCAACACATTCGTTGAATTGATTAACTGTTTCATTATCAGTTGCGAAAACCCACCTTGCCCGAAGCCATTCTCGATCCGCATCTTCTGTTTCAATCCCATCAAAAACTTCGTCAATCAACGTTTTGATTTCTCCACCTACACTTATGTAGCTCGGTAAATTAATTCTCCGGTTTTCAACTTCTTCTTTTCGTTCTTCTACTCTCAATAGAGAGCTCGGATAATCATAATCAAGTTCTTCTAGCCCTTGCATCTCACGCTGCACTTCGAGACGCATATTCTTGGTCAAATGCAACACTCCACTTACTTGGAAAAGCGGTGATGATGTCACAAATCGTTCAAGAATCATTCCACGAGATTCTCTTTTGACGATTGGTAAGACTTGTCTGAAATCACCTCTGAAAACTACAATCTTACCTCCGAATGGCTTGTTCATCCTGATAATATCTCGGAGCATATGGTCACTGGCTTCGAATCCATAAACTATACACATTACAATCTCGTCCCGGAGTATAACATTTACTTGACACAGGAACTTCGCCAGTTCACTATATATTGCCACGTTGCAATTAGCTTAAGATCCAGACGGCACCGGTATTTTCAACGCCGAGTGCGCCGTTGTGGAACAATCCGGAAGAGAAGCTGCTACTGCAGATGTAGCTACCGTGATTACCTTCCGCTTCTTCAGCCGTAATATATCTTGTAATGTCTTCAAGGTAAAAGTCGTACCGGTGCTTCCATGAGCGTCCAGAAAAAAAACTTTTGACTCAGCGTCTCCAAATATCAGACCATCTGGGTACGCCGAACATACGCCAGGCATAGCCTTTGATAAAGTCCGATCGAATATATTCTTCTGCTCCAGGTTCATCTTGTTTAATGCATCAGTCAGGCCTCTCGTTACATCTTCGTTCGTGCGGGTACTCACCATCGTAAGCTCAGGTAAAGGTACTAAATTCTTAGATGGAATTGGTGACTCATACTGACTTAAAGTATTGAATCCGAACGTGATAGAGCTCCTTGTATTTCCTGAAGGATGTATTCCGTGGCATCTTCATTTCGTTCCAGCATTTGTTATGCCACTGTACATCCTCGGTGCCGGTTACGAATGCCATCTAAAAATAAGTTTCTGGGGTCCGAAGGCTCGCAATGAGCAAGTATAAAAGGGAAAACGTATGTCAATGGCTCGAAACTTCAATTGCAATCGTCTTTCAAAGCCCGATGCCATTCATGATCAACCTCAAGTAACTACAGTGCAATACATGCGGCACAATTCGACAGGAGAAGTTCTCCATCCACAGTTCTTAACTCTTCGTAAGATGCTGCATGCGGTCGATTATGCAGTAACAACTGTAGAAAAAATAGTTCAGGATTCTGAGGGCTCACAGCATAAACACTACCAATTTTTTTT
>JAAUYH010091596.1_pt1 | contig 18659 bp, 18 predicted proteins | sample 7278061 | NCBI WGS metagenome assembly JAAUYH01 (sample SAMN14350203, study PRJNA611818) | marine sediment metagenome | isolation source: surface marine sediment (0.6m) | place: French Polynesia: Moorea | collected 2018-08 | reverse complement strand
GGTCTTGACCAGCTGGGTGCGGTGCTGGTCGTCGATGTCATACAGATCCAGAAGCTGGCGGATCTGCTCGAGGCTGAAGCCGAACCGCTTGCCGCGCAGGATCAGGGTGAGACGGGCGCGATCACGCTTGGTGAAGAGCCGTTTCTGACCTTCGCGGATCGGGGCGAGAAGCTCTTTTGACTCGTAGAACCGCAGGGTGCGCGGGGTGACTTCAAAGGCGTCGCACATCTCGCGGATCGTCATGAGGGCGTCGGTCATGGGGGACCTCGTTACGGGACTCGATGGAAGGTATCTGCGCCCGCGCCGCCGGGGGCGCAAGTCAAGGTTACGTTAACGTCAAAAAGACGTTGCGTCACGCGCTGGTTGTGCCGGGTTGGGCTAGCGTCCGTCGCGGACCTTGTCGCGCAGAGCGGTGAGTTCCTCGATCGTGTCGTCGAGCTGCCGGCGCTGCGCGCGGAGTTCTTCGATCTGCTTGCCGGCGGCCTCGACCCAGGTCTCCATCTGCGCCTGCGTGCCCTGTTCTTCGTAGATCAGGAGCCACTGGCGGATGTCTTCGAGCGAAAAGCCGAACCGCCTTCCGCGCAGGATCAGTGTCATGCGGGCGCATTCGCGGGGACCGTAGAACCGGCTACGGCCCTCGCGGTCGGGGGCGAGGAGCTCGATATACTCGTAATAGCGCAGGGTGCGCGGCGTGACGTCGAACCTCGCGCACATCTCCTTGAACGTCAGGCGGGTGTCTGACATCGCGGCCTCCCTTGCCGCGTAACCTAGAGCGCTGGGTGCCAAGGATCAATCAAATGGGGCTCTTGCGCAGGCCCGGAAAACGCGACGTTTTCCGAAACGGAATTCGTGCCGAATTCCGGTGGCGCGGTCCGGGAACGCCGTGTCAGGGCCGAGATTACCCCTTGCGGCACCCAGGTTCCGCCCATAACCCAAAGACGTCACCTCGATCCGGACCACGCCATGACCGACAAGAAGTTCAAGATCGCCGCACAATTCATCCAGGCCCTGCCGCATTCGCGCGCGCTGGGCATGGAGCTCACCGCCATCGGTGATGGGGAGGCCGAGGTCGCGATGCCCTACGACGAAAGACTGATCGGCGACCCCGAGACGGGCGTGATCCATGGCGGAGCGGTTTCGGCGCTGATGGACACCTGCGGTGGGGCCGCGGTGATGAGCCATCCTGAGAATGGCGGCGGCACGGCGACGATCGATCTGCGCATCGACTACATGCGCGCAGCCACGCCCGGGCAGGCGATCACCGCGCATGCGGTCTGCTATCACGTCACCCGCTCGGTCGCCTTCGTGCGGGCCACGGCGATGGACGAGGACCGCGCGCGGCCCGTCGCCTCGGCCACCGGCGCCTTCACGATGGAGCGCAAGGTATGAGCCTCCGCAAACGCCCCGAACCGGTGCAGGTGGTCAAGCAGCGCCGGGATGCCGCGCTGAAAGCGCTGGTTGAGGGCGTGCCCTACATCCAGTTTCTCGGTATCACTTTCGAGCGGCACGGCGATGAGCTCACCGCGCTTCTGGCCTATGACGACAAGCTGATCGGCAACCCGATGCTGCCTGCGCTGCATGGCGGGGCGACGGCGGCATTCCTCGAAGTCGCCGCGATCATCGAGCTCTCCTGGTCCTACCTTTGGGAGGATATCGAATCGGGCAAGATCGACCCGCTGACGGTGAGCCCGAAACACTTGCCGCGCCTGCCCAAGACCATCGATTTCACCGTGGACTATCTGCGCTCGGGCCTGCCGCGCGACGCCTATGCGCGGGCGCGGGTGAACCGGTCCGGGCGTCGCTATGCGAGCGTCCATGTCGAGGCCTGGCAGGACAACCGCTCGCGGCTTTTCGCTCAGGCCACCGGGCATTTCCTGATGCCCGCGCGCTCGGACGTGCTCACGTGACAGGGGGATGAGCGACACCACCGAGGGCCTGCTGACACATGGCCGGGTCCTGAAGATCGCGCTGCCGATCATGATCGCCAATGCCACCGTGCCGATCCTCGGCGCGGTGGACACCGGCGTCGTGGGTCAGATGGGCGAGGCTGCCCCGATCGGCGCCGTGGGCATCGGTGCGATCATCCTCTCGGCCTTCTACTGGCTTTTCGGGTTTCTGCGCATGGGGACCGTGGGGCTGACCAGCCAGGCCCATGGCGCGGGCGATGGGGCGGAGGTGGCCGCTTTGCTGAGCCGGTCGCTGATGATCGGACTCGCCGCGGGTTTCGCTCTGATCGTGTTTCAGGCGCCGCTCTTCTGGGGCGCGTTCCAGGTCTCTCCGGCGAGTCCGCAAGTCGAGGATTTGGCCCGCGGCTACATGGCGATCCGGATCTGGTCGGCGCCCGCGGCGATCGCGCTTTACGGGATCACCGGCTGGCTCATCGCGCAGGAGCGGGCACGGGCGGTGCTCTTGCTGCAGCTCTGGATGAACGGGGTCAATGTTGTTCTGGACCTGTGGTTCGTGCTTGGCCTCGGCTGGGGGGTGGAGGGCGTTGCGATCGCCACTTTCATCGCCGAGTGGAGCGCCTTCGGGCTGGGCCTCTGGCTTTGCCGCGGGGCGTTTGAAACACCCGCTTGGCGCGACCGGGTCCGGATCTTCGATCTGGTGATCCTGCGGCGGATGATGGCGGTGAACCGGGACATCCTGATCCGTTCGGTCCTCTTGCAGGCGATGTTCGTGTCGTTCCTGTTCTTTGGGGCCGATTTCGGCGATGTCACGCTTGCGGCGAACCAGATCCTGATCCAGTTCCTGCACATCACCGGGTATACTTTGGACGGCTTCGCCTTCGCCGCCGAGGCGCTGGTCGGTCAGGCGATGGGCGCGCGGGCGAGGGCGAGGCTGCGGCGCGCGGCGGTCTTGGCGTCGTTCTGGGGTGGAGTGTGCGTGATAGTGTTGTCGGTGGCGTTTGCGTTGGTCGCCCCGTGGATGATCGATGTGATGGCGACATCGCTGGAAGTGCGGGCCGAGGCGCGGGTCTACCTGATCTATATGGTGCTGGCACCGTTGATCGGGGTCGCGGCCTGGATGCTCGACGGCATCTTCATCGGCGCGACCCGCGCGGCGGATATGCGCAACATGATGGCGGTGTCCTTCGCGGTTTATTGCGGGGCGGTGGCACTGTTGGTGCCGGTGTGGGAGAACCACGGGCTCTGGTTGGCTTTGCTGGTTTCGTTTGTGGCGCGGGGGGTGACGCTCGGGCTGCGCTATCCGGCGTTGGAGCGGCAGGCGGGGGTGCCAAAATGAGCGCTTCCGCGCGCGGTTTTCTCGGCCAGTGGAGAGGCGACGTCGTTTGGCGGGCGTGGTGCTTTTTGCGAGGTATGGCCGGTTTGCTGAGAGGCGCTTGAGGGACAGATGTGCCCTCAAGACGCCTGTTCCATCGTGTTGCCCCTGCGGGCCGCGTCAAGGGTGAACGGGCTACGCCCGCGCTGCGCGCCCTTGACCCGGCCCGCAGGGGCGTTGGTCAGAGAATGTCGAGAACGGATTCGGGCGGCCGGCCGATTGCGGCCTTGCCATTGGCGAACACGATGGGGCGTTCGATGAGTTTCGGGGCCGCGGCCATGGCCGCGATGAGGGTGGCCTCGTCGCTTTGTTTGCTGAGACCGGCCGCGCGGAACTCGGGCTCGTTCGGGCGCATCATGGCGATGGCTGGCAGGTTCAGCTTGGCGAGGGCGTCCCGAAGGTCGGCCTCGCTGGGGGCGTCGTCGAGGTAGCGGCGTTCGGCGACTTCAAGCCCCCGGTCCTGCAGCAGCATCAGGGTCTGGCGCGACTTGGAACAGCGCGGGTTGTGCCAGATGGTGACGTGCGTCATGTCCAGTCCTTTCGGTCGGTGCCCACGGCCTCGGCGACGGTTGCGTGGCCGTCTTTGGCGACCAATGTGACGAGGTCGTTGGCGATGCGGGCCGCGAGGCTGAGGCCGTCATAGACCATCGCGGTGTAGAGCTGCACGGCGCTCGCGCCGGCGCGGATCTTGGTGATTGCGTCCTCGGCGCTGGCGATGCCACCGACGCCGATCAGGGGGATCTGGCCGCCGGTTTCCATACTCAGGCGGGCGAGGACGCGGGTGGATCTTTCGAAGAGCGGTCTGCCGGAGAGGCCGCCAGCCTCATCACGGTGCGGGCTTTGCAGGCCCACGCGGGAGAGCGTGGTGTTGGTGGCGATGATCGCGTCGAGCTTGGCGTCGAGCGCGACCCGGGCGATCTCGGCGATCTCGGCGTCGGTGAGGTCGGGGGCGATTTTCAGGAAGATCGGCACGGGCGTCGAGAGCTGGGCTCGGGCTTCCAGAACACCATCCAGCAAAGCGCGCAGGGCGGTCGCCCCCTGCAGGTCGCGCAGGCGCTCTGTGTTGGGGGAGCTGACGTTAATGGTGGCGAAATCCACATGCGCGCCGCACCGGGCGAGCACGGTGGCGAAATCGGCGGCGCGGTCGGGGCTGTCCTTGTTGGCGCCGAGGTTGAGGCCGACGGGAATGCCGGGTGGGCGTTTGGCGAGGCGCGCGGCGATCGCCTCCATCCCGTCATTGTTGAAGCCGAAGCGGTTGATCGCGGCGCGGTCCTCGCTGAGCCGGAAGAGGCGGGGCTTCGCGTTGCCGGTTTGTGGGCGGGGTGTCGCGGCGCCGACCTCGAGAAAGCCGAAGCCCGCGCGCATCAGCTGCGGGATCGCCTCGGCGTTCTTGTCGAAACCGGCGGCGAGGCCGATTGGGTTCGGGAAGGTGAGGCCGCAGAGTGTCGTCTGCAGGCGCGGCGAGGTGATTGGGCCGGGCAGGGGGGCGAGGCCGGTGCGGAGCGCTTTCAGAGCCAGACCATGGGCGGCTTCGGGGTCGAGCCGGCGCAGGATGGCGAGGCCCGCCTGTTCGATGAGGCTCATCCGAAACCGTCCCCGGGTTCGGAGGGAGCGCAGCGGATCAGGCGCGAGGTTCGGACGGCGGCCTGGCGGTGGACGACGGCCTCGCGATAGGCAGGGTGGGTGACCATGGCGAGGAAGGCGTGGGCATCCGGGTAGCGCGCGATGAAGGCGTGGTCCCAGCGTTCGCTGTCGGGGCCGATGAGGGTGGTCTGGACCGTGCCGCGCCACTGGATGGAGCCGCCGAGGCGGGCGAGGATCGGGGCGGTGTCGCGGCCATAGTTTGCGTAGGCTTCGGCGCCGGTGAGGCCTTTGGCGGCGAGAGGGTGGTCCTCGGGATAGCCGGCGTGGGCGCGGAGGCGGACGAGGTTGAGCATTTCGATCGGGTGGTCGCGATCCAGCGCCTTGAAGGCGTCGAATTGGGCACGGGTGGGGTCGATGTGGCCGGAGATTTCCTCGGGGAAGAGATGCCGGGCCTCGAGGAGGGGCAGCGGGCGGCACCAGGCGACCTGGTCGAGGCGGAGGGGGGCGTAGAGATGCGGGAAGAGCGCGCCACCGCGAGACACCTCCCATTTCAGGGCGTCGCCGAGCGGCCTCGCCTCGACCGCGAGCAGGACGAGGCCGGTTTCGTCGGCGAAGTGTTTGGCGGCGGTCTCAGGGGCCTGGTCGGCGGTAGAGAAATGGATGTAGCCGTCCTTGAGGTCGATGGGAGCGCCGAGGGTCTCGCCGGCGGTCTGGAAGGCGGCCCATTCGGAGGCGTGGAGGATCTTGTAGATCAGCATGGGGCGGGGATGGCCCGAGATCGGGGGCGGGTCAAGGCGATTGGTTTGGATTCGGGACGGTGTCCTAGCTGGGACATTGGGCTAAGTGTCTGATTTATAGTTGAAAGCGTGAAAAAATGTGCGCTTCCGCGCGCGGTCTTCTCTGCCAGTTCAGAGGCGACTCGCTTTAGCGCGCGTTGTGTCGATTGATGGGTTTGGGCGGAGTGCTGAGAGGCGCTTGAGGGAGGCTCTTGCCTCCTCAAGACGCCTTTTCGAGCGTGTTGCCCCCGCGGACCGCGTCAAGGGTGAACGGGCTGCGCCCGCGCTGCGCGCCCTTGACCCGGCCCGCGGGGGCGGCGGGGACGGTGGGGTGGGTGTCTGGATGTGGGGTGTGCGTCGCTCTGAAGGCTGAGGCGAGTCCGGGACCCTGGCGCGGCCGGTTTGATGGGGTTCACCGCCCTGTCAGTGCGCTCCACTCGGTCTGGAAGTCGGCGCCGTCTTCGCCGACGCGGGCGATGAGGGCGCGCAGGCCGTCCTGACCGGCGAGCTCTTCGATTTCCGCGACAAGGCGCGCGGCGGCGCCGTAGCGATCCCGCCAGTCGGCCGTGCTGCGCAGGGCGTTCCAGTCCCAGAGGCGGCGGGCGGCGCGGATCCAGTCGGCGTCGCGGGGATCGGCTGGCTGGCGCAGGCGGGCGTCGCCGGAGAGATGCGCGGCCAGCCCCTCGTCGAACCAGGCCGGAAAACGCGGGTTCCAGATGTCGGTGACGTCGAGATGGCGGTGCAGCTCGGAATGCACACGTTCATGTGTCAGGATCATCTCGCTGACGCCGTTCGGGCCGACGACGATCAGGTGATAGCCGAAGGTCATCCCGTTGGCGCGCATTCCGAGCTCGGCCTCGCAGGGATCAGCGGTGCAGATCACCCAGACCGGATCCGTTTGCAGGTCGCCGAAAAAGGCAGCCGTGTTGGCCTCGGCCCGAGCGATCAGCGCGGTGACGTGATCGGCCGCGGCGGGATCGTCGAGATAGAGGGTCGGCGAGATCTGCGTGAAGCCATAGGGCTCGGCCACAAAGGCGCGGTAGGGGCTCGGGACGGCCGCGATGGCCATTCCCGCGAAGATGAGCGCCGCGGCCAGAACGGCCTTCAGGGGGAACCAGAGCAGGAGGCCGAGCACCGTCGCCCGCTTTCTTGAGACGGTCATGCAGTGAAGATACGCGGCCAACGCCGCCATACAAGATCGCCGGGCGCGCGCCGTGGCGTCAGCGGCGCGAATCCGCTTTGACTCCGGCGCGCCGCAGCGCCAAGCTGAGCATATCAACCAACAGGGGGTTTTCCGAATGATTGCTCGACTGATGACATCGGCCGCGGCGCTGTGCCTGACGAGCGGCATGGCGATGGCCGACTACACGCTCACCGTGCTGCACACCAACGACTTCCATTCGCGCTTCGAGCCGATCAGCAGATTCGACAGTGCCTGCTCGGCCGAGGACAACGACGCCGGCGAGTGCTTTGGCGGTTCGGCGCGTTTGGTGACGGCCGTGGAAGAGGCCAAGGCGCGGACCAATAACTACATCCTCGTCGATGGCGGGGACCAGTTCCAGGGCACGCTGTTCTACACCTATTACAAGGGCAAGGCCGCGGCCGAAATGATGAACAAGTTGGGCTATGACGCGATGACCGTGGGCAACCACGAATTCGACGACGGCCCCGAGGTGCTGCGCGGCTTTGTCGACGCGGTGGATTTCCCGATCCTGATGTCGAACGCGGATATCTCGATGGAGCCGCTCCTTGCGGGCGCGATCGAGAAGGCGGTCGTGATCGAGCGCGGCGGCGAGAGGTTGGGGCTTATCGGTCTTACGCCGGTGGATACGGACGAGCTGGCGAGCCCGGGCCCGAATGTGATCTTCACCGATCCGGTGGCCGCGGTGCAGGAACAGGTCGACCGGATGGAGGCCAACGGGATCAACAAGATCATCGTTCTGAGCCATTCAGGCTATCTGGTCGACCAGCGCGTGGCCAGCGAGACAACCGGCGTCGACATCATCGTCGGCGGGCATGACAACACGTACCTCTCGAACACCTCGGACCGGGCCGAGGGGCCCTATCCGACGATGGTCGGTGACACGGCGATCGTGCAGGCCTATGCCTACGGCAAGTTCCTGGGCGAGCTCAACGTCACCTTCGACGACAACGGTGTGATCACCGAGGCCGTGGGCGAGCCGATCGTCATGGATGCCTCTGTGGTCGAGGACGCCGACACCAAGGCGCGGATCGCCGATCTGGCGCTGCCACTGGACGAGATCCGGAACAAGGTCGTGGCCCAATCGGGCGGCACCATCGAGGGCGACCGCTCGGTCTGCCGGGTGATGGAATGCCCGATGGGCAACCTGGTGGCGGACGCGATGCTCGACCGCGTGAAGGACCAGGGCATCCAGGTGGCCTTCGCCAATTCCGGCGGTATCCGCGCCTCGATCGACGAGGGCGAGGTGACGATGGGCGAGGTGATGACGGTGCTGCCGTTCCAGAACACGCTTTCGACCTTCCAGGCCAAGGGTCAGGTGCTGATCGATGCGCTGGAGAATGGCGTGAGCCAGGTCGAGGAGGTCAAGGGCCGGTTCCCGCAGGTGGCGGGCATGTCGTTTACCTGGGATCCGACCGTGGCGCCGAACGAGGGCCGCATCAAGGAGGTGATGGTTGGCGGTGAGCCGATCGATCCCGAGGCGACCTATGGCGTGGTGACCAACAACTTCGTGCGCAACGGCGGGGACGGCTACAAGATGTTCACCACCGAGGCGATGAACCCCTATGACTTCGGCCCGGACCTGGCCGATGTGCTGGCCGAGTACATGGCCGCGCAGGGCCCGGTGATGCCGATGGTCGAAGGCCGGATCAAGACGGTCGAGTAAGGCTGGTCCGGCGGGCTTTGCGCTCCGCTTTCGGCAACGGGAGGGCCGCGGCATGTGCCGCGGCCTTTCCTGTTTGAGCCCGGCGGCGCGTCGGATAGGTTGAGCCAATGTGCGGACGCTTCGCGATCACCCTGCCCCACGACGCCATGGCGCAGCTTTTCGAGGCGGCGCCGGCGAATGATCTGCCGGGGGTGCCGAATTTCAACGTCTGTCCGACGACGCAGATCCATGTGGTGCAGGGTGGCGAGGGCGGGCGGCGGCTGGTGTCGATGCGCTGGGGGTTTCTGCCGCATTGGTACAAGTCGCCGACGGACGGGCCACTGCTGATCAACGCCCGGTCCGAGACGATTGCCGAGAAGCCTGCGTTTCGGGCGGCCTGCCGGGAGCGCCGCTGCCTGATCCCCGCGACGGGGTTTTATGAATGGACCAAGGATGCCGAGGGCAAGCGGTTGCCTTGGTACATCCGGCATGCCGACGGCACGCCGATCGCCTTTGCCGGGGTCTGGCAGGTCTGGGACAAGGGCGAGAGCCCGCTGGTGACCTGCGCGATCGTCACCACGGCGTCAAACGGGCCGGTCAAGGACATCCACCACCGGATGCCGGTGGCGGTGGCGTCGGAGAACTGGGGGCTGTGGCTCGGCGAGGCGGGCAAGGGCGCGGCGCGGCTGATGCAGGACCCGCCGGGAGAGGTGTTCGAGGCCTGGCGGGTGGATCCGGCGGTGAATTCGAACCGGGCGTCGGGGCCGGAGCTGATCGAGCCTTTGTCGGAGTGAGGCGCGCTGCCGCGCGCCGCTGGTTTCTCCCCATCCCGGGCTTCGCCCCGGATGTGGCCCCTGCCGCGTGTGGCTGTCGTGGGTCGTTATGCCAGTGTTGCGCCTGTGGCGGGGTTGGGGAGACTTTTTGCCGAGAGAACCGCCTGGGGGCGGTTCGGTTCGAGCCTTTGTCGCTATGCCGCGCCGTGCAGGACGAGCCGCCTGCGGCGGTCGCGTGCGCGATCCTTGACTGCACGTCAAAGCGACGTCTCGTGGGCTGGGTCCGAAAAAGAGGCCGCGCGGGGCGCGGCCTGTCCAGTCAGGGAGGAACTTTGTCCGCGCCGGGTAAAGGGAGGAGGAGGCGCGGGGCACTCGTACGCACTTTGTGTCGTTCCAGGAAACGATACACCGGAAATGCGGCGATTTTGGGGCAGCGCCAAACAGTGAATTTAAGATGCTGATATCAAAAAGAAATCATATCATTCCTTGCCCACCGGCGCGCCGCCTTCGAAGAGGTTTTGCCCGTGGTAGTCGCAGGGGGCTTCCTGCGTCATCAGGTGCAGACCGTCGCCCTTGAAAGGGTTTTCGCGGGCCAGGGCCTCGTCGAACTCGATCCCGAGGCCGGGGCCATCGGGAGGCAGGATGTAGCCGTTTTCGATCCGGATCGTGCCGCCTATCAGGTCGCGGTGATAGGCGCTGTCGATGGTCTCGGCGATCAAGAGGTTCGGGATCGAGGCCGCCAGATGCACATTCGCGGCCCATTCCACCGGTCCGGCATAGAGATGCGGGGCCATCTGGACGTTGAACGCCTCGGCCATGGCGGCGACCTTCTTCATCTCCCAGATGCCGCCGGCGCGACCGAGGGCGGGCTGCAGGATGCTGGCGCCGCCGGTCCTGAGAAGCGTCGCGAACTCGGCTTTCGTCGTCAGCCGCTCGCCGGTGGCCACCGGGATGCGCACGGCGCGGGCGACCTCGGCGAACTCCAGCAGGTTATCCGGCGGGATCGGTTCCTCGAACCAGAGCGGCGCATAGGGTTCGATGGCCTGGCCGAGCCGGATCGCGCCCGAGGTGGTGAACTGGCCATGGGTGCCGAAGAGCAGGTCCGCGCGGTCGCCCACGGCCTCGCGGATCGCCCTGCAGAACGCCACCGAGGTGGAGATGTCGGTCAGTGCCGGCTGGTGGCCGCCATGGATCGTGTAGGGCCCCGCCGGGTCGAACTTGATCGCGGTATAGCCCTGGTCGGCGAGGGTCAGCGCTGCCTCGGCGGCCATCTCGGGCGAAATCCAGAACTCCGGTAGCTTGTGGTGTTTGAGCGGGTAGAGATAGGTGTAGGCGCGTACCCGCTCGTTCATCTTGCCGCCGAGAAGGGCGTAGACCGGGCGGTCGCGGTCTTTGCCGAGAATATCCCAGCAGGCGATTTCAAGCCCAGAAAACGCGCCCATGACGGTCAGGTCGGGGCGCTGGGTGAATCCCGAGGAGAAGACGCGGCGGAACATCAGCTCGATATTCTCGGGGTTTTCGCCCTGCATGTGGCGGGCGAAGACATCCTCGATGACGGCGCGCATCGCTTGCGGTCCAATCGTCGAGGCATAACATTCGCCCCAGCCGATGATCCCGGTGTCCGTCGTCAGTTTGACGAAGATCCAGTAGCGCCCGCCCCAGCCGGGCGGTGGCGGCGCGGTGACGATGATGTCGAGGTCTTGCAGTTTCATGAGCTGTCCGGGGCGGTTAGGGTGGCGTCATGGCGGACGAAATCACCATTCAGCGGCTGGGTCCAGAGGCGGCGAGCGTTTTGGACCGCGTCGCCGAGGGGGTCTTCGATCACGCGGTGCAGGCGGACTATGCGGCGGCGTTCCTGGGTTCGGACGTGCACGAGATGGTGGTGGCCCTGTCAGGCGATGTCGTGGTCGGAATGGCGTCGGGCGTGGTCTATTTCCATCCCGACAAGCCCGCGCAGTTCTGGGTCAACGAGGTGGGGGTCGGGGATGCCTGGTTGCGTCGCGGGATCGGGACACGGTTGATGGAGGCGTTGCTGAAGGTCGCCGAGGAGCGGGGGGCTGAGTACGTGTGGTTGGGGACCGAGTTTGAGAATGCGCCGGCGCGGGGGCTCTATCGCAAAGTGGGTGGGCGTGAGGTTGAGGGGCTGGTGGTGTTCGAGTGGGGGGAGGAGGGGTGAGGCGCGGACCAGCACTTCGAGCTCTGGTTCGATCAATCTGCAGGCTGAGCAGCGCACCCTGGCACGGAATCAAGCCGAAGGCGCCGGGCCAGCGGCAGACCGGCCCCTGGGCTGCCGCTTTGGCTGTCGTGGGCGCGACGCTCATATGAAGCAATGAACTTGCTGGCAGAAAGCGCGCCGTTCAGAGGATGGAGCGGCAACCCCCGGTTTGCCGCTGGCCCGGCTTGCGTTGCGCGGGTTTTTTGAGGTGCTTAGCCCGCGTGCGCCTGCACCACTCGGTTCAGGAGCGGCTTGTAGTGGTCGAACTCCGGCGCCTTGTGGGTCGCGTCTTTGCCGATGTCGTCCCAGATCCGGACCTGCAGGATCGCGTCGAGATGGGGGTTTTGGCGGAACGCGGCGACTTCGTCGGCACTCATCGGGCCGCCCTGCAGGTTGAGGGAATGCACCGAGGCGGGGCTCAGCTTGCCAAGATAGGCGGGGTCGGTGGCGCAGAGGTAGCGTTTGGCGGCGACGTGGTGGCGGACACAGTCGTGCACGAGAGCGGGGAAGAAGCGGCGCAGAACCCTCGCACCGGCCTCTTCGTGGTGCGAATCGATGCCCTGATCGGCGGCGTCATCGGGGAACTCGTTGGTGAAATGGCCGATATCGTGCAGCAGCGCGGCGGCGATGACCTCGTCCGGGAACCCTTCGCGCTCGGCGCATTCGGCGCATTGCAGCATGTGCTCGGAGATCGTGAGCGGCTCGCCCAGGTATGCCTCGGACCCGCGGCGGGCGAAGATCTCGCCGATAAAATCGACGATGTTGTCGGGGGTCAGCGTGTCGAGGTCTGGGGTGCTCATGGCGTGGTCTCCAATGCGGCGAGGGTCGACAGAAGCCCGTCCTTGTCGGCGTAGCAGCCCTGCAGCCAGCGGGTTCCCGCGCCCGAATACCCCTTGCGGGCGTGCAGGACGCGGGTGTTGTCGACAAGGAAGGCCTCGCCGGGAGCGAGCTTGAAGCTCACGGCCATCGCGGGGTCGTCGATGATCTGCGCGAAATGGCGGTAGGCGGCGTAATAGGCCTCCATCTCGTCGAAGGGCACGCCCGTGAGGGGGGCCGCGGAGCGGGAATTGAAGCGGATCTGCTGGAGTTTTCCGTCGGGGGAGAGCTCGATCATCGGGCGGCGCGACTGCAGGCGCACGCCGCCCTGACCGGCATAGTCGAAACGCGCGGCATGGCGGGTGAGCAGGGCGAAATGCTCGGGGGATTCGTCCTCCAACCGCAGGGCCGCGGCGAAGCCGTCGACGACGGTGCTGTCGCCGCCTTCCGCCGAATTCTCGAGGCAGGCGAGGATCTGCAGCGTGGGCACGGGATCGCGATAGGGGTTGTCGGTATGCGCCTGCAGGCCGAGACCGGTATAGGCGAGGTTGGTGGGGTTGACCTCTGACCGGACCTCGAAATGGCGGCCGTAATTGGTTTCGCGCACATAGCCGAAAAGATCGACGATACCGAAGAGCGCGCCGGGTTCCGGGGCGAGCCCGGTGACCTTGGCGAAGCCGAGCCGGGCAGCGGCGGCCAGCCAGGCGCGCAGGGCGGCGCGGTCGGTCTGCAGGTCGGGCAGGGCGGCGATGGGGATTGGCTCGAGCGTCGCGTCCCAGGTCTCGAGGCTTTCGGGCAGGCGGCGGGGCGTCTGTGCCATGTCGTAGCGATGCGCCTCGAGCCAGGGCAGGGGGAACGCGACGGTCTTTGCCTCGGGGGCGAAGGTGACCTCGACCGTCCCATCCCGGGCTGATGCCTCCGACACCACCGTCTCGGCGGGCCAGTCCGCCAGGGTGATCAGGCGCTGGCCATTGCCCGGGTCGCGGGTTTGCGGATCAAGAGCATTGTCGCGCAGCCACGCGGCGTGGAACCGCATCGGCCCACCGGGGCCGGTGATCGCCAGAACCTTGCCGCCCTCTTCGATCCCGACCTGCATGGCGTGCCCTCCCTAGTCGAAGATGATCACATTGCGCCGGGCGGCGCCGGACTTGGTGTCGGCGATCGCCTCGTTGATCTGGTCGAGCCGCCAGCGGCCCGAGATCAACTCGTCGAGCTTCAGCCGGCCCTGTTGATAAAGATCCACCATCCACGGAATATCCCGCGCCAGTACGACGTCGCCCATCTTGGAGCCGATCATCTCCTGCCCCAGGGCCGAGACCACCACGGGCTGAAAGCTGGTCTCTTCGCCGGTATGCGGCATGCCGACCATCACCATCTTGCCATGGGCGCCGAGATAGCGCGTGGCGGTGTCGAAGGCCTTGATCGCGCCGACCGTGACGAAGACGGCATCCGCCCCGCCGCCCATCAGCTTTTTGGCGGCGCTCCAGGGCCTCGGATCGGTGGCCGGCACGCCGTCGGTGGCCCCGAATTCGCGCGCGATGTCCAGCTTCTCTTCGGTCATGTCCACGGCGACAATGCGCGCGGCCCCGGCGATGCGCGCGCCCTGAATGGCGTTCAGTCCCACGCCGCCCGCGCCGATCACCACCGCTTTCTGGCCAGGGCGCAGACCTGCGGTGTTGACCACCGCACCGACGCCGGTGATCACGCCGCAGCTCAAGAGGGACGCCGCATCCAAAGGCATGTCGCCGGGGATCTTCGCGATCTGCGATCTGTCCACGACGACCATCTCGGCAAAGGCGCCTGTCCGCAGGCCTTGCTCGTAGTTCGTGCCGTCGGCGCCGGTAATCGGGTGGCTCAAGGCATCCCACGGCCTGGTGCAGGTCGCCGGATGCTGCGTGACGCAGGACGGGCAGGCGCCGCAGGACCGCACCAGGGTCACGAGGACGGTGTCGCCCTCTGAATAGCCGGCCACGCCCGGTCCCACGGCGGTGACATGCCCCGCCGCCTCGTGGCCGTAGACCGCGGGCAGATCGCCGCCCCAGCCGCCCTCCATGTAGGAGATGTCGGAATAGCAGACCGCGCAGGCGGCGAGCTTGACCTCGACCTCGCCGGGGCCCGGATCGGCGAGCGTGATATCCTCGATCACGAGCGGTTCGCCGAATGCGCGGCAAACCGCGGCCTTCACTGTCGCCATGGGTCCCTCTCTTCCCGTTTTCCATGCAGCTTGCCCAATGCGCCGCGCGGCGCAAGCGCGAAACCGACGTTGCGGGGTCGCGGGCCGTCCGGTCACGAGGTTTCCGCGCTGCCTCCGCAGTTCCGCCGCATTGCCGCGCGAGGGAAAGGAGGCGCACCCGCCCGGAGACCCGACGATGAAGAAGCTGATCTGCCTTGTCCCGCTTGCTCTCGCCGCGTGCGGAGGGTCCGCGCCCGAGGACAGGTTCCCGGCCTACCATGCGGGTTCGGCGAAAGGGGCGCCGGTCACCTTGCGCCAGACCCCGCCGCCCTCGGACATCGTGCGGCCGTTTTCGAATAGCACGCAGGCGTATCGGCAGGCGACAGAGCGTGCTTTGGGCTATTCCGGGCCGGCGGAGGTCTATAGCCTGAGGGTCGCAGACCGCGACTTTCAGATGCGCATCGTCGACATAAGCGGCGTCACCGTCGCGGTTCTGGACCAGCCGGGCATTCCGCTGACATTCCGGAGCGAGCCGGATCTCTCGGCAGAGGCGCAGGCCGTGGTGGCCACGGCCACGGGGTGTGTCACACCGGGCGGCGTGGCGCGGAAATCCTATCCCAACGGCGCTCACAGTGCCTATGCGGTGCCGCTGGATTGCGGCTAGGCGTGCTCAGGCCGCACGGCGCGGGCGCACAAGGAACACCGCCGCGCAGGCGGCCATCAGCAGCATCGAGACGAGAAACGGCGCGCCGGGCAGGTAGACCGGCATCGCGCCAGAGGTGAAGAGCGCGAAGATCTGCGTCATGATCAGCGGCGACAGGATCATCGAGACGGCGGCCGCACTGGTGAGCACGCCCTGCAACTCACCCTGCGCGTCATCCGGCACCGTGCGGGACATCATGCCCTGCAAGGCCGGCGTGACCACGGCGCCAAGCGCGGTGAGCGGGGTCAGGATCAGCGCGACGGTGCCGTTCGTGACCAGCGCCAATGCCAGGAATGCGCAGGCGTTGAAGGTGAGGCCATAAATCACCGTGTAGCGCTCGCCCAGTCGGCGCAGGATGATCCGGATCAGCCCGCCCTGCACGATGGCGAGCGCGACCCCGAAGGAGGCCAGCGAGAGCCCGATCATCCCCGGTTCCCACCCGAACCGCGCGCGGGTGAAGAAGGCCCAGATCGCCGGATAGACGAAGAACGCGACCTGGTAGAGAAAGAACATCGCCACCAGCCGCCCGACGCCGGGCATCGACCCGATGCTGGCGAAGGCACCGAAGGGATTGGCGCGGGACCACCGGAACGGACGGCGGATGCGGTCGGTGACGGTCTCGGGCAGGACGAAATAACCGAAAACCATATTGGCGGCGGCGAGAATCGCGGCGGCATAGAACGGCGCCCGGGTGCCGAGCTCTCCCAGGATGCCGCCAATGAGGGGCCCGATCACGAAACCCACGCCGAAGGCCGCGCCCACGAGGCCGAAATTCGCCGCCTTCTCCTCGGGCTTCGAGATGTCGGCCATGTAGGCGTTGGCGACCGATTGCGTGGCCGCCGTGATCCCGCCCACAACGCGGCCGATCAGCAGGATCCAGATCGCCCAGGCCAGCGCCATCACCAGGTAATCCAGCGCCATGAAGAAGAGCGCTATCAGCAGAACCGGCCGGCGCCCGAACCGGTCCGAGAGGTTGCCGACGATGGGCCCGAAGAGGAACTGCATCACCGCGAAAGCCGTCGACAGGATCCCGCCCCAGATCGCCGCACTCGCGAGGTCGCCGCCCGAGACCTCCTGGATCAGGTCGGGCATCACCGGCAGGATCAGCCCGATGCCGATCGAATCGATCATCACCGTGATCAGGATGAAGACGACGGGCAGGGTTTTGGGCAAAAGGCGGCTCCGGTCGGGTGCTGGTCCGAGGGAACGCGAAATCGCGGCGGGGCGCCAGAAGAACTTCATGCCTTTGGCGAGGATATTTTCGACCAGATGAAGGAGCCTCAGAGGCTTTCGGCGAGGCGGTCGAGCATCTGAAGGCAGGCGGCAAGCTGGTCGATCGCAACGAACTCGTCCGGTTTGTGCGCCTGGTCGATGGAACCCGGCCCACAGACCACCGCGTCGAGGCCAAGCGCCTGAAAGAGCCCCGCCTCGGTGCCGAAGGGTACCACATGGGCCGCGTTGGCGCCGGTCAGCTCGGCCACCAGCGCGCGGGCGTCGTTCCGGTCCATCGGCTCGAGCCCCGCGACCTCGCCCACGGTTTCGGTCGTGATCCCGGCCTCGGGGTGCACTGCCTGCATCGCGGGCAGCAGGGTGTCCGCTACATACCCGGCCAGGTCGTCCTTGACGAAATCGGCGTCCGGCGCCGTCACGGGCCGCATCTCCCAGGTCACGCTGGCCTTGCCGGCGATGATGTTATGCGCCGTGCCTCCCGAGATGGAGCCCACGTTGATCGTCGTCCAGGGCGGCTCGAACCTGCTGGCCTTCGGTGCCCGGGGCTTCAGCCGCTCTTTCAGCTCCAGAAGCCGCGACACGTAGCGCACCGCGTATTCGACCGCGTTCACGCCTGCGTCGGGGGCCGAACCATGGCCCTCGAGCCCGGTGAAATGCGTGGTGTATTCGCAGCAGCCCTTGTGGCCTTCGACGACGCGCATCTCGGTGGGCTCGCCGATGATCGCAACCGAGGGGCGGATATCGCGGCGCTTCAGTTCCGCCACCAGATGCCCCGCGCCGATGCAGCCGGTTTCCTCGTCATGGGTAAAGGCGAAATGCAGCGGGCGGTCGGTCACGTGCCCCGCCAAAACCGGCGTCATTGTCAGGCAGCAGGCGATGAAGCCCTTCATGTCGCAGGTGCCGCGTCCGGAAAGCTTGCCGTCCCGCTCCTCCATCACGAACGGGTCCGACGTCCAGTCCTGATCCGCCACCGGCACCACGTCCGTATGCCCCGAGAGCACAATGCCGCCCTCGACTTCTGGTCCCAAAGTCGCCCAGAGGTTCGCCTTCGCCCCGGACTCGTCGCGCCATATCTCCACGCGCGCGCCCGCGGCCTCCAACCGCTCGGCAAGGTACCCGACCATCTCCAGATTGCTGTCTGTCGACACGGTCGGAAAGGCGATCAACTCGCCAAGCGTCGCGATGGTGTCCGGTAGTTGATCCCTCACGGCTTCACGAAAAGCTTGCGCGGCACGTCGCAGAAACACTCCGCCGGGCCGTCCTCGCGGATCAGGATCGATTCGGTGATCTCGAGCCCCCAATCCTCCATCCAGAGCCCGGGCATGAAGTGGAAGGTCATGCCGGGGTGCAGCACACTATCATCCTCAGGCCGCAAGGACACCGTCCGCTCCCCCCAATCCGGCGGATAGGAAAGCCCGATCGGATAGCCGCAGCGCGCCCCGCGTTCGATCCCCGCCTTGTCCATCGCCGCCCCCAACGCATTGGCGATATCGCAGGCGCGTTTGCCGGGGCGGGCGGCGTCAAGACCGGCCTCGAGCCCCTCGATCAATGCCGCCTCGGCGCGGCGGATGTGATCGGGCGGCGCGCCGAGGAATATCGTTCGGGACAAAGGCACGTGATAGCGGCGGTAGCAGCCCGAAAGCTCGAAGAACGTCGCCTCGACTGAACGCATCGGCCGCCCATCCCAGGTCAGATGCGGCGCGGCGGCATCGGACCCCGAGGGCATCAGCGGCACGATCGCCGGATAGTCGCCCCAATCCTCTCCGATGCCGACGAGGCCCTCGGCCAGGATCCCCGCGGCCAGTTCGTTCTTTCGCAGCCCGGGTTCGGCGTGCTCCAAAGCATAGGCCTGGATCTTTTCCGTGATCCGCGCGGCTTTGCGCATGAAGGCCAATTCCTCGTCGGATTTCACCGCGCGCTGCCAGTTCACCAGTGCCGTCGCATCGACGAATGCAGCGTCTGGCAGCGCTTCCACCAAAGAGGCGTGTGCCTTGGCGGAGTAGTAGTAGTTCTCCATCTCCACGCCGATGCGCGCTGCTCCCAACCCCATGTCCGACAAAACACTGGCCAGATGCTGCATGGGATGTCGCTCGGTCGATTGCACGTAACCGTCGGGATAGCCGATCACCTGCGTGCGCTCCGTGTCGACCGTACGCACCGCGCCATTGGCATCCTGGTTCCGGCCCCACCAGACCGGCTGGCCGTCCATCGGCAGGATCACCGCCTGATGCACGTAGAAGGACCAGCCGTCATAGCCCGTCAGC
>JAAUYH010057138.1_pt1 | contig 18660 bp, 15 predicted proteins | sample 7278061 | NCBI WGS metagenome assembly JAAUYH01 (sample SAMN14350203, study PRJNA611818) | marine sediment metagenome | isolation source: surface marine sediment (0.6m) | place: French Polynesia: Moorea | collected 2018-08 | reverse complement strand
GAGATTACAGGTTTGTCCCTATTGAATAAAGGAGGTCAAACAGTCTGTTTTATCTAATATCTGTCTCGTTAAATAACAACGATAACACTCAACTAAAAAGCTGATATTTCCTCAAGTAGAAAAGAGGGAGTTAATAGACTATAATATTAAATAGTAAAACTCCAGATCAGATTAATTAAAAGAGGAAATCCCCCAGTGAGTCTAGCTTGGGTGTTGTTGTTTTGAGAAAAATACCCAATCACTAGTTTTATTGCTGTTGATATGTCTCGCAATTAAGTAGCCTTAAATATTAGTAAAATGGGGTAAATCGTAGCTAAATAGACAAAGCATGATATTATTTGTATCATGCTCAAAAAGAAAAAGGGATTCAACATAGTAACTAAATCACTTCGCTGTAAATTACTGCGAGAGGGATTTGATTTTACTGAAACCAGAACTGCTTTTAACGAGGCGGTTAATTTTTTCTTTGAGCTAATCAATATGCACTCCATTGGCTTAAATATTTCCATTAAAGATAATGGTGGATGGCGTTACTACGAGTTATTGGTGATTGGAGACAATCCAGAATATGAATTTATCTATCGAGGATTTCCGTCGCCGTTAAGACGTGCAGCTATTCGTAAAGCTATCGGTGCTTACCAATCTTGGCGCATCTTATTTGAGAGATGGCAACGGAGAAGCTCAAAACATAAACATTATCGTCCGCCAATGAAACCTAGGAGTTTTAACTTTTCTCCTAGTTTTGATGTAGGAATGAGAAAAGATGATGATGGTAACTCAATCGTTCTTAAGCTACTGGTTAAAGGACAGTGGAAGTGGATTAAGTTCTACTACCAATCTTCACCATCTAGTAATGATTGGGTAAAAGGTTCGCCTATCGTTATTTGTAAAGGAAAAAGTGCTTATCTAACCTTTGCTTTGGAAAAATACGTACCAGCAACAGGAGGAACTAAAACAGTAATGTCTGCCGACTCGGTAAGAGTTTGCAGTGTAGATATAGATTTAGACCGTCATATTGCTATTGCTTCAGTATTAGAAACCGACGCTAGGGGCAATGTCTGGGAGGTTGCAAGACGCTTCATCAACCAGAAATGTCATCTAAAGCGTAGGAAGAGGCTTTTAGGACTGATTGCCAATTCGATGAAAAAGACCAGAATAATTCATCAAGGGTTTTGTTCGACTAGATGGCAGAAACTACACAAGGGAGAAATTGAATTTAGTAGAGCAGTTGCTAGAGAGTTAGTAGAATTTGCTTGTTATCATCAATGCTCGGTTATGGCTTTTGAGCATTTATCCAATCTTAAACCCTGTAAAGGTAAATATTCTCGTCGTTCCAACCAAAAACGAGCTTACTGGCTAAAATCCAGAGTTTTTAATCAAGTAAAAGATATTGCCTATCGAGATTATTCTATGCTGACAACAAGGGTTAATCCCAGAAACACATCTCGGTTAGACCCTTGGGATAATTTGGTATGGCGAGGTAATAGTTTTCCCACTAATTTGCTTGATTATTTAGACTATCAACCAGGGGCAAACCTTGTAGCTAATACTTCTGGATACAAAGCTCACAGTGGGTTGAACGCAGCCAGAAACATCGGATTAAAAGCAATAGGACGACACAGAACTAACCCTGTGAAACACAGGGGAAAGCCTGAGATAGAAATAACTCAGGTGTGCCATAAGACTTGATGAGATGCAACACTCGTTCTTATTGTACTAGGCTTGGGTAGATTGCCTTTTGATCTCTTACTCCACTACGCTCTCAATGGTAGATGCCACGCATCTAATGCTATGAGAAGCGACTACATAAGAGATTGATCAAGTAAACGTTTTATGGTGATTTACTCCGATTTATTACTATTTAACGGCTACTCCATAACAATTCCCAGAATTGTTAGAAGGTCTAACTGTTGTTTTGCCTAAAATATTCAAGTGCTTTTAAGACGAAACGTGCGTAAGCTCCAGCTGGTCCCCCAGCCATTTCAATCGCGACATCAATAGTTTCAAAAATCTCTTCGTCTTTTGCACCTGCTTGTAACGCTTGGTCAAGATGCCATTCCATGCAAGGTTCACATTTCGTAACTATGGAAATTGAAAGAGCCATTAATTCTTTTGCCTTGTTCTCTAGCGCGCCATCACTAAAGGCTTTCTCTTCCAACTCAAGAAATGGCTTATATGTTTTGACTTTATTAAGGAAAGATAGGTGCAATTTTTGGCGGTCTTTGATGCTTTGCTCAATTTTCTAAAAAGTTAAATCCGACATCGCAATCCTCCTTTTTTTTTCTTCCACTATCTAACTATTTACTAGATTTCAAAGATATTCTCAATTAAATTTTGAACGAGCGAGCGACTCATATTTCTTAATGTTCCATAATTTTCTTAGCTTCAATCCATCCAAGACAGTTGATTATCTACGCTTCGGTTTTTTTCAGTCAGTTTTGACTTCCTCACTCTCAACTTTTTTCTGTCTTGGAAGATGGAAAATTAGCCATTAAAAATAACGCAGGGGAACAAAACCAGATTTTCTAACTAACTCTTGACCAGGTTTAGATAGCAAATAATCTTTATAAGCTTCTCCCACTTCTTCATCGACAGGGCTATTAGCTTCGATAATTACAAATAGCCTTCTTACTAAGGGATATTCCCCATTATGTAACACTTCAATATTAAGGCGATCGCTTGCTAATCCACATAAATTATTATCGCGATTTAAACTAATATAATTACTTCCCATACGTCGTGCAATAGGTAATATTTTAAAACTACACTCATCAATAACTTCTGATACAGAGACAAAAAATATACCCCCTAGATTATCTTCAATTTGTTTTAAAGCTCTAGTGGGGTATTCCAAAAAAACAACATTCTTGCCAAAAGAGTGGGACTCTAAAATATTGTTATAAAAATATTCTGTAGTACCACTTTGCTTAGGGCGACTATAGGGAATAATATCAATATCTTGTCCTCCTAAGATACTCCAGTTAGTAATTTTACCTCGATAAATATTTTCTAATTGTTTGATAGTTAAACCATCTATTTTTAAACTGGGATTTACTACTACAGCAATAGCATCGATCGCAACAGGAACTTGTTTTAAAATTTTACCTCTAACTATAGCTGAATCATACTCATGATCTTCAATTGGGCGGGAGGATTGAGCAAAAGAAATTTGTCCATCCAGTAACATTTTTATCCCTGTACCTGAACCATTGGGTAAACTGGGATGACGAGTATAAATAAGCTCAAAGTGGGGATATTTTTGGGTTAATTCTTTATTTACTAATTCTCTAATTGGTTGCCAAGTGATACTACCTCCATATTGCCAAGTTCCTTGAGGAAATTTTATAGTAGAACTAATGTTAAATTTATTAGCGATCGCGATTTGTTTAAAGTCAGGAAAAATCAGATTAAAACTCAAACCAGAGAGAAAAATTAAGCAGCAAGTAATTACAGTAGCAGTAAATTGAATAAATCTATTAGGTTGCTTTTTAGTAATAATATTATTAGCCTTATCCCCTGATAAAATACTTTTCCAATTCAAGTAATTAGTTGCAGGTTTGATACATAAAGTAGGTAGCCAAATTGCGGATGGATAGCGATTATTAAAAGGCTCTAATTTTTTTCTGGCTTGGTGAATCGAACTGAATAAAGAATTGTTATTAATAAAAGCTTGGAAGAAATATTTAATAAACTCAATTGCCACTTCATCTGGTACTGGTTCTCGCATTACAATTATTTGATTTAAGTTTAACTCACTCAGGCGATCGGCTAAACCCAAACCATCACAAGAATTAAAAATAGCTAATCGCAACCCATTCTGAATAGCTTGTCTGAAAGCATCTTTGAATTCTGCTATAGTTATCCGCTCAGTTTTATTAATTTCAATCCAGCCAATTGTGCCATCTTGATTACTACCACTATGTCCTGTAAAAATAAAAATATGATAACTAGGATTGTGCCAAAGAGAAGCACATAAATCTTTTAAACTAGGCTGAACCAAACAGGTAATTTCTGCTGTCTTTTTAGTTAATTGTTGAATGGTATTAAGATCGGATTTTGTATCTATACCATCGCTATTTCCAATTACTAATAAAATTCTGACCTTTTGCTGCTTGGTAAAATTATTAACAGGTGTAACTGCAATATCTTTAGCAGTTAAGGTATTAATAGCTACTTCTGTTTGAGGATAATATTGTATTAATAAATCCCATTCTTGCCAGGGAATCCGACATAAATTAATGTCTTGAGCATCAACAATAATTTGTAATTCTTGGTTGTTTAACTGATTAGCAATAGCAATTAACCCATCTCGAATTGGCTGCCATTCACTATTACTAGAATTAAGCCATTGATTGAGATTATTTTTAACAGCATCAACACATTTGGTAGAAGAAGCAACTGTAACTGATTTGGGAATAATTCTAAATGTAGTTTGATAACTAATGTAAGAGCGTACTGCTTCTAATTGACGATAGGTAATTTGCCACTTTTGCAGAGAAGTTTTTAAAGCCGAGGGTATAGGAGTTAAATAACCTTCTATTTCCCAAGGCTGGCTACTACAGCTTAAGGTAACAAAAAAACCCTGATTTGGTATCTGTCTGAATTTGAGCTTAATAATCTGCATAGACTAGCAGGTGTACACACTAAGTTCATAAGAAATTAACATATTTAATCAATTTCGTTCCGCTCTTCCTAAACCGATTAATGAGGCATTGGTGCAAGAAGTCTAGTATCTAATATTTAACTCATATCTTGCACCTTGAACCCCTACTGCCATTAACTGAAGTAAAAGGCTAATATAATAAGTCTATTAAAACTAGATTGAAGTAGAGGTAAGGAGATGCCAAATCCCTACTTAAGGTATTAGCCAAGAAATTTATTTCTTGATGATTTATGGCTTTCTCTTACTATATTGTTGAGGTAGATCGATAAACACTTTATCTTCTGAGGTGATACCTTGAAGAATTTGAGTTTTATCTTGTAAGGTTAAGCCAATTGTTACGGGTTTAAACTCCGGTTGATTTTGTTCATTGAGGAGCATAACTCCTGTTTGACCTTCTTGAGTTACAATCGCCACTGTCGGAACAACTAAACTATCTGCTAATTCTTGACCCAAGAAAGTGACATCTACATTCATCTTAGACTTTAGTTTTTCTTTCCCAGTTAACAGGCTAATTCTGACTTCAAAAGAGGTAACATTGTCTTCTACAACTGCTTCAGGAGCAATGCGTTTTACTTCACCTTTAAAGATGTCTTCAGGGTAAGCATCAGCAACAATTTCAACTTTTTGTCCTTTTTGAAGTTGTCCAATGTCAACTTCTGGAACTTTTGCCACAATTTCTAATCCTTGGGCTAGAGCTAGAATCGAGGTAGCAGAAGCAGAAGCAGAGGTAGAAGCGGAAGTAGTGGGAGTTACGAAAGAGCCTTCTACCGCGTATCTTTGGGTAACGATGCCACTAAACGGAGCAGTGACGATAGTATCAGAATATTGCACTTGTCTTTGTTTGAGACTAGCGTTATTAGCTTGTACTTGAGCTTCTAAAACAGCAATTTCGTCTTGGTAAGTGTTGCGTCTTTGTTGTAGAGCTAATTTGGCTTCAGCGATCGCAGATTCCAGTTGATTAATTTCAGGATTTCTAGTAGTTTCTAATTGGGTAATACGTTGTTGCAACTCAGCAACTGCTGCTTGGGCGTTTTCTACTTCAGTAAAGGCTTCATCATAAGTATCCTGAGAAATTGCCCCTTGATTTAATAAATATTGATTCCGTTTAACTCTTTGTTGAGCCAGTTTCAGTCGGGATTGAGCAGATTGTAATTGAGCTTGAGTTTGACTAATATCTTGGGGAATTCTGGCTTTAGCTTGGGCTAATCTGGCTATAGATTGGGCTAATCTAGCTTCAGCTTGTTCAATATCTCCGAGCATCCCAATTGTTTGATAAGACAAATTGGCTTGAGCTTGGTTCAATTCTGCTTGAGCTTGAAATTTCTGAGCTTGAACCTCTAAGTTTTCCATAACAGCGAGGGTTTGTCCCTCAGAGACTTCATCCCCTTGTTCTACTAGTAAAGTTACCAACCGCCCAGGATTTTTGGGACTAACATTAACACTTTTAATGGGTTCTACTGTCCCACTAGCAGATATTCTGACAGTGAGATCGTCTTGGGTAACTGGTACAGTGAGTTCTTCTAGTTGTTCAAAAGAGCCAGATTGCTGGCGAATTAAATAAGCAGTACTGCCAATAAAAATCATACTAGCAGCTAAAATACCGAAAATCCAGGGATTATTACGGCGTTTTTGGTCGAATAGAGAGAGTTGCATGAAAAAGTCCTGAAAAAAAATCTAATAATTTAATGGGACGTTGAAGCAAGATAAAATGTTTTTGGACTTTAGTAATTGCCAAGAAAACTTATTTATTGTATTTTATATACTAACTTTTTTTTACAAAGAAACTAGTAAAGCCTATATATAATAAGGCTTTTAGCGATTTATTACTTATACATAGGTTTAAATTAATTAAAAATGCAACTAACATAATATTGATAAGAAAGTTAAGTAAATATGTTTTGAGGCGAAATCGTGCCAAGATTTAATTGGTTGTTTTCTTGCATTGCTTGTGCTGGTATTATAACGGCGGATGCTATTCCTGTTCGGAGTCAGGCTCTATTGCCTTATACTCCTCAGATGGATTCTGAACAACTAGAACAGCAAGGATTTTTATTGCTGCAAGATGCAGTTCAACTAGTAAGGTTTCAGCAGTATCAATTAGCCCTCCCTAGAGCAGAATTGGCATCCCAGTTAGCTCCTGATAACTATGAAGTATGGTTCATATTGGGTAGTATCTATCTACAGCAAAATGAGATAGATAAAGGAATTGTAACTTTGCAACAGGCGGCAACCCTAGCACCAGAAGAAGAGGGGATTCTGTTTACTTTGGGGAATGCTTATTTTCAGAAAGGAGACTATCAAAAGGCTCTAGAAAAGTTACAAGCAGGACTTAAAATTGAAGACAATGCCCCTGAAGCTCTATTTGATTTGGGTAATACCTACCTTAAACTAGAAGAATTTGACCGCGCTATTAGTTCTTATAAAAAAGCTGTTAGAAAAGAAAAAAGTTTTTGGCCCGCAATTAATAATGTGGGGTTAGTAGAATACGAACAAGGTAAGGTAGATAGAGCCATCTCCAATTGGGAAAAAGCCCTCGAAATTGACTCAGAACAAGCTGAACCCATACTGGCTCTGGCTGTAGCTTGGTATATGCGGGGAGAGACTCAAAAAGGTTTAGAATTAGGAGCATCTGCCCTACAACTTGATAATCGTTATGCAGATTTGGATTTTTTACGGGAAAATCTCTGGGGCGATCGCCTAATAGAAGATGCTAAACAGTTTTTGGACACTCCCGAAATGCAAGCGATTATTACTTTCAATCGACAAAAAGCGGGAACTTTAGAGCAGAATTAGGGACTAGGGACTGGAGACTAAGGACTGGGAAATGATAAAGTAATCTTTTCCTAATCCCCCACTCCCTAATAACCAATACCTATACGCCAGCTTCAAACCTATGATTCTCCTTAATAAAAGGTTGAATATTTCCCGTTTAGCTATTAAATATCGACGCATTACTATCGGATTTTGGGTAGTAATTGCTGTATTAGGTCTATGGGCTTTGAGTTCTCTGAAATACTCTCTATTCCCTGAAATTACTTTTCCTGTGGTTATCGTTCGGGGACAAGCTCCCTTAGAGACAGTTTTAGCTACAGAACAAAAATTAACTGTTCCCATTGAAAACTCTTTAGCTTCTGTAGAAGGGTTAGCTGCGATCAATTCTTCTACTTACTCTGGACAAACTGTAGTAAGTTTATTGCTACGTACAGGAACAAAGATAGAAACTACAGTTAAAAGCGTAGAAGATAAACTGCAACAGACTGCTTTTGCTTCTGAAACTACTTGGGAGGTAACTCCTTTCAATCTCAATGAATCTGCTGTAGTTAGTTATGCTTTAACCAGCGATCGCTATACTTTACAAGAGTTGCAGGATATTACAGAAACTAAGATTATTCCCCAGATGACTCAATTACAAGGAGTCGCTAGAGTCGATCTCAAAGGAGAAGGAGAAAGCTTAGTACATTTTAACGGCAAGAAGGCGATCGCCTTTCAGGTAGTAAAACAAAGTCAGGCGAATACTCTAGATGTAGTAAAACAAGTCAATAATACTGTTACGGTTTTAACTCCAGAATTAACAGCAATACAGTTTAACAAAACAGCAACTCAAGCCCACTATATTCAGGAAGCAACCCAAGCTACCATTGATGCTTTACTAACAGCAGTTGCTATCTCAGTTATTACCATCTTTCCCTTTCTCAGAAATTGGCGAGCTACAGCGATCGCAGCTTTAACTATTCCCATCTCTTTATTAGGGACTTTTATTGTGATGGCGTTAGCAGGGTTTAATTTAGAAACCCTTACCCTACTAGCACTAGCTTTAGTGATTGGGATTATTGTAGATGATGCGATTGTAGAAGTAGAAAATATTATGCGTCATCTCGAAGCAGGGAAGACACCTCATGAAGCTGCTCTCATTGCGACTCACGAAATTGGCTTTACCGCTTCAGTTTCCACCCTCACCATAGTAGCGGTGTTTTTACCCATTGCTTTTATGGGTGGTACTCTAGGACAATTTTTCTTCCCCTTCGGTTTAACTATTTCTGCTGCTGTTTTAACCTCTCTCTTAGTCGCCCGTACCTTATCCCCCGTTTTAGCAGTATATTGGCTTCGTGCTTCTAAAAAACCCCAATTAGACTGGAATCAGCAACATAGAATTGTAGCAAGTTATCGTAAGCTACTATCCTGGGCATTAAATCATCGTAAGACTGTTATAGGAATTGCAGTAGGCAGTTTTATTGCTGGAATTGCCTTAATACCCCTAATTCCTCAAGGATTTATTCCGCAATTAGACCGTGGTGAATTTAATATTTTATACACTACTGCTTTACCCAATATAGTTCGGGTGAAACAGGAGAAACCAGAAACACCAGCCAACCGTGAGAAATCTCAATTTAGTTGGTTAAAAAAAGTAGCTCGTTCTCCTAATCGAATTCTTGCCAGAAAAACTCTTAGTGTGGGAGAAGAATTAGAAAACATTGTCCTAAATCTTCCTGAAGTAGAATCACTATATACCCTTGCAGGAGTAAGAGGTCAACCTCATAAAGGCAAAATCTATGTCAAATTAAAACCCTCTCGTCAATCTAGCACTAGTGAAGTACAAAATAAAATCAGAGAGATGTTACCACCGCTAGCTGGTGTAACAGTCAGTGTAGAAGATATTGCTTTTGTAGAAACAGGAGATGATACCCCCCTAAAAGTTGCCCTCCTGGGAGAAGATTTAGCACTGTTAGAAGAAACAGCAACAGCATTACAAGCAGAAGTCAGCAAAATACCAGGATTAGTAGAAGTCAAAACCTCAAGCGCGCCAGAAACCATTACCCATTTCAACCAACAAAGAGTAATCTATCTTTCTGCCAATCTTACCCCTGATATCGCCTTGGGAGATGCTACCCAACAAGTAATGGCGATCGCACAATCTTTACTACCATCAGGAGTAACCCTCGATCTCGAAGGTGATTCTGCCAGAATCGGCAAAATTTTAGGAGAATTTACTCTAACCTTAGCTTTTGCTGTAATTTTAATGTTAGCAACCCTCTATTTACTCTTTCGTAGATGGTTAGAACCTTTGGTAATTGGGTTATCTCTTCCCTTAGCGATTGTGGGGTCAATGTTAGCCTTACTGTTCACTCAAAGTGATTTTGGCATGATCTCCCTAATCGGATTGATCTTTTTACTAGGATTACTGGATAAAAATGGTGTGTTGCTGATGGATTATGCTAACCAACTGCGACAAAGGGGAATAAGTCGTACTCAAGCCTTATTACAAACTGGAACAGTCCGTCTTAGACCGATTATCATGACCACTGCATCTACTATCTTAGGAATGTTACCTATTGCTACAGGATGGGGTGCTGGTTCAGAATTACGTCAACCAATGGCGGTAGCAATTATCGGTGGTTTAATTACCTCTTGTCTGTTGAGTTTAATTGTTGTTCCTGTGCTTTATTCAGTTTTAGAAGATTGGGGAACAAAGAAAAAATAGGGAACAATTAGTAGGGTGGGCAGTGCATCGCCTTACTGTGGTTTTCTACTTTAAATTACTACGGATAAAAACTCTACAACTTTATCTGAAATTTATTTTAAAATTCAGTGCGATCGCCAATTAGTTAGATCGAGTCCATTTAATTTAGTTATAACTCTCTTCTGTCAAAGTAGGGGAGGTAATTTCTTTCGCCACACTGAGCAGCTTCTGCTCAATTGCACGAAGTTGTTGAAGAGCTTCGATTGTTGGGAAGTCCTGAGCAGCAAAATATAAACCCTGGTATCTGACTTCATGTTGCTTATTGTCAGCAGCAATTAGAATAATTGTTGTCCCAGCATCAATGTAAGGCGGTCCAAGTGGTACAGCAATTACATCACCTTCTTGTGAAGTTGCTCGACGTTTTTCCAATGCTGTATTCACTGCTTCTTCAACTGCTCTAGCGTCGAAACCAAAAAAGTCGTTGTCGTCGATTGCAAACCATAGCAAATGCTGTATTTGTTTAGGTGTTAACCGACTTTCAACGATTTTGCCTTGGCTGAAGCGAGCTCCAACTATTGTTTTTCCGTCTGCATAAATTGTTAGATCCGCCGTCCTGTCATTGTAGATAGAGAGTCCCCCAATCGTTTGCCATTGAATTACAATAGCACCTGAATCACTTGGCAATGTGTGAATCACGCGATCACTCCTGCATTTAGCTAATACTGACATATGAAAAAATGAAAGAGATAGGAATGCACCAACAGTTAACAATAAGAATCCACGTCTCATCCTGAAAGATTTCTTCATACTTCGTTTTACGAAAAAATCCATTTTTAATTTATCAATATGTCCTAGAAAATGTTTACATTTCTTAGATAAAGAGTATTACTTAGATAAAGAGTATTATTTTTTGTTATGAATTTTGTAGTTTTTATTCACTGGTAGAGGTGTGGGTTTACTCTCCCTACACCTCTGTCAAAATCAACTTAGTGGACGACTAATCAAGCACTCTATAATCAGTTGGAAGAATGATGCCGTATCCACCATGATCGCCAGACTCGACACCGACACCCATCATTGCCATCATTCGTGCATTTGGCAAACTATACTCATCAGCCGCTTCCAAGTTCACCTGATAGCCAAGATCTGCAAGAGAAGCAATTGTCAGTCGGCTTATTGGATTAACACCCTGATTAATAAATCCAGTCATCAATTCGTTAGCGAAGACGGCTTCTCTCCAATGACTATCCCTCGTACCGGCACCACCTGTATTCGCAACTGGAACTGCTGTAGGTGAGCCAGTACCTAGTAAGTGCCCGAATTCTTGCATTGCGTTCCTACCGGTAAAGGTGGGGTTAATGCTACCTCTCCCTTGTAATAGTCCCAGGTCACTCCAAATAGTTCCAAACCCGATGACATGAGCCATTTCATGAAGGATGACGGATAGTAATAGTCCATCGTCTTCTAGTTTTTGAAGATCGTCCTGATCGAATGTCATAACCCCAGCGATGGGGAGAAAAGAGCCTCTTCTGATCCAGGTAGGACCAGCTTGACCAAGAATTCCCCCCACACCATCAATGAAAGCACCACGAGCGTCAATTTTGATATCGTCAATCAGTTCTCCCTGCAAGTTGGCATCAGGGACATCCCCTATAATGATTGATGACCAACGATTTGCAGCTATGACAAATGCGTCTTCCTGAGATGGGGTCAATCCTCCAAGAATTCGGATATCGATGTTGTACTGGGAGCTTGGAGCTTCTTGAGTTTCTAGTTCTAAAGTCCAACTCTTAAGACTACCGCCATCTCGGAATGCCAGATCCCTGACCTCTAATGCCCATGTACCGTTCGGCGATCTCCCTTTAAAATCATTCAGATCGCCTTCAGGACGATAAGTCCCAGTAAAGGGAGGAATTGCGTTGTGAATAGATATGGGAGCATCCTGAGCAAATGTGACGTTCTTGAAATCATCAGATGACCCACCTCGCCTGTTAGCCAGGACTACACGCGATCCAGAAGGGTCGAGCAGTGAGATTCTTAAATCCCCTGTCCAAGTGTGGTCGATATCAAAGGTAACTTTTATTTTTTGAACAACATCCGACAATCCACTCACATTAATTTGGGACTGGATGGTGTTCGGTCTGCCCGGATTAATAGGCATTGAATTATTATTAGTTAACGTTGTTTTATTAGTCAACGCTGCTTTATGAGTTAATGTTGTTGGCATTTATGTTACTCCCTTAATAATTGAAGTCTTTTAAAATTTGAATTTTGTTTGATTTCCGAGTTCTGTTAATTTTCTGTAGTCAGACATAATTTTTTCTCACTGTGTTAACCTTCGTAAAGTGAGCAAAGCCTATAACTGGGAACTAAGATCTAAATTCTCCTTAAAATAACTTTTAGAAACAATACGATGATCTGCGTATAGGATTATGAAGACACTGCAACAAACTCTCCTTTGAGTAGCCCCAACTTTTCCAGAGCAACCATCACAGCAGCCGTTCGGGTTTGTACACCTAGTTTCCTGTAAATATGTTCTAGATGTTTCCGCACCGTTCCTTTACAGCAACCCAGCACTCTAGCGATTCCGGCATTGCTTTTATCTTTGGCAACCCAGAAGAGTACCTCTGCCTCACGTTTGGTGAGTCCTAGTAATTCCAGAGAAGAAATTGAGAAGGATTGTAGTTCTTGTTCTTCCAACAGCAAGAAATATTGCTCCCCGATTAGATCGCATATAAGGAGAAAAAGCAACTGCCTTCCTGCTTGCTCAATGTGTAACGGTAAACAGGGGGATGGAACTTTGCCTTGAGATGTCAGTAACGAAATCTGATGTTTGAACCAATTTTGTAAGGGTTCTGGCAATGAGTCTGGGGCATAGGGCGAAAAATACTGGCTCAGCAGTTGTTCTCCTCGTTGAGTCATGAACTGTACCTGTCCCTCTTGTGTAACAATGATCGCGCCCAGCAGCTCGAAAACTTGCTTGAGTTGTGTCAGTATTTGTTGCTCTTTGTTGAATGTAGGAGTATTTTCATCTATCTGCCTCAAGTGTTGACGCACTAGATTTAGGACACACCCCTGGCACTTTTTAAAGCGATCGCAACTCACCGAAATCCTTTGCTTTAGCACTATATACCCCTTCACTACTCAAAAATCACAAATCCTGCTGCTGGAACAGTAACCAACACTGCTTTTCCATTCCGCGCTTCCACTGTTACCGATCAACAAATCTGCGCGGCATCCGTCGAGTAAATGCACTTCAACACATCCCCTGCTTTGTTCAGTCATAGCTTGTTCCCCCACTGATATCTTGAACCTGCTATTGCCTCACACTTTTTTTGAAGGAATAAATTGTCCCGACTTAGAGACTTTTGCCAACAACTATTAACTCAAGTTGCTAGTTAGAAAAATATTATTATCCCAGAAAAATTTCTACCAAAAAAATTACTGAGCATTGATGTATCTTACTGATTTTTCCGAATAAACACTGAGAATTGAGTATCCCTACGCCTATATTATATCTCCAGGTAGTTATTGCAAATCTAAATTCGATATATTTGTAAATAATTTGTAAACATAGGCATTTGGTTAGTAAACGATACTGTTGACGAACTTAACAAAAGAGAGATCAAAGCTAATAAAATTGTTGGGAGTCTATAGTAACTTCATTAATTTCATAGTCGGTAATTTACATTAGTTCAAAATAACTAGAAAAAAGTGACTACTGATTATACGTCCAGTTTTTTGAGAGATAATTTCCTCTTTTTGCGCCAATTATACGCTTAGTTAGCCCAAACTAGACGTACAACTCCTCTTATGCTTACAGTTTGGAGAGTAATTTTAGCTTAATAATTATAATACCAATTCTGAAAAGTTAGACTACACTTAAAGCTTTTAGTAAATAATCCCAACCAGTTAATGAAATAATTTTTTCAGGAGAAATTTCTTGGTCTATTTGTCTAACTTCTTCTTTTAATTGCTCAAGATTTTCATACCTAAAATGTAACTATTCAAGCGGACTTAATATTAGGGGTCGAGCATCCCATTCCCTAGATAGTTAGTTTGACTGCGAATCCATTGCAAAAATTCTTGATTCCCATCTATCATCGGCAAAGCAACTATACAAGGACATTCATAACTGTGGTGTTCTATAATTGTCCTTTTGAGACTTTCTAGACAATGGGTTGTAGTTTTAGCAATAAGAGCTATTTCTTGACTCTCCTCTATTTTGCCCTGCCACTGATATATCGAGTATATTTCTGGTATCAGGTTTACACAAGCAGCCAATTTGGCTTCTACCAGTATTTTGCTAATTCTAGGCGCTTCTTCCATAGAATCAGTAGTGCAGTAAACCCACAAGCAATCAGCTTTGATATCCATAGGTTAATCTAATTTGTATTTTCTCTAGTTTATTAAAAACCTACCCTTGAGAGGGTTGTGGGGTCTAGGGTTTAGGGTTTGTGGGATGTGTGGGTAACAGTATTACTTATTACTTCCTCATAATTCATCGTTAAAAGAGATTATTAAACTTTTGCTTTAGTTTATTCAAAATACTATTATTTTGATTTTTCTGGCTTATTTTCTCTCTTTGTTCTGCTCTTTTTTCGGCTGTGTTAGCTTTAGGAAAATCAACATCTGGAATGTCTTTACCTAGAAACGGACATAGTTTTTCCCATCCTTCCCCTTCTGTAATATTTAACACTAAAAGATCGTTGGGTCTATCCTTAAAATATTCTAGAACTTCCTTATTATGTCGTTCATATCTTGCGATGTAAATCTCTTCATTTCCTTCAGGACAACCAACACCATAAATCCACTCTCTCATAGGAGTATTTTGCTTACCAAAATGTTTAACTTGACTCTTAATCCATTGCTCTGTTGGTCGTATAGTTAGAATAAATTTACTGCCTGGGTATTTTTCATCTAGTTCTCGGAAAATAATCGGCCAGGGGTTATCTTGAAAAGCATCATATTTAGGAACTACCCCAAATGCCAAATCATAAACATTTTCACTAATATTAGGGTCATATACTCCAATCATTCCAGGCATCACTGAGTATCCTAAATTTTTAAGAGCGTAAGCGAGAGAAGTTGTACCAGTTTTATGAAATCCAATCCCAAATATCTTTGTATTTTCTGTCATATTCTTGATTTTAAGTTCTTAGATTATTTTTAGACTATAGTTGATAAATTATACTATGAGAATTACGGGAATATTGCTAGTTTCTAAGACAGCTTCAGAAACAGAATTAAGTAGTAGTTTTTCCCAAGAATTATTTTTTCGTTTACCCATAACAATTTCTGTTACCTTATAGATTTGGGCAGTGTCAATAATTGCTTCAGGAATTGTACCTGTTTTAGTAATAAATTGATGACTAATATCTAGTAATAAACCAGAAGTTAGTCGCTGCAATTTAGCAATCTCTGCTTCTGTGGAATCATTGGCTACATGAAGCACTATCACGTTTCCATTACTCCTTCTAGCTAAGTCAGCAACTTTAGTTAAAACTACTGTAGCAACAGCAGAATTGTCTATAGCTGCTAATAATACGGTTTGGTTGATGGTAGCTATTTTAGTTGGATCTACACTATCTTTAGTTAATAGTTTATCGGCAAAAGTAGGTATTGCCCACGCACCAAGAGGAGCAGTGATTAAAATCGATAAAGCTGCGATCGCCAGTATAATGTCTCCTCCTTCTATACCTTGAGAATAAGGAATAGCTCCAATAGCTGCTTGTACTGTAGCTTTAGCAGAGTTTCCTGGTAAGAGAAATAACTTTTCTCGCCAAGTCCAATTACTTCCTACAGTAGAAAGATACCAGCCAATAGTACGCCCTAATAATAGCCCAACTGCCAGTAATATAATACCTGGTACAAGATTATTTTCTAAAACCTCTAATTGGATAGAAGCACCCATTAAAACAAATAATAGTATTTCTGCAACTATCCAAAGATGATTAAACTCAGAGCGCAATCTTCTCGCTAGGGGTGGGTCAAATTCAATCAAGAAAAACCCCAGAGACATCACCGCTAAATAACCAGAGTAATAAGGGAAAATTTTGGCACTAACAACAATTAGTAAAGCCAAAGTTGCAGTCACTAAAGTATCTTGTACTGAGTTTTGAGTAAATTTTTGTTTTACCAGCACTAAAACAATTATTCTAGCAACAAGATAACCGATTATTACTCCTAAAATGATTTGCATGATTACTTGTAACGGAAGCAACCACACTGCACTATTACTAATACTTTCTTGACTTAAAAAATTTAACAGCAAGCTAAACAACAGCAATACCAAAACATCAGATAAAGCACTACCTGTTAAAATGGCATCTGCAATACCTTTTTTGACTCCCCATCCCAAACTTTTAAGCCTTAACATTCCTGGGACAATTACAGCAGGGGATTCCGCACTGATAACACAGCCTAATAATAATCCTGTAAAAAAATCAAACTGAAAGAGCAGTATAGAGGCGATCGCAATTACTAAAGCTTCAGCGATCGCAGGTAACATACCTAATCTTATAGCAACGGTGCCCTGTTGAATTAATTTATCTTTATCTAATCCTAGTCCTGCTCTCATTAAAATTACCATCACTGCCATAGTACGTAAGTCATCGGCAATTTCTAAGACAGTATTGTCAATAAGATTAGTTATTTGAGGACTTAATAATATCCCCACAATAATCATCCCAATTAGTGCTGGTGCGCCAATCCTCCGCGCAATCTGACCCCCAATAAATCCTAATAACAGAATTAAAATCAAACTCAGTAAGATCATGTATGAAATTTTTGATAAAAATGCGATTGTGATTAATCTTTGCAGACAATAGGTATATGGTAATAGGGAATGGGGTGTGTGGGGTGTAGGGTTTGGGGAGACTGGGGAGACTGGGGGAATTGGGGGTGGTTGATGATAACTGATAACTGATAACTGATAACTGATAACTGATGACTTCTGAGTCCTTCATCCTTCATCCTTGGTAACAGACAATATAATTGACTGATAATTTTGCCTATATAGTTAAATGCTACAATCTCTAAAGGATGCTACTCCCAAAGAAATAATACTCTGGTTACTCAGAAAACGCAGAAGACTTCGTGTTACAGGAGCATCTATGCAACCTTTGCTACAACCAGGAGAAGAAATCCTCATTGATATCAATGCTTATAAGAAAGCCTCACCACAAATAGGAGATATCATCGTTGCATTCCATCCTTATCGCCCCAAGTTTCCCATAGTTAAAAGAATTGTCTCTATAGAAAAAGATGGGAGTCTTTTCTTGCAAGGAGATAATACTTTAGAAAGTACCGATAGCCGTTCCTATGGTGCAATACAATTAGACCAAATTTTAGGAAAAGTTACTAGTCGTTTTGCATAGTTGCTCATGAATCGAACAGTATGGATTGCTCGCCACGGGAATCGTTTTGATTTTGTCTATCCAGAATGGTTTAATACAGCAGAAAGGCGCTATGATCCTCCTCTCTCAGAAGATGGGTTGCTTCAGGGATACCAACTGGGAAAAAGACTACAATCAGAAAATATTAATCATATCTTCTCTTCTCCTTTTTTAAGAACTATTCAAACTGCTCATCAAATAGCGGATATCCTAGATTTACCCATCAAGCTAGAAGCTGGTTTAAGTGAGTGGTTTAATCCTAATTGGATGAGTGAAACTCCTCAAACTCATCCCCGTGAAATACTAGAAGATAAATATCACCGCATTGATTGGAATTATTGTTCTTATCTCCATCCTCAATATCCTGAAACAGAAACAGAAGTAAATTATAGAACAGGAAAAACTGCTAAGTGGCTAGTTGATAATTTCCCTGATAATCTGCTTTTAGTGGGACATAGTGCCTCAGTTATGGGTGCTACTCAAATTTTAGTCCCAAATACTCCTATATTTAAAACTCCTGTAGGTTCTCTAGTAAAGCTGATCGGTAATCAGCAAGGTTGGCAATTAGAATTAGCAGGAGACACTAGTCATCTTGAAAGGACTCAGAAGTAATAAGTAAGAAGTAATAAGTAATAAGTCTTACTTCCCCTCCTCACCCCATTCCTAGGATGTTGATCCTGTACTATGCCGAGCGCTAATAATTTCATGCAACTTTTATGCAATTGGTTGAAGTAGAAAAAGCCAATTTTCTTTTAGATAATATAGATTGACCAAAAACTTCTCGTGACAAGCGCATTAACATCAGTCAGATGGATAGTTTCCATCCCTTGGAGTACTTTATCTGGAGTTAGTTTCGTAGTAGATAAAAGAATTGTTAAAATCATTTCATTCTCTCACATATAAATCTGCTTATGAACCTTTTTAGGTTGAATCTGATGAGATATGTCCTGTTAAATAAAATCAGTAATTGCCAAATCGTTGATATTGTGATGGTGAATAATAGCCAGTAATTGATTATTGTCAGCTAGTCTAATTAAGACATCATTATGATTTGAGTTACTGCCTTGAGTAATTGTTAAATCAGTAAATTGTAAATTACTTAATAACTCAATCTTATCTTGTCCCTGTTCAAAATCAAGAAT
>JAAUYH010229539.1_pt1 | contig 18661 bp, 10 predicted proteins | sample 7278061 | NCBI WGS metagenome assembly JAAUYH01 (sample SAMN14350203, study PRJNA611818) | marine sediment metagenome | isolation source: surface marine sediment (0.6m) | place: French Polynesia: Moorea | collected 2018-08 | reverse complement strand
TGCCAGCCGGTAGTACTTAGGTTACAATTTATGGAGATCATATGATAGAAGTCATAGTACTCTATTTCTACCCTTTTGACGACCTCTGCTGTTTAGCGAAGGCGCCGTCTGTGTCGATAGGTCTAGTACAGTGCCAGCGCTACTACAAATCGGACGCGTGTCGCGCTGTTGCATTGTAGCATTATAGACGCAGGATTTCATCAGTCCTCGGGCTCGTGGTGCGCCATGTCAGTACGTTTGCAATTTTACTTTTTTGGAGACGATTAATTTCAAGTTCGCAACTACGTTGAATTATCATTATCTAAGGGCGGAAAATAAAACATTTGCAAATAAGTTGGGAAGGGATGTATTAGTAATTATCTGTGAGAAAAGATCAATATTAATCATTTAAAGGTAGGACACTCGTAAAGAGAGGAAATTGATGCCTGAAATTATAACAAGAATCGTCCGAGAGTAAGTCAAGCGAAGCTCTTAAGGTTTACGCTAGCCCAGAGTGATGTCACCTTGTGCGAAAACATGTTATCATGCGTTTACGCGACGTCAGATGCCAAAAGGGAATACAAATAGAAATTGGAAAAGAATGGAAGGACAGGTTACCGCAAGCCAATTTCTTACTTCTAGACTATAAAAGAAAATTAGTCTAGAACTGGTTGATAAAGAAAAAATATTTTTTTCGACCTAACTCTATTTTGTTGTGCACCGAAAACTATGAGCAGCCTGAAAATTCATGCTTGTATAAGAATTACAGCTGCCTTAAGAAGTAGCGGAGATCTCAGTCGTGCAAAACAGACTTACTGATTTCTGCTTCCCTTTTGAACTCCAATATTTTAGGAGGGCGAGCTTCGTATTACACGCTTGCTCTTGAAACATTACTTTTCCCCTTTTCCTCCTTTTTATTCAATTCCTCATAATTGTCTCCTTTTCCCTTTTTAATCATTTATTTAGTACGCTTTCATATTTCCTGTCAATTTCTTTTTTCTCTATCTCTACGATTTATTCTGGAAACAAACCGTTTCCTAAAGATGCACTTAAACCAGAACTTTCTATGATTTATCTTCAAATCTAGGACATTTTACGAATTGCTTTCGGACACGATTTCCACTTGTATCAGCTGTACTTTTACAGTTGTGCAAGCTCTGTTTACACTGTAAGCACCCCAGAAGCGGCTCCTGGCGGAGGGCCCAGGCCTCCTTGGGAGGCCAGAAGCGTTCTGCCAGCAAGGTTCTTCTGTCAGCATGGCTGACACTGTCGACTATCCGTTACAGGTGCAATATTTCTATCATACCCTTTCACCAATATATAAACTACTTCGGCCACCGATTTCTAGGTCACCGATATATCATCCTGAGCCGTCTCTTCTTGGGTCCCCTCAGCTGTATAGAGTCAAAGGGAAGTTTGTCATTCTACTCATGAGTAATTTATTCACTTAATTTTCATAGACACATCATCTCGTTAATTCTTCTTTTTCCTGGTTTGTGTTTTGAATCAAATACAAGACATTTTTCTATCAGTACTCTCAAAGTAATCATTTTCGAAGCCTCAAGATACACAAAGAATATTTCGTGAGTGCAATAGACTGTTTAAAAATTGTAAATGGCTAACTACAGGATTAATGAAGATAACGCAGTACAATATTGAATTAATTAAGCAATTTGACTCTGTAATTCTTACTTACTTTTGATGTGATGTTGGAAATAGCCACTCTTTCTATGAAGAAGGCGTAAGATCGAAGGACCTTTGCTAAATTTTGCGCTAAATGTTATAGCGATAAACTGCCCAATATCGAAACTGAGATCTTATCAGTGAAAAACGAAACGACTAATTGTCATTTTTGTGGATAGGCTGGACGAAGAAAGTCTATCCATGTTAAGGGAGCTCCATTACTACAATGGTGGTACTAGTATAGCTGAAAATTGAAAAATAGAATAGGAAGAGTGGCAAGAGCGAGCGGTAAAGTAAGATTAACAGAGCAAAATATTTACCCTTTTTGCAAGTAGGATTTCTTTCCTCGCGCTATAAAACTACAAGCACAGTTCCTTGTCTCCACGCTACAACTTAATCAAAGTAAATTATAAAAAAGAATTCTAGTTTGCTTGATTCTCACCTAATGATGTCCTGCCGTACACCGAGAAATCGAGCAAGGATTAAATTGTTAGAATAAAGATAAGACTGACAAATAAAATACGTGTGGCGCTATTCAACTTTTTTCAAAATGAATTTCATTTTTAAAATCATTCAAAGAAAATAGTTGCGATTTAGGCCAAATGAATAACGAGAAGCTGAACTTAACTGAAGTGCCAAATTGGAGAGAAATAGACTCGAATCAGCCATCGGTGGAAAACAATCTGTGACACGGAAACAGTAGGCTTGTGAATTAAGAAAATATTTTGGAAAACATGTTTATGAAGGGTGATGTGGAAAAGTATCGATTCGTGAAGCTGGAAGTAAGCGGTCACTGTTGCCGACTTCATGGAATCTGACTAGAGTATTGTCGAACCACCGACATCGAACGGAGTGGCGTAGATACCCCATGACTTGATTTCAGTAAGGTGCAGTCGGCGGATGAAGCAGTCTACCGGTGTTCGGGTAATAATCGGATGTATTTCCATTCAGGAGAGGCCTGTCAATATTGAACGAAAAATACATGTTGGGAACAAATCCAAATAATATACAGACGCAAATAGATTAGCCTTGTAATTCAGCGTATGAATGTAGCCGGAAAGAGTACAGCCTCTCTAGGGGTGCACCGACGCCTGATTAATTTGAAGGGCAAACTGGAGGTTGAAGAAGGGAGTTATTCCTTCTATATTGAGCGCGAGCAGTAAGTTCGAACGCCTGGTACTGATTTAATCGACGGCGGTTGATATCTAAACAACTATTTCAAAATGAAACTGGAAACAAAAATATGAACCAAGGGCTTAATCTAGAAATACAAATAAAGAGATTAACGAAGGGGAACACGGAACATTACCAGTTCTATTCAGCTATATTCGGAACAAGAGTATCCATATCCGACGAGAGCATCAGTTTGTAGCTTCAGTCAGATAGTGCATACTTGAAGAGGAGGAGCACGCCTCGTGCACGCGATTGTACAGAGTGTTTGTGTATATGTGACACATTTTGATTGTTTGTCCCGAGAACATTAAATAATTTTTTGTTCCTAATTTTTACAAGTAATACATATACTCGTCAAGCTATTATCCATGCAGTTTGATGTAACAAAATCGAAAAGAAAAATAGTTAAAGTACAATTTCAAAAAATTGACTTTTAACATATACTGCGCGGCAGAAAGCGAAATGCGTGACTTGGTACATCGAAACGCAAGCCGTCACAAGAGTGTAGCGCAAATTTCAACAAAGTATGGAAATTCACTGCCTGTTCGAAATACTATCCCACATTGGGTTGATGACTTCAATTTTAGTGGAAATGTTCAAAATACTTCAAGGAAAGGTAGACACCAGGTGGCACAACAGACTGTAGAACGAGTCAGTTCATACTTTGGTCATCTGCATCAGCGAATTCAATCCAGATATACCACTTAAAGCATTAACAAAACGAGTGGAACAGCGAATATGGAGTCGTTAATACAGGTCACTTGAATTCGTCTGGAGTAAGGGACACAGTAGAGGTATAGATCTAAAAATGAAAAGAAGAACGTACCTACTATTAAAGTAGGCCCATCTAGCTGCTTTATTTTTTTCTGTGAAGCTTCATTACAAAAATATTAACTGTCAGTAGTTGGTAAGGTAGGATGAATATGTAAAGAACGAATTGATAGTTTCCAGCTCCGGAAAGTCTACAGCTATTGCTCAATATACAAAAATAGAGGTAAACTTGGAAATCAATGAAAACATAATTTGAGCATGAATTTAGTCAAATTATTAGAATTTTATCTTTCAAAAAATGTAATTCATTAGGAACAAAGAAAATTTTACCTATAAAAAAGGTCGATCTTTCACAATAGGAATCGCGCATTTGATTCTGGAATACACAAGCCTAGTAAAACAAAATAGATTTCTAAACGGCATTCATTACAGATAAGGCTTAGTTCCATCGAGCCTTTTGAAGTAACGAAAATCATTCGGCATAGTTATTTCTCACATTCACTAGCCCATAAAATGCTAGAGGTCTTCCTCAGAGTAGCCAACTACCAATGATTTCTATTTCCGGTATAATCTCCATTTTAACAGAAATACCGGCAATTCGGCAGATACAGGAACAAATCAACAAGTGAGCAAGGCCGGATTTACTTTACTGTAGAAGATGAAAATAGTCAAGACTTATCAGAGTAATACTGAGGACAGCTATGCTACTCGTTTCCGTAAATTTCGAAAAGTTGAAGTTATTTTGAAACTCTGTAATTAATATCGCGACCTGAATTCCTACCGGCCGCATGAGGAACAACTTCCGCGAATTGAAAATCGCTACATTTGAGAAACAGTCAATCTAGATTGAATTCGCCCCCTTAGTGCGACTCGAATTCGTTTCTTTCTTCCCGTTTGTATTTGGAAAAAGAGAAATGCATCCTTTGGAAGTAGGAGAATTCTTTTTACTAACTTCTACGCTCGCAGCATAGGGTAATTGACAGTGCAATGATTCCATAAGAAGAGAGATTGTCAGTACGTTTTCAGTTGTTGTCCTTGCTTTTTCTTCTCATGGAAGGAGAGAGAAATATCCTTATTCAAAAGTATCGGAAGGTTCCACATCCGTAAAAAGGCTACGGTCCCTCGAATCCGTGGCAGTTCTGACGCCTACGATATAGTTGTATTACCGAAAGTACATGATGCCATGTTCAAAGGAATTTGGAAACTCTTCCACGCTTGCATCGTAGAGAAAATTACATCTTCAATTGTTTGCTTAATATACTGCTGCAGAAAATTATGCTATTTTCAAAGTCAAAGATTCATTGAAGCGCACGGAAAATTTTGTCAGAAAAAAACTTTCAGGACTTCATGTAGCTTTTTTCCTGTTTACAAAAACCAACTGCTTGAAATACATGAGGCGACGTTGCATGAAAACTTGTTCTATGAAGTTCCTGTTTTTAAGGCCGATCACAAATTCGTGTTCAATGAAGTCCTGCTCGCTTTGCTTCTGAGTATGAAATCGGACAAATGAAATTGATCAGTTACTAAATCTCCTCGGCTATTTCTACGGGTTTCCTCGATCCATTATCTGATATAAGTATAACCTTTGGGGATAAACCGATTCATGCTTTCCCATGCGTAAAGTTTAGAAGGTTCACAAGTGTTGGATCCTCTCTGGTAGCTAGCTGAAAAGCCCGCATGAATCACAGGATTCGAATCGCCTGTGAGAATAGAAGAACCTGCAAAATTTCTGCTTTATCCGAGCTTATACCCCAATTACGGGAAGCATATCACTATCAGTTGTACAATCGTCGCCGTCGCTGCAGATCTGGGTTCCTATTTTACTTTTTCTGATCCAGCTCATCATGGTTCAATAATTCACGACTCCAATAAAAAGTTAATTTGCTGGAAATGATCTAGTTATTTGACGTTCGAAAAATATTGATTTATTTCCAAATTTGGGAAAGCTGCTAAGACAGTTTTTTAGCCCCGACATAGCTGGGTTATGTGGCAATTTGGGCATTTCGTAGGTTGTAGTTGAGCTCGAAGTCGTAGTCGTCTATTTTCTGGCTATCGGACATCTATGGCAGCCGCCATGTGATAAATTAAATCATTTCCGTTTTTGTCTCAGTGAACCTTCATTTATTTCCTATAACATTAGGTCTTCGTATAATGCTGAGGGGTGTCTCGAGTATATATAAGAAATAAAACCGGGCGGAGAGGACTAGACTGAGTGTTGTATGGTACTCGGGTAAGTTTCATCGAAAAGAAATTTTCTACAGGAAATTTATTTCCTCAGGAGAAGGGCCTCGTCATTAAAGCCGATAAACTGGCTAAAATGAGTTCGCCTTTTAGCCAAGTGACAGACCACTTTCTAACGAGCCGACGAGTGCGACCATACACATAATGAGCTTATCCCCATGCAGGATACCCATTAGCATTTAATTTAAGTATAACGCGGTATTGAAGATAAAGCTCGATGCTTTGAGCCTTCGGAACACATATAACTACGTTTTAAGTAGAAATGGAATCCTTCAAAGCAGCTATTTGGAATCATTGTCAGTCAACCTGCACACGATTTCAAAAAGTTTACATCTTTTTGAACATGCACCGTCTTCGAATCGGAAAGCATTCAATCGGTTTTAACTTTCAACTTAATGCGCGCGGTTATGTTCTGCTGAAGGCCAGAAACTTGTAATGTATCACCTGGAGAACATAATCGTCACTCCTCTTCGTTTGAGGTCGTGGCACTTCTTCCGTTTCAACTGACAATCACGTATCTTCAGGTGCCGTCATGTTGGCTGTGTTGTTGTACGAGATCGAGAAATCCTGGAGGGTTAGTCCGACATACTGTACAACCGGGTGTCTGCATGTACATTTCGACGACTGTACTGTAGCACTTACTTCCGCCTACCTATGTTGACGTCACGTCGTTCTATTCTTACATCGCAACGATACGCCTTGTTATTGCACTTGCAATGGTGCTGTGTACATTAACGAACGGACAGGTGCTTGAGAAGGACCCATTCACTGTTTTGTGTGGATAGGAGGCACGAACTACGATGGGTTCCGTGTTCACATCGATGTGGACGCGGACGATGCGGAATTGATCGTGTCTGACCATGCGGCGAATCCGCACAGTCGCGTACGATTTCGGTATACAAATCCCATACGAGCGAATGACAACCTCGACGTCTCAGTGTACAAGCATCGTCGCATTCACGTAGAGAATCTAGACGATCACACGACGTACTTCGTTTTCCTGGTTCGAAAACTCGACGCAAAGAAATATCCCGGCGCAACGATACTGGTGGGGTCGACGAAAACATTCCCGAAGCAAGACTATCGTCACAAGTGATATTGGCGTTGGGGTGTTGTCAAGCGCGCGCCATCGACAGCCGCGCGTTGGGCGAAATCGCATTATGGCGGCAATATTTTCATGTTGCCAGCCCGAATTCGTCGTTCATCATGCTGCATATGGGTGATCTTCATTACGGCGATATCGCTGTGAACTCGACTGAAGAATTCGAGTACGCAACAAGGCGTGTAGTGACGGATGCCACCGCGCGAAATCTGTTCACTTCAATGCAAGTAAGTTACATGTGGAATGACCATGACTTCGGGCCGAACAATGCGAATCGCTCGTCACCCTCGAAATGGGCAGCACTACATAATTACAATGCTATGGTGCCCAAGTATAACACGATGACTGACGGTGTGTGGCACGCGTTCTCGATAGGGAGAACACGTATCATCATCACTGATCTTCGAAGTGAAGCCAATCATCTACATGAAACCATCATGTCGAGCGGGCAACTGCTGTTCCTTCGCGAAGAGTTGTTTCGATGGAAATCTTACGATACCGTGGTGTGGATGTCGACGCGACCGTGGATTGCGAAAGAGGAACGTGGCAGTGACACATGGGGCGGATTCGCGAAAACAAGACGTGAGCTTGCCAACCATATCGCTCGGCAACGCATCGACAATCTTGTGATTGTGAGTGGCGACGCACACATGCTGCGGCGGATGACGGAACTCACAGCATGTATGCAAAGATAAATATCGCGGGCAAGGATTTCCGATGTTACAAGCAGCGCCACTCGCACAGTTCGGCTCTACCAAGGGTGGTCCATACACCGAGGGATGTCGCGCGTACGTTATGGCGAAAAACGAACAATATGCAGTCTTCGATTGCGACCCGTTGGTGTTGGCGACAATGTCGAGTTGGAGTTCAACGGATGCACAGATGGTAGCCTAGATCGGTGGCAAGACGTACCGAAGAAGGAAGCGATATTGACGTATCGTACTGAAAAGCCATTCCTCGCGCCAAACAGCTTGCAGGGCGGTGGTCGTGACAGTTGTTCAATCGCGCTTGCGCCGCGACGTAGTGCTTGAACCGGTGGTTTCGTTTGACTAGCGCCACAAGGCCGTCGCATCCGTTCTAAAATTGATCCCAAATCATATGCTGCGTACTCCGGCACCATGTCAACGTTGTGCGAATGAGAACCGACCACCACTTCCTTGAGTTTATACATATTGGTATGTGACACGTCGAATAGAGAGCTTGCGTTGGGTAATGAGTTACTGGAAACCCATCACGTTCTAGTGTTATCTTCACCTTGTTCAATGCATGTATCTTACCTGTAGCAAGTTCGCGCGCTCAATATATCCACTTCCGTACGTGCCCTCGACGATGAATTTGACATGCTCGCACTGTTCCACGCTGCGACACGCCAGCCATAACGCAGGGATATCGTTTATTCTATTGTAGTCGGACTTCTTGTCGTCGTCGACAACCGCAGCTGCTTTCTCGCTTTCGACGGCCACTGTCGATGTGCGACGCGGCAGCGCTGATACTTGCGACTTGATGATTGGATCGAAATATCGTCGACGAGTACGCAGGGAGTTCTGCGACGAGCAACGCGATTCATACACCTGTAGAAGTGGAGATGGGAAAAGGTGGAGTACTATGAGGTGAGAAAAAATATCAAAATTTCAAATTAGATTTGATGCGTTTTTAACTGTTATTCCTGAAGTTCGGACAGAAACGCATTGGGTGCAGTTACACCCGTATCACGGTGAAACGTGCACAATAATGCAAAATTAATGAATTGCAGTGAATCGGAAATTTCACTCACACTGCCGTTTCCATAACGCACTGATGTCAACTGCATTCCTGCGCCGCTTGATGCGCTACGTATCGCCAGCACAACGCCTTACAATGGTACATCGGTGTTACATCCGCTGCGCACTCGCCACGAGTCCGGATGTGGTGTGGCACATTCCCGGCCACCAACAGGAGTTGTAGCACAGTTTCCCGCCTTCGTACGTTCTCATCACTGTGAACTACTCCTACACCGCGATGATGCGCCCCGCGTTTGCGCTCGCACTGGTGCTCTTCGCATTGGCGAACGGAAAGGTGCTTGAAAAGGATCCATTCACCAATCGTTTCGTGTGGATAGGAGGCACGAACTACGATGGGTTTCGCGTGCACATCGACGTCGACGCGGACGACGCGGAGATGATCGTCTCCGACCACGCCACGAATCCGCACAGCCGCGTACGGTTCCGGTATGCGAACCCTCTACGCGCGAACGACAAGCTCGACGTCTCGGTGTACAAGCATCGCCGCATTCACGTGGAGAACCTGGACGATCGCACAACGTACTTCATATTCCTGGTGCGAAAACGCGACGCGAAGAAGTACCCGGGTGCCACGATACGCGTGGGGTCGGCGAAAACGTTCCCGAAGAAAGATTACCGACACGAGGTGATACTGGCGTTGGGCAGTTGCCAAGCACGCGCCATCGACAGCCGCGCGTTGGGAGAAATCGCGCTATGGCGGCAGTACTTTCATGTGGCCAGCCCGAACTCGTCGTTCATCATGATGCACATGGGCGATCTGCATTACGGCGACATCGCTGTGAACTCGACGAAGGACTTCGAGTACGCCACGCGGCGCGTGGTGACCGACGCCACGGCGCGCAAACTGTTCACGTCGATGCAAGTGAGCTACAGTTGGGATGACCACGACTTCGGGCCGAACAACGCCGACCACTCGTCGCCCTCGAAGTGGGCGGCGCTACACAATTACAACGCGATGGTGCCCAAGTATAAGACGAAGAGCGGCGGCGTGTGGCACGCGTTCTCGATTGGGAAAACACGTATCATTATAACGGATCTCCGAAGCGAGGCCGATCATCTCGGTGAACGCATCATGTCGAGCGGGCAACTGCTCTTCCTGCGCGAAGAGCTGTATCGATGGAAGTCGTTCGACACCGTGGTGTGGATGTCGTCTCGCCCATGGATCGCGAAAGAGGAACGCGGGAGTGACACATGGGGCGGGTTCGCGAAAACACGACGCGAGCTTGCCAACCACATTGCTCGGCAGAAAATCGACAATCTGGTGATCGTGAGTGGCGACGCACACATGCTCGCGGCGGACGACGGAACACACAGCATGTACGCAGAGGACAAGTACCGCGGGCAAGGATTCCCGGTGCTACAAGCGGCGCCACTCGCGCAGTTCGGGTCCAGCAAGGGCGGACCGTACAGCGAAGGGTGTCGCGCGTACCGTATGGCTAAGAACAAGCAATACGCGATTCTTCGCCTGCGACCGGTTGGTGTTGGCGACAACGTCGAGTTGGAGTTCAACGGATACAACGTGGGCAGTCTGCATCGTTGGCAAGATGTGCCGAAGAAGAAGGCGGTATTGACATATCGCACCGAGAAGCCGTTCCTCGCGCCCAACAGCGTGCGAGGCGGCGGGCACGGCAGCTGTTCAATCACGTTCGCGCCGTGGTTCTACTATCCAATTCTCATCCTCATGTTCGTCGGCATCGGGCTCGGCGTTAGCTTCTGCATCAACAAAAGGAAGAAGGACCCCGCGCAAGACGACGTCACCTCGAGTATAGTGGACAACGCGGAGCCGCCGATGTGAAGCGCGCACCCTCGCGATCGGCGTAATATTTTTTTTTGGAAGTTGACGATGTGAAGTGGAGGAATTACTCGTACAGTACTATTGTTTAAGGAAGCTCAGGGAGGACCGAGTGGACAACACCTTACCAAAGCAACTGCGAAGTGTGAAGCGCGTTGCAGAAGTGCCATCATTTTTCGTTTTATCGCTGGTTAAACTTAAGGGTCGATACGGCCAACTCTGTAATCTCAGACAAAAAAGAAGCGAGTTGTTTTACGTTGTAAAGTGTTTCAACCCGACCTCACCTTCATTGCATCACCAGCGCGCCCTCGCGTTCCGCAATCTGCGCGATTTGGTCCGACGCCACGTTCGGGGAAATGTAGAGCGACTCATGCATCACCGCGGCTATCATGGCCTTTGCGACCGCCGCCGGGTTGTCCGGCTTCACGACTATCTTCCCGCTCTTCTCCGCGTGGTCACTTCCGAGGCCCAATTCGGCGCCCATCTGCGCCGCCATTTGAATCGCGGAGGCGCCGGGCAGTGACTCGCCGTCGACCGCGCTCGACACGAGGGGCGCGTTCGCGGGTGCGGTCGGCTTGTACTTGCCGTTGTACGCTAGGATGCTTCGGAAGGAAAGCGCGCCACGCACATTTGTTGCACCGTTGTGGACAACGTGCTCAAGATTCGGCATGTCGGAGCTTTGGAACGGAAGGCCGCTTGTCTCGACGAACCCTCGAATACCTGCCGCGTCATTCTCGGCGACGCCGGGCGCGAGCGCATCTAAAACCGAATGGCGCTTCGCGACCACACCCTTCGCTTCCTCGGTGCTGTAGGGGTGCGCGTGGAACGAGGCGGACGAGTCAGCGGAAGGATCCGCTTTCTTCTCCACCGCGCGATACGACGCGTCGAAAACGAACATGTGCGCGCCGTCGCGCAGCGCGGCGGCCGCGACAGAGACGTCGGCCTTCTGGGGGTCGGCCGGGGGCGGCACGGCCACCAGGCTGGCGCCGACATTGGCGGAAGCTAGTACAAGCGTGGTGTACTCGGCGGACGACGGGGAGAGCCACACGACAATCGTGGAGCCGGGGCCATACCCCAGTGCTTGCAGTCCGCTCGAAAGCGCAGACACGTTCGACGTCAACTCTTGGTACGACCAGATCGTGGGATCGCCGCCATCCGAGTCGTAGAACTTCACGGCGTCTTTCAATGGCTGCGCTTTCGACGCCGATGACAGGATCCCCGCCACCGTGGGCGCGCTGTGCGGCGCCGCCGCCGCAAACGATCGAGGCGTCGCCAGTGCTCGGAACGCGGCGCGCGACGCGGCGCGAAGAGATCTTTGCATCGTGTGGGCTGAATCGATCCCGCTCTCCTCGATGGTGGCGAGGATTGTCGTGATGAGCGCAAGCAGAAAATGAGTGTACAAACAAATTGATTCGGTCCTATTTCGTGAAATGTACATATTTAATACGTATGGTACCCAAATTGTAACTCTGTTCAATTGTGAACTGGTAGAGTTCACTTCAGTTCAAGATACAGGTAGACATCTGTAGGTTTATTCTATGTAGAGAAGAATTGAAGGAGTACACCGCAATCCCGATACATCAACTTTACATATTCTACACGGCATAAAGCTTCTAACAGTCAATGTTTAGATTTGACTATGTTGCTATTTATCACGATATCCATCCTGTTCTAATACATGAGAAAAGCGGTCCACTGGGTACCGATTCGATACAGATGAAACTAAAGCACGGGCGGTTCCCGAACACCGATTTCGTCCAAACACTTGACCAGTGAATCGACAACGACCCCCTGAGTTTTGGGAGACAGCCACGGGTGCATGGGCAGTGCAAGCACCTGAGTCGCGAGAGACTCCGCCACAGGCATCGACACTTTCATTTTCGCAAACACCGGTTGCTGATGACAACAAACCGGGTAATACACCGCCACACCCACCCCGCGTTCCTTCATAGCGCGCAGCACAGCATCGCGTTCTCGCACACGAATCGAGTACAACGCCCACACACCGCCGTCCATTTCGTCGGGCGTGATCACGCGACGCTCGCTCTTCAACAACTCATTGTACCGCGTTGCCACCGTACGCCGCCTCTGCATGGTGGCCTCGAATCGGGGGATCTTCACCAGCAATATCGCCGCCTGCAATGTGTCGAGTCTCGAGTTTAGTCCCACGCGGTGAAACCGCCCATCCCGTTTCCCGTGCACACGCAACTCACGCGCCGTGTTTGCCAGTGCGGTGTCGGTGGTGAAGAGTGCGCCACCGTCGCCCAAGCAGCCCAGCGGCTTTGTAGGGAAGAAGCTGGTGGTCGCAATCGTGGCGTACGGGCTGGCGCAGCTGCGCACGCCGTCGGCGCGCTTCGCGCCGAAGCTCTGCGCCGCGTCTTCGACCAGCGCGATGCGCGTCCAGTGCTTGCTCTCCGCCTCGTCCAGCACCGCGCGTATGGCCGCGAGGTCGGCCACGCGCCCGCACAGCGACACCGCGATGACCGCGCGCGTGCGCGGGGTCACGCACTCCTCCAGCTTCTTCGCGTCCATCGTGCCGTCCGGCAGCACGTCGCAGAACACCGGGGTCGCGCCCACCATCGCCACCACCTCGACCGTCGAGATCCACGTGAACGGCACGGTCACCACCTCGTCGCCGGGCCCGATGCGCAGCGCCATCAGCGCGATTTGCAAGGCTGCCGTGCCATCGCTCACCGCCACGCAGCGCAGCGGCGTCTCGTTCTCCTCCGGCTGCGCGATTTTCGCGAGTTCCGTCTCCACCTGCTTCACCTCCGGCCCGAGTATGTATTGCCCGCTAGCCGCCACACGCGACATCGCCTTGTCGAGTTCATTGCCGTATTCGTTGTACTCCGCCTTCAAATCTACGAGCGGGATCATCTCGCACGTCGTCTACCCGAACCGCACACCCAACACAATTTCGACTCGTTCCCAAGTACAAAATGGTGGGTTGTCGAGAATCACAACACGCACACCATCCTGGGTGGTTGTGGATCTGTGCTACCAAGCGCAAAAAATTAGTGCAGTGTACAGTACGGTACGTGGCCAGCGACAATAAGAAAATGTGGAAGTCAGGTCTTTGAATTAGATCTACTGCATTACAGAGTAATCTACAATGTCTTGAGCTCCATCAAGCGCAACCCAACGCCGGTATGAGCGGACAGGGGGAGCTCGGTAGGTCGATGTGTTTTCCTTCACGCACGAAAGAGGGGACGCAAAACTTTTTCGATTAGTCAGCAATCAGCAGCAGGCGGCGAATGGACGACGAATTGTTCACTCGGCGAGCATGCTCGGAAGGATGCCGTATTTCTGCGTGAGTTCATGTTTGGTCTCCTCGTCGAGCGAAGAGCCGTAGCTTTTGCACAGCACCACGCCGAGGAGCGATAAATCGGTGGTGCTGGCACTCAAGATGTTGGCCGACACGATGTCGCCGTTGTCCACGAGCACCATGTGGATGGTATCACGCCCGCTCTTCGGGTCACAGCCGTGCACAATGAAAATGTTGGCACGTAATGTAGTGACGAGAATTTGACGCAGTGTCTTGCCCTCGGTATCGTTCTCGGCGCCGCCCGCGATTTTGGGGCAATGCTTGCGCAGCGCCTCGACCACAGGGTCGCGGGTGAGCGAGGTGCAATCCAACACATCGATGCCTTCCACGGTAGCCCCGACGCCCGCGCACAGGGTGGCGAACCCGAGGTCGGTGATTTTCGGCAGCCCGCGCGCGCAGAGCTGTTGGAGTGCGGAACAGTGCTGACCGATGGAACGCAGCGTGGCGTCGGATAGCAACCCGCAGAAACTCATACTCAGTAAGCGCAAATTATTCCCGCAACCTGCCACGAGTGCGTCGACGCCAGTGTCAGTGATGAGAGAGCAGTACGAAAAATCAACTATTTCCAGTGATGTACATTTGCCGGCGGCGATAAGCGAGAGGTCGGTGAGCTTGTTGCATTTCCGAAGTAGCAGCTTCTCCAGTGTGCCGCTTGTGGATGAACAGAAAGTCTCAATAGCGGAATCGGACACTTCGCAAACGAACGATAAATCAATCGCACGAAGTCGTCTCGCGTATAGGGTTAATGAATAGACCGAATCGTTGGTTAGCTTCACACATCCCCGTACTACAAGGCGACGTAGATGTGGCCCTGCATTCTTTGCGAGTTGCTTGAGTTCGGCATCTTCAAGATTTGGGCTCCACAAACAAACATTATCCAGTGTGCTATATAACAGCGAATGCAATCGTTTGCAGGTTTGTGCAACAGGTAAAGCTTGACGAAGAGTAGCAAGTTGCACACCGGATACATCACCTTCCACAATAGGAGTGCGTGGAGGTCTAGTTAAGCAGCGCAAAATAAGCTGAAGGACGTCGTCTGGTAAGTCGAGAAGTTTGAGATTTGGTCGGACGTTTGTGCCGAGCTTGCTGGCAATGTTGACTTGCTCGTCGTGATGAAATTGATTTCGACCCGTGCTTGAGCGAGGATTCTGGAGCGAGGCCGCCAGCGACATGGCAGCGTAGTGCCTCGGCCAGAAGACCAGGGGGCAGGGTTGGTTCTTGCGCTTGGTGATACGCTTGGTCTTGGGATATAACGTGCGTAGCAAACTGAACGGCAGGCAAGTCATAGTAGAGACGTCGCCGCCAACGGTCCTCTGCGACCCGGCACACGCGCAGTGGTCACCAAGCGCAGGGGCAATGACGACACGAAGTGACTGATGCGCACGGATACAATCCCCTACGCAGCAAACCTGGCGTTGGTTCGATGCAACAAATGGCCAATGCGCCGAGTGAGGCACATGGCGCCTTACGTGGAAAAGAGTGATAGTGTGGTTGCACGCGGCAGTTGCTTCTCATTGGCTGCCGGAAGTGCTTCATAGAAAAGGTCCAATCCGTGCCTGTGCATACCATTTTGGTGCTTCGTGGCAGCTGCAATTCAGTAGCTTTACAGTCCTGAACGCGTGTACAGACCGACCTTCCTTTCGTTTCGTTTCATATCGTTACAATACAGTAGATACAGTACTGTATACTGTAAAACTCTAACTGCATTAATTACCATCCAACCATTACAACCTTCATTTAAGGTTATGCTGCCTTCCGTACAGTAATAAAAAACCCACACACAACCCGAATCCTCCCCATTCTGTTTTACGATGATGCAGGCTTGATGACAATGAGCTCCCAAGCAGGCAACAGTAAGGTCCAACGTGATAAGACATTCTCAGTTTATATAGCCTTCCTCCTCACTACAGTACTTCACGATTGTATTCAAAAATTGGTGGTTACCATGGAATCAATTCCGCCTTGTAATCCACCCAGCGGAAACCAACTGTTCTATCTGTGGCCTCCACAGCCCGCAACATTCCCGCAACACTTTCATCGACATCGATAAATCCCGCGCCACCCGTCATTCTCGTTCGGACGTAGCCCGGATGGAGGAGTACGAACGACACTCGACCTGCCAGATCAATAGACATCGACTTCACAATATTATTACATGCCGACTTGCTCGCACGATATGCGTACATTCCACCACTCCCATTGTCGTCAATACTTCCGACCTTGCTCGTCAGCACCCCATATACGGGCAGCTGACCGTTCACCTTTTTCAAGAACGGCACAAGTGCATTCGCCACATTCAGAACTCCGACCGCATTCACGTGAAACACCTCGAGCATGTCCTTCTCAGTTGCGGATCCGATCCCACCGCCACGTCCGAACACACCCGCATTGTGAATCACATGCGTGATTTTCGCACCTGATACAACTTTCAGTGAGTCACCAACATTAGTTACATCCAATTTTATCGGTGTCACATTTTCGTACTTCGAGCATACACTCTTCAATCCGGGCGGCAACTTTTCGATGTCGCGCGAAGTAGCAAACACTTTCGCACCCTTGACTGCACTTTGCACCACGAATTCCAGCCCCAAGCCTTGTGATGCACCCACGACGAGCACAGTCGATGCCGATGTTATCGGATTGCGTGCGGGTTGCGACTCTTTCGTAATCTGGCCGGGTGGCGCTGATACCGCAGGTGCAGACATTTTCCGAATGTTGCGATGAGGCTTTGGGACGGTTATGGATTGTTGGGTTGGACAAACTAGGCGCCCCGATGAGAAAAGGCTGCGGCCAAGCGTGGTAGAGCAAGCGAACGCAGTCAGGTAGGCCATTTCAGATTATCTCAACTGAAATAGCAATTAGATCTGACATATTCGGTTCAAGCAGCTGGATAACGTGTATACACAGTCTTTGTGGCTCTAGAAAATTCTATAATGGCTGTATTTGGTTGGTGGATGACATAATGGATCAGCTGATAGTGCAGCGGTTAGTAATAATGCAGAGTTGGTAATTCAAATTTCAATGATTTCCATTTTAGGATTTCGGAATCCTTTGGAAGTCGTTGCCATTCACAGGATCAGACGCTGTGAGCTTCTAAATGTACCAATAAATTTAAAGCGCCGAAAATTCCTTATGAATTTTTTTTGTCCACAAGAAAATTTATTGAATTAAAATTGAAAAATCGAAATATGGCTCTTGAGAAGTTGTCATCAAGCCAAATTAAAAATCTATTAGACTGAAGCTATGCCTAGATTTTTTGCTTCTTGAAATTAGGAGAAGAACTGCTGACCATGTACAGTACAATCTGCGAGAAAAAGCTGCAACAGTAGTGATGAGAGCGCCTGGCTAATTAAACAACATAAAAGCCGAGCTACTGCAGCCTACAAAAAAATAAACTATTTAATAATCCATGCAAAATTAATAGGCAAAATACAGAAAAAAAATTATTTATGCTCTTGCGACAGATTGAAAAGATGGTAGTAGTAGTCAAAACAAATAAGACATACTGTAACCATCAAAGATGTAGAATATGAAATTGTCGAGATAATTTTTTCTAAAATCTGAAAATTCGATATAAAAATTCAGATGACCATTAATGTTCCAAAACTATCAAAGAATAATGGAAAATCATACAATTAACCATCGAATCTGATATCTGGCTTGAAATATGGAAAATTCCTTATACTTAATATTTCTTTTTTTAATTCCTTCTTTATTTTTTTCGCTTTCGCATGTTTCTTCTGTTTCCTCTTTGCAGCGACCTAAACTGGAAATAGATCTCGAAGATTGCTTACCGAACGGTCATCTAGGCCGAAATTTATATATTGTTTTGCGTGCATTATTACTATGCAGGAACTTTTCGTACATGAGTGCGCTGCACAATTGGAAGAAGTAATTTTACAGGATGATTTTTGAATCGACCTTTCGCATTCATAGTAGCAAGGCATCATTTATGCATTCTTTTCGAACACAAACAAGATCATCGGAAATGTAATGGAGGAATTAGTGCTGAACCCAAATCATGCAAGCGTCTTAATTTTGTACCAATGTTCCAAGCCGAGGAATCAACATACCGTATCTGTTGAAATATTAAAATAAAGCTATGTTGGACAGCGCAGAGCGATAAAGCAAATTCTGAGTGAAAGCATACGAAACCAATGTTATTTTTTAATAAAAATGTCTCGCTTGAATCAGAGTAATTTAGAACTTTTAGTGGCATACCTTTGAAAAGTTCTTATTACAAATCACTATTTCACAAACTAAAATCTTTAAAGAAATTGAAGCCAAAGATGGTACAGACGAGTTTAAAATCCAGAACGGTGTATCTCTTCAAGAGATTACTTAGAAAAAGAATCAGATTATTGCAAGACCTGGAAAAATTAACTGAAAGGGTTTACTTTTCCAAGTCTGAATACTCTATCATTGAATAGTACCAATCAAAAATTAACATTTTTCCGTTTCTTTCGAAATAGAACTTCAGAAAGCTTCTCTTAGAGAAAATGATTTGTTCCCAAAAAGTCAGATTATTGACTTATTTCATGGCAGCCTGCATTAATTTATAAAAATGAAGCAATAATCAAAGAATAGAAGCAAACAGAAATGCGAAACTAGTCCACACCTACAAATTCTTGGCTTTCACTCTTAGCTTTTCAATTTTGTGTGAAAAATTTAATCATATTCTCTACCAATACCCTCAAGATAATCTCTAGCTACCGAATTTATACTTCACATATACATATTTTCCAATGACATGGACTACCAGATCTTTTCTGTTCTTTAAAAAGGCTTAATACTTTGATTCTATGTTTCTGAAT
>JAAUYH010171832.1_pt1 | contig 18664 bp, 9 predicted proteins | sample 7278061 | NCBI WGS metagenome assembly JAAUYH01 (sample SAMN14350203, study PRJNA611818) | marine sediment metagenome | isolation source: surface marine sediment (0.6m) | place: French Polynesia: Moorea | collected 2018-08 | reverse complement strand
TCCTTATTGTTAAAATTAGTATAAAAGGACTAAATCGAGTAGCGATTTAGGCATCCACCTTCAAGTAAAATTAAACCAGTTCAAGTTCAACCTCTACAGATCCGTTTCAATTTGCATCAAAATTCGGAAAAATTCATTATCGTAGGATGTATAGATTCGCTTTTTTCGTAGGTTGCTTGGCATGTCACCCAGGATTACTTCACCGCAGACTGCTTCTTCATCGTTAAATAGCAATGTAGGCCTTTGGCAGTGAGAAAGAAGCATCTCTCGTTCTTGACCCCTGCTTTTCGGTTTCGCACCCACCCTCGAATTGTCCATCGTTTCTGTTACGTCGGTTTTCGAAACAGGAACGTTCGCCATATCTTCGTCACAGAGTAGGTACTGCAGGCTTGGTGATTCCCTCGCACCGCCAGTTCGGCTCATATTCCGTGAAATAGTATCGTTGGAACGACTGTCTATTCCGATTCCATACACGCTTACCGACAGCACATCACTCGGCATACTGAATTCTGTCGATACATTTGGGGTCGATTCACTCTCCGTGTTCACCATACTACTTCGATTCAACACAGAATCAAAGTCCAAATTACGCCCAGAATAGTTTGTTTCCTCTTATTCCATGGTTGGGAGATTCTGTGACTGAAACCGAGATCACTGAAGTACAGATATCTTGATGTACACGTAATAGGGTTTACTAGCGACTGTGGAAAGTATAGTGGAACTTTCATACTAACGTTGCTTTAAAACCCTTGAGCATGAACGAGCAAGCATGAACAATTCTCAATTTCGATTTGCATTGCTGTACAATTAGGCACACGCATTACGGCACTATGGGTCCATAAGTATGGACCTCAATTGAGCATAATTTTGAGCTGGTGTGGAAAGGGCCAAACAAGATTACATATCGGAGAAATATTCCATACAGTGCACAGCGGCACAGTTTACTTCTCGGCCATTTTCGCTTGATGAGAAATCCCATGAATTCTGGCCGACTGGAACTGGTGCGAGCAATCTGAGTAGCGACGTCCGAAAGAACAATACCCGTAGCTGTTAAGTAGAGTATCCAAATGAAATGCGCTCGAGTACGCAGATATTTGAAGGAGCGACTATACCATAAAAGACGATGAGAGTAGAATTGTTAGGATCGCCAAGATGATTCCGCTTCGTTTGGTACTCTGGATAGTCCTGCATTGCGAATATGAATGATCTAATGCTTTTATTGCGAGTGCTAAATGCATTTGTCTACTTGAGTACTAGCAGCTGGACTGTATTTTACTGTGAATACTCATTTTGCAAACCAAAATTGGTGACTCTTTTACTTGGTTTTGAGTAATGAATCGAACATGTGCGCTGTGAGTTGGTAAAGAAGTATTTCAAAGCTGGAGATAATAGCACGGAATAGAACTGTTTGTACATCATACTTCGAAAAATCTAGATGATATAAAAAATCAAAAGAGTAGTGGGCGTTATCCACCTGAAATTATGAGCTGAGATACAATATTTCGTCCACTTTCAATTGCTATGTTTCGTTAGAGTAGGAGCCTCCGCGACATATGCCTTTCCCTCCATTTTCCCCCTTTCTTTAGTTGTTCTTGATATCTCTTCTTCCTATCTTGTCTTATCAACCGTGATTCTTCTACTCTTTTAGGCTAGTACTACAAAACAAGTACGACTAACGGATGAAGATTGAATCCTGAGACGGAATAGTCATCACGTCTCCTTCGACCAAGCGTGCCAAAACAATTCAACACGGAATTTGAAATCAAAACACAGAAACACGGCAGAACAGCTCAATCGAACGAAATTTCTCAAGCTACCCGTCCTGAGCCAATAGAATGGTAGCACTAGACAGAGTTTGAAGCCGGATAGCAAGGAAGTTAGAGTGACTCACACTTCATTTTCTCCGACCTGGTTATATGCTGTTTGATGTAATATCATAAGATCATTCTTGAAGACAGCGGGAAATCCTCTTTATTGAATTGAACTCAATGGACTGAATTAAATGTAGACAACGTGCATTGGTTACCTGAATGACATAGTAGTCCACTGACTCAACAAGGTGCGAAATCCTGACATCCCCAAAACCAACTCATATCTCTTCACAGCGAACGTAACAGCACGTCAATGGAGCTGAAAAGAAAGGAAACAAAAGAGATAGCAGTCAATCTTCAGACATGACAGCAGTTCGACTAGTCATTAGTATTTGGTATGAGAGTTGGCTTCAGATTTCTTGATTCGTGAGTTAGTACTTTGCAGAGAGCTGTATAAACTTACAGAATCACTGCCTATGTTAGTAGAATGTAGATCAAAACGAACAGTACTCCTTCCGCTTGAAAAAAATTTTTTATGAATGAAAAAGTTAACTCGTTAACTTTTAGTTTTGTTCGTACATAATTTGTTCCTTCTATTGTACGCATAGCGGTATTGTAGGTAGTATTGGTGCAATGCACATTTAGGATCACTATTCTTGTCTTCTGCATCTATGATAATCGGGCAAAGTGTGATGCACGTTCTTTGAGGTAGTTTAATATTCACAGACTACTCGAAGAGGTTTTCGCCAAAATCCAAGCTTTGCTAATTAGCCAATAGCTCGTAAAAATAGGGACGTTCTTTATGCAGTCCTAAACGAAGTGCAACACATGGAGCCGATGAACAAGACGCACAGCGCCGTGGTCTAGAACATACTACGTATAATTTTTAAGGGCTTTCTTCCCACCCGCGTGAGATATTCCACCGCTAATACTCCAAATAGTCGAAGGAAAATCAGTCTGCGGTCTGCGAATCACACATAAAAGCAGCGAGCAAGGAAAAATGATCATTTCGAGTTAAATTTGAATCTGGTCAACTGTTTTGAAACAAAAAGAGTAGAATTTTTTATGTTTATTGGATCTAAATAAGCATAAGAACAGTAATTCTCGTAAACCAAAACACTGGTTTCCGAATTGAGAAACTTTCCACTATATGCGAAGCAACGGGCATGGCAACAGTCCAAAGCAAATTGTTAAATTTTAAAAGTTTTTACTTCATCTTTCTGTGAAACCCATGTTTTCTATACGCCTTGTATGAATTAAAATTATCGATTACCATTGCTCTTAGTTTACTCTATCTACTCTTTTCTTATCGAACGTGACTGGAACCATTCGGATATATCGATTAAAAAGTACGAGAAGTATATAACCAAGCCATTCTAAATTTTTTTATTATTTTTTTGAACTTCGCACAAAATTGAAAAAGTGCCTTGTTACATAATTGTAATGTTCAAATCTGCTCATACAGATACCAAAACTGGAACACGAACACTCGTGAAAGTCTCGAAACAATGCTTTGTGCTGTATGCCACTTTCAACTGATTCGAATTGTTTAGACTGCTTGCAAAACTCTTAATAATTGTTTCAATTTGGTTACAGATACTGTTTTAATGGGTTGTGAAGTTAATTGTTCGGCTTTGCCGCTTTCAAACAAATAGATTGATGATTTTGAATAGTACTCCTCTCAGAACCTCATTTAAACCTGTACTAGGTATTTCATGGATTTCATATGCATTGAAACTGCTCTTTAATCATTAAATCTGATACTAATGTAATAATATGTCTTGAAAGAACATCGAGCAGACTTCTACTGTGCTGACCATTTGCACTACCATCTTTCTCTTACTATTTTATCCAAACATTTCTATGAGCGATGTGCAAAATCGAATACGTCAGCACACACATATTTTCAGTGACTAATACGCACCTTGATATGCGTATACTTTAGTGATTAGTTAATAGAAAAAGATTGAATTGTCATTAAAATCAGATAATGCAATATTAAAACTTAATGGTAATAATTTGCTATTATTCTTTGAAAATAATGCATCGGAGAAAACTACAATGGTCCAGCTAGTGTCTTGCAGGAATCTGAATGCTTTATTGTTCCTTTGCAGCGAAAATTTTGGGATGAGTCGCCGCTGCAACTCAAGCTATCTGGTTCGGTCGATTTGCGTCCAACCCACTTTTTAGAAGGCCAGTAATCTGCAATCTTGCATAAGGACTTCTAACTGCATTAAGTAGAGTAGAATTAGCTGAAGTGTTTCGAACGAGAATCAAGTAAATTGAACAACTTGATTTTCTCATTAAAAATGTCCGTTTTCGTGTTTTGTTGTCATCAGATTCGATTCAGATTTGGTCGAAGAGGTGCATAATTCGAGAATGGACAGTAGCCTGATGCAGCCAATACATAGTATCAAATTTATTTCTTTATTGTGGACACAGCAATCCGTTTCCCACTCATCAACTCTTCCCAAAGATATTTACTAAAATTTCTAGGTAAAGAATCTTTACTACAATACTTGGCTTGTTTGTTGGAGGCAGTCTTCATTTTTAGGCTGAGACCAGTAAAATACGATCAGAGCTCTCTCGACGTTAGATAGTACAAAAAGTCGAATTCGTAGTAGAGCTGGACTTGTTTCGCTTAGGCGATCAAAGTAACGATCGAGGAAATGGAATTCGAAAATTTTTACTGACCGTTTCGGGAACTGGGAAAATTTATGTTCGTCTTGCGATCCCAGAATACCAGTGTGTTCTTCTTCTGAAATCCTCGAACAAGACTTGTTAAATTGCAAAGCGGAAGAAGAACGGAACCTAGCTACCGAGCACTTTAAGTACTACCCGGAAATGAAACAGTATCCAGGGAACATATCTTAAAGAAGGTTTGAAATCTGATAACAGAGCTTGGAATTATTCTATCTACGCGTATACGTACAGAAAAATATCTGAATCATGGCGTAAAACACTCTGAAAGAGAATAACGCTTGACGTTCTCCGATTAAACTTGCTTGAACACCTTCAAGAATTAACTGTGCTTACTATTCTTCCATAAAGCATTTTGAGTTATCCAAACACCTGATTGAAAGCATTTTCTTGGTTGACATTCCTGTACGTTGCTCTTTTAGACTGTATTTCAGAGTAAAATTACCTTGTTTACTCCTTCTCAAAATCTAGTTTAGGATCACACACCAATATTTCTTTCGGTTCATCATTATCTAAAACAGAAGCTGAAATTCATTTTCTTCCCTGTATTCAGAGTACTTCGAATCTTCTTTATGTTCGGCATCTATCTCAAATGTATCTCCAAAGTGCTCAGCAAAACAATTGAGTATTTTCTTCAACTTCATTGATAACAAACAAATCGCTTTGCCAAAATGAACTTCGAGTAATGTTTTTGCCGCATTTCTTTTCTAAGGAAACAGAATTTATAGCCTATTATTTGAGAATTGAAGCGGTTTCGGCATTTTAAAAACGCGATGTCCTGGATTTTTACGATTCCTGCGGTTCTTGTTTTTTCAGATTCTAAAAATTGGCTTCTGGTTACAGTTTTACCTTATTTCGGCTGCTCGGATAATGTAAGCGATTTGCTTGGCTACTTCAATATCTCGGCTGTGAAACGGTTCGATGTCTCCGTTCTTATTCTTAGTGAAATTTTAGCGCATGTATCATTCCAAATGCATCTGTTGGAATTTTTCAACAGGAGCAGCATTATGCTGAATTTATTTTGCAAACAGATGCCCAACTTGTCGAAGAGAATAAATTTGTTTTGTTCTCCTTTACATGAAAGGGGTATTGCGCTAATCTATGCAAAATGTAAATTACAAACACTTCCAGACCTTCGCAGACGTTTTCCTTCATTTTCTATACAAATGAATCAACTTTCGACGGAGATAAGTCCGCGATGACTCGTTGTTGCTTTTCAAAGCAATTAATCGCGATCGAACAATATTTCTCGTGCCACCCAGTGCAGTTTACCTCGCCTTATTTTCTGCATTATAGCAGAGACGAGCTTAACTCGTAATAAATTGCATATATTCTGAAGTCTTCGGGACGCTGCTAGCAAGAATCACAAGCAATTCGAAAATAATAGTGATAATTTTCTCGTAGGTTTCTTTCATCTGCTCCTCTATCCTTAATTTCTGGATTTTTGATTCTGTTAGCAACACCAAAGTCAGGCAAAGAAGGACTTATATTTCTGTTGCAATTTTGAGTTTGAAAACTATTTTTGCTATCGTAATTTGACGGAGAGCTTGTCAAATATGCGTCAGTTAATATTACGGGTTATATTTCTTCGGCCATGGATTCCACGAATTTCAACATTGAATTCAGCTTATTATATGGGCTGTTGCTTTCAATTACAGTCGGTTCTGAAGAGGATACAGTTTTGTATGAAATCGACTTAATCAGCTTCACGGCAGATTTTCTTTCACTTCTCAATTGATCGCCACTATATATATAACTTGGTACTCTGATGAGGTTCCAGTTCTTTTTCTGAACCGAAGGATAACGCGAGAGAGTCCCATGCTAATAAAATTTTCATAAAAAATTGCGATAAAATTTTATCAAGCCAGTGTTTGATCTACAGTGAATTTCGATCTGGACTCAGTAAAGCGATCCAATGCAGTTCGGGTATCATTTGTACTAGATGCATGATTCTCAAACAACAGAAATAACTCGTACAAGTATTTCGGTCCCTCCTTGTGTATAGTTTGTGTTCAAAGTGCTGATCCACAAGGTGGCATAGCTGGGACGGAATCTTTATTTTTTAATCGTATAGTGGATGAAGCAGGAAACCTTTTAAAGGTAACTAAACTTATTCGCGTATGTTGTAAAACCCTTTTTCGAATAGACTGGTCGTCATTTACTTGAGCTCACTTTCAAATGATAGCTGTGTTTGAAGATTAATAAAGACTATCAACAGGCGCTTTCCGTTAAACGATTTCTAGAACTGATAGTTGTTAACAGAATGGTGTCTTTACTTGATCTAATGCTTACCTATATTCTAAATTTTTACTAGATTCTAGAAAGTTTTGAAAGGTACTTTTTCAGTCTTTTTGAACTTCTCAGATGATTCTAGGGGCATCTAAATGCCTCTCTGGGAAGTTCATGAATCTATCACTAACATCATCCTATAAATATACAAATTCATTATCAGAATATGCCATATATATTCCAAAAGAAATGAGTGAAATGAAATGTAGTTTTGTTCCACGGCAATTTTCAGAAACTAATTGCTTAAATATAAATGAATGAAATAGCGATATTTTTCACAATTTTCTTCATGAAGTAGCGTCCACGATGAGGAATATCACCCAACGGCATTTTCGGAAAAGGATCATTTAGTTTTCAGCAAGATTCAGCGTAATGCATGCTTTGCATCATGACATAGATAGCCAAAGTTCGAAGTTTTTCAAACCGAGACTGTACTCAAGCTCTTTTCGATATCTTTATTAAATAGAATGTTGAAGATTGAGCCATTTTTAAATCTTAATACGCACCTGGAAACAGTCAAGATTAATCATCAGACTGTTCGTCAAATTGTACTAAGAACGACCTAAATCATCTGCTAAACTATTACTCACTACTACTTCGGCTCACGACGTCGGCAAATAGTCTCTCTTCTTTTACAAATTGAACTTTTTAGAAAAGCAGAACTGATTTTTTTCCTCCATTCATCAAGAATTGTGTAATTCTTTAGCTTTGGAACGTTAAGAGTACTTGTAGCTCATCCAGTTAGGTAAAAGGCGGTTCCCGGTGTTGCCCCGATTTTTCGACATTTCAATGTAATCGGTTTAAGACTTCATATTCTACATATTGTGGGACCTGAATACATTCTATTACTGCTGCTAGAATCACGTCTAAATAAGTAGATGAATAATATTTTATGACAGGGAAGAAATAAATTTTTATAGCAAGAAATTAAATGATAATCAAGAAATCGCAAGATGACGAAGAATAATGGAGTTGAGTGCAACGATTTCAGCTTTGTCAGTGTAATACAGTGAAAAACTTTTTTCGACATGAATATTGATTTTTTATACATATTTGATGCTCGGTGTCTATTTTCGCATGCTGAAGAGATATTATTCAAATCTATTTTTGCTCGATCGAATCGAAGATTGCACATTGAATAAATACGAGACAAATTTCGTACCAAGCCAGGCGAACGACCAAATTGCTGAAGTAGGATACCGTAAAATATAATAGAAATGTCTATTTCGCAACAACAAATTCAATAATTTTAATTTAATTATCGTTTTAAAGTGCTTGGTTGCTTATTGTGAGTTTGATTCCCGCACCGTTTTTGTGGCTGTTTTTCGATTAGGATAGCTAGGCAATCAATATGACAATTCCTATTCCAATCATTAAGCTCGTAGAGATCCTAACTGTTAGGCTGGTCCGTTCAGTAGTCCGAAGTAGTAGTGGAGAGATCTCTCGTTATCACGACCATGTAAGATGATTTTCATGAAAATAAAAATGTACGAATCATTTCCCGCTAATTTTATGTGACGAACATGCTGTATTACCGAAAATAGTGATTGAAATATGGAATATAAAACTCATTTCTACGTCTACTTAGCTTACAAATAATTATAAATCTAGTCGGGTCTCTATAGAAGCTAATCCACAATATTAATGTTCTTAATCCGAATTTTTCTGCTGTATCTAGACGCTCGATCTAGGTTTGGTCCATCATCTGTCCAAAATGGGTCCTATGCGCCCAAAAATATTACTTCTCACCCTCGATTTCTAGCAAGTTTCAAGTAAAATATTGTGGAGAAAGAAATCGGACAATATTTTCAAGTCCAAACGAATACCATGGATAAAATTTCATTTCTCCGACAATAAAATTTCGTTGCAAGGGACTTGTTGGAAAAGGTAAGGAAGGAAGTGCCAATAAGCCAGAATATTTCAGATTATCACACCTTCCGAAATCGAATATATCTGCCATTTTCGCCGCACACACCTTAGACATTCTGAAGTCCACCATAGCCCGCACATACGTACGCTATTCTGAGGACAAGAAGCTCAATTCACTAGCAAGCAACCATGGCAAGGCTGTACTCACGGTTTCATGAAAATATACCAGGTTCATGGCTGGAAAGATTGACTCAAAAGGGAGTTATTCATAGCAATTACAAATCAAGCATTCTTAAAGTAGAGTAGGAACAGAATGTATTATTTTAAGTAGTCCCAACACGGATAATAGCTTAAACGAGAAAGATGACATGTAGAATTTGCGCTCACCTTTCCTTTGCCGAATCTTGAACAGTTGTTCTATGGTTCAACAGTCTGTGAATACACCATACCATGCTTTTTTCAACTCGAAAGAGTTAGGAGTCTGATTACCAAGAAACTCATGTCCAGCTGACTTTCATTAGCTTATAACTACGGCAATCTGACCGCTTTTAACGTAGGAGCTACAAATTCTGAATAATAAAGATATCATTTCCTAACCTCGAATATCATCGATCACTGACACTAGTGTAGTTGAAACGCGAAGCGTGGGAGTAAGTGATCAGCATTGTTCCATCGAAAAACAGTAGTCCACCCGGTATTGTCGATATTACTTATTCGAATCCTGACTTAATTTTATTGAAACTAATAAGTTAGAATTGTTCCGAGTAAGTTACGTTAGAAAAAGCGTAACCTACCATTGTGGATATTTATCCTTTGTCGCCAGAGCAGAAACCAAGAAGAATATTTGAAAGAGCTCGGATGTTGCACTAACCGGACGCGTAGTCACGATCGCGGTCGCTGGAGTTGAAAATGCTCGCACAGCATCATATTTACACCATTCTACTTCTACCGTGATTACTGTAGTCGCTTGAGAATTGTTTTTTGCTTGCGGGTTGCGGCACACAAACCATTCAACAAGCCCAAAAACCCCCCAAACGAAGAATTGGAGCCTCGCTGTTTTTGGAAGGAGTACTAGCACCAGAACTAGGATGAATATTAGATACATTTCGGGGTCGAAATTGAACTGTTCAGTGGCTACTCTCGAAAATATTTCTCTTGCGCTACGCTATTGTCCTTCTGAGTCCTTCGCTTCAGGATACTAGCGAAGTATTTGATGCAATTTTCGCTCATTATATTGAAAGGAGAGTTTGAAATGCGAGTACCTTTTTATGAAGGACTTTAGCGTAGATTTTTATTGTTAAATAAAATGAATGAATTCATCTCAATTTTCATCAATCCATTTTCGTGCGCTTCGTATTCTCATACCGCTTGATATAGATCAACAGTTGAAAGAGCAGCAAAAATTGACGAGAATTGGGTTTGCTGTGATGGGAAGGATGTTAACAAAAGCTAGAGCCTCCTAAAACACTTAACAGACAATAACAGTGGACAGTAACGCGATCCTACGAAGCAAACTAAATGGGCTGCTATCACATATAGCCCTAGTTTATGTTCCGTTGTATCTGGTTACCGCGCGCTTAGTCCTTACTGGTGTCGTGCGCGTTGGAGTCTGTTTGAAGAGTAAAGAGTCGTGGCTTGTGTTACTCATTTTGGGGTTTACAAGGTTGCGTTACCTTTTTTTGTTCTCCTGTGCGTTTGCATTAGATTTGGGTTGAGCGCGAAGCGATTCTCGCTCGTCGCCTGTTGTGCATCTGGCAGGCGCTCATCTCATCTTCTTTATTGATGCTATTTGCGTCTCTTAATCATTTGTTCCTTAACTAGTCCTGCTTGACTTTAGAGCAAGTGCTGTACTACGTTGCGATTATATCGTTCTGATCAGAGATGCGGATAGTACCAAGTAAGTGTTTTTCGAATTGTTCCAGGTATTTGATGCACATGGTTTGATTTTCCAGTCGAACGGTCCTTGCGCTAATCAGAGATTTTCGTTGGTGATATCGCGCACCATTGACGTAACCATGTTCGTTGTGGGAAAGGATTCTTGGACTAATTTCGCCTCTGAAAAGGTAATGGTGGGCGTCTAAGAGCTTGCTTGGGACTTTTGCTGTTCCATTCGGTCGAAGTCGAGCTTGACCGAGTGCAAATGTCGCAGCTGTGCTATGATGAAAAAGATTCTTCAGGGAAAGGTATCGCGACGAAAAGGTCAATCATTTTTTCTTCTTCTAGGAACTTGTAACAGTAACAGGCCCGTTCGTTTCCTTGCTACTTGTGACTTTGATTATCTTGTAGTACTCACATTTAATTGTGCGGTTTACGAGAGCAATGAGTCGGTCAAGCCCCCTTGACCATAATACGACTTCTTCGACACCATCGTGCTTTTTGCCGAGACGTAAGAAATGGAGGTGGAGCACTCGTAGAGACGGTTGGCGTGCAGCTTGTAAGTAAAGGGGTGGATTGTGTACAATAGGGTGACAGAGCAATCTCGGCCGTCTGTAGTTGCGCGTGGGCCGGATCTTCCATTGGCTGCAAATTTGAATGATTATCTTGGTGGGTGAATGCTTTCAATGGGGTGTTGAGGCCATGAATCACCAACACAGCTGCTGAATTTTAGGAGAGCAATGTTACAAAGGTGTCGAAGGCTGAGAGTTGCACGAATTTTAAAAGGCCTGAATTGATTCTTGTGGTTGTGAGGATGGATTGGCGGTAGGTGTACTGCTTTCGCTAGCTTCTGGATAAATTTTGCAATCATTTGCGCAACCTGCAGCGTATTGATGTTCGCTTGCGGGAAGAATGGGACTTTCATGTTGGGTTGGCGCTTTGGATTGAGAAGGTTCGGACCTGACCCCGCATGACGTGAGTATGGGCGATGTGAAGATGCAGTGTACTGATATGCGGAAGGTCTTGAAATGCCTGAAGCGGGCGGTTGTTCAACCACGGGCGAGGAAATTTGGTGAACAGCGAAAGCGATGCACGGTAGGTTTGATATTCGAATCTTGATTTCCAATATTGGCCACAGTAGATTGAAAGTCTTTGATTCTTTTATAGCATCCTGAGAGCTGCTTTTGGCGCTCGTAAATAAATTCACTTTCACATGCTTTATGTATTGAATCAAATGACGTAAATAGAAGTATTGCTACACTGTATTTGGGTTCAGGAGAAGAACTACTGCTAAGTAATTTTTCCGAAATTTTAAACTGAAGCACAGCAACTTTCGACCTTACAGCATGGTACGCACTAGAAAGAATGAAAAATAGAATCAATATAATGCCTTTGTTCAATACCAGTTTTTCATTTTCATCTGTCTTTTAAGAGAGATGATGCATTTTATCTCCTTGAACTTCAATAATCAACGTTCTATACTTTAAAAGTACAATGTTGGAAATAGGCCGGATAAGTGCGACCTAGAAAGTGAGCCTATGAGAAACAACTAGCTTCTATTGAAATTTCTCGGACATTTTTGCTATTATAACGGGATAATACACTCATTTTTCGTCAATACGGCGTTTGATTTTGAATATTTCTCATCAATTTAGATTTCAAATGGCTTTTATCTATCCATTATGTGATGTTTCACAATCCCACGTGTTGTGCGACAACCGTCTAAAGGGTAAGCATAAGACATGTTCTATATTTTATTTTCCAAGGAGAAAAGTTTGAAATATTTTTTTGAATTAAATTGCCATCATAAAAACATCGATTTTGAAATACAATTTTATCTGTTTCTCAATTACGCTTGTTCACGGCTTATATCATGTGTGACTATAGTGATCACAAGATATACGTCCGCAATTTAGTTCTACTAATTAATGCTGTTGACCTACCTATGGTTGTTGTAAGTGATAGTACAAGTAATCTCACCCCATCACTTGTTGGGGACACAACTTTACGAAGAACATCATTTCCTATCATCTCCAATTCTTTCTATTTTTCTGTCCCCTACATGCTTCATTTTCCGTCTCTCTCGTCCCCAGATTATCTCACCACATTCGCGAATACGGTTAGCAACCACCCTTGAATACCATAGAGACCACGATGGCCACGGCAGTCTGATCCGCACTTGCGCGATGCATATCGTGTTATGTTGCTTTTCTCTTTAATGTTTAACGAGGTCTGCAACGACAGCAGCAACAGCGTTGACCATGACAAGTACCTCTCGGATCTCCGAAATCTGAGTACAGTCGACTTATTTTTTAAAAAGGCTCCTATTCTACATCTCAACCTGTTCCGTATGACATATGAAGCGCTTAAGCATCATGGATTCGATTGACCTCCCCTCCCGCCTCCAAATTCCCGCTGCTTTTGCAGGGTCGCCTGGATAGTCCATCTTGGTGATGAATTCAAGGCAGAGCGTGACTCCGCTATTGATCTAATAACTGACAACACTCGAAAAATGCTTGCGCACTTTCTTCTAGTGCCGCTTCTACTCCGTAATCTGGAACATCCTCATTAGGTATTACTTCGCTAGGACCTGTGATTTATTATTCATAATTCATTCCTCCGCCCACGCTTCCCACTGCAACCGTTCAAGATCAGGCATCCGGCACTCCGGCTACATCTATATTGCCAGTACCCTTGCAAAATATGTTCCATAATAACTCCTTGGACCAGTACAACGCAGCAATTCGTCAACTAATTCATGCATACTCTCAATTGCACCTGACGAAGCCTACGATGGCTGAAGCCCTATCTGTGCCTCCCAGGTAAGGCTTCCTGGTCCCCGCTATTCTTGCACCACCCATCAGCTTCTCAGGACCTGCTCCTCAATTCGTCGTCCCTACTATACCTGAATCTCACCCTGTTCCTCCGATCTTTCCATCAAGCATTCCAGTGTATCTCCCACCCCAGCAGAGTACGCACCATCCCACTATTGCTTCGCAATTTGTACCTCCTCGTTCACATGCTTATCTTCATCAAACAAGTGCACCAGCTAACTCGAGCGAGACCCGAGAAAATCGTGACAGCAATGGTTTGCGTAACGCAATGAACATGGCAAAGTGATTTCAGAATTAGGATTCAAAGTACTGTTGAGCCGATAAAGAGAACATCATCGATTTCATCGTACAATATGACCTAGTGTCACAGAATTTCTACCTATCTCATCGTGGAAAGCGCCCATATGTACACAATTTGTTTCGTGGAGAAGCACTGTGCTTATACTATGCGAATTAGACCCAGTCGGGAATACCTATGCTGGTGTTATCGCCAAAATGCAGTAATAGTTTAACTCAATCAGCAAACAGCAGTGTGTGAAAGCTGAGGTATCAGGGTTCTCATTCCAAGACAGGCTTGAAAAATCTGATTGCGGCAAAAGAGAGGCATTGTGCGAATTAGTTGCGACTATAGAAGCACAGATCTCTCTGTGCCCTCGAGACTGGCGAAACGAATGAAAGAAGAGACCTGGCCCATCGAGGTGATATTTAGAATGCATGAGTGGACGCGGGCGTAAGCGTGCATCTTGGTCAAAATATGTGGATCATTTCGTGATGGATGAGTTTGCTCGGTTAAGTGACTTAGAAATCCCAATTACTCCATCTCTACTTTTCGATTGTGCTATCGCATCTTTGTTACGGCCAGACTGCCACTATCTCCGGACTGTGATGGATCCCCTTTACAGAAAACAAATCAGGGAAATGATTAATCCTAGATTCATTACTCGAATTCTACAGTCGAACTGTATTGTGGATCGAAAGCGCACTGGAAACCTTTCTCCATCAGTGCAGCACACTGAATGGACTCACAAACTTATTGCCAACTATTTATGTGGTCTGCAACGAAAATTTTAGGCACGGAATATTTACTGATGGTCTTGTTGACTACAAGAACGAGCCAAAAATTTGAAAAGCTTTGGATGGCACATTTGTGCTGTTAGGAAAAGGGTCTGATCTAATTTAGTACGAAGATGTAGTTCAGGGAAGAAAGGTGATGGCGATGTTGTTTCGTGGCACAAAAGGATTTTATGCCAAACCTCATGGACCGTTCTTCGTTTTTAAGAATGTCACGACTAATTTTCCAATTCAACGAACGCCAGATAACGTGCCTGGATATTCGTATCGGACGCAAAGAACGGCTTGGATGGATAGATCAACTTTTGACAAGTATTTAAGAGAGCTACGTGCAATAGACTTTGAACCAGATGGAGGATTGCGTAAATTATTTGTAGACAACGCTTCTGATCACAACCAAACAGAAGATTTGGATACGTCTATTGCATTGATTCGTAGATCATCGGGCATCAATATCAGATGCAGCATAATTCATTCGCCCATAAGAACCGAAGTATCAAATACGAACAGAAAACAAAATCGGAAAAACTTAGATTGAAGAAAAATTCTAGAATAATGTGTACTGTGAATTAATTCAAAGATGTGAATGAGGAGACTAGAATATGCCAAGATATAGTATCGGTAGGCTGACAGCGCGGAAAATTCGGCCCAATTTTACAAAATGAAAATGAGAAATATAAGTTGTATGAGATTAAAAGTTTTCGAAGACTATAGCGAATCGGTTCAGGTCAACTCAAAATGCTTTTTAGTCAACCTTAAAAGGGACAGTAAACTGAAGAAATTACATGAGTAATCTGATTGCTAATTAACATTTTGAATAACTGCTCATAAAGTAAAATTTATAGTCCTAATGCTGGCTTACTAAAGCTACATAACTTTGAAGAGAAAATGATTTGATATCAATCAGCGGTAGTTTTCTAATAATTGCTTTGGTTTATATTGAAAAATACCTGTATCCCATATGATAAATGGATTCCTGCTACAATCTTTAGTACTGATGAAAAGTATTTTAATTCCATATTTCTAACCATAATGAAGCATTGTATAAAGTTCTGATTTTAGTTATGTATAAATTTTTAAAAACAGCCATTATTTCTGTCAACAATGTAAGTATTGGTATCGAATTTGTAATCAGAGGTGACAGAATTTGATGTTCATTGAATGTGTACATCCTACAATCGATATTTAAATTGCGATGCCCAGACATACATCTATTCTAACTTGCTATCTCTGGGTTTTCTAAAATTTACAGATCAATCAGTCTGCCGTAATTGTTTTTTACTTCATGTATTCTATTTCTCTCTTATGCTAAATTAATACTTATTCAAAGACTCACATATAGCTGTCTGACTCCAAAATCATAGATTATTAATGAAGCACAAGACGATTTAAATAAAATTTGGTTATAATCGGCTAGCGCTAGCTTTGCAACAAAGATGAAACTATTACTTCACACGCATTCCGAACATCAATCCAGATGAAATTCGCATGATCATTCAAAACGAATCAATATCGTATGAAGTTACAATCGATTATAATTATAATCGATTTTTATCGATTTCTGCATTTATTTCTCCATCCTTACTACTGTGGTACATTACTAGTAGAAAGTTTTTTGATTCTGTGCAATTTTTATGCCAATAGTATTTGTCGTATTCTGATTTTCGTTTGATTTAAATTATTGTCAGCAGGAATGGTCCAGTAAAGTAATCATCAATACAAGGCGGTTTATAGAAATTTTCTGTAACACTGAAACTCGATTCTTCGCGCAATAGTAAAGTTTCAACATCCAATTGTGTTAGGAAGTATCATATAATTAGAGAACATGAACGACCATCAGGATAAAGATAGTTTATCTTAGAGAGTATTAACTGTGACTTATAACCTATATTGTATGTATAAGATCAATATTTGCGTTTAGATGAAAACGAATGGAGAAGGTAACTTCAATCTCGACACAGAGAATATTTCAGTATCCATTAGTTTGAGTCCACATGATAACGGACGAAGAGAACTAGGGGAAAGGGTAGGAAGCTCTGAGTACTTCCAGAACTGCCATCGAAGTCATGCGTCAACGAAAAAATTCGAGTGCGTTCAGTTTTGCCCAAGACACATAAAATTCCAAATGTATGTTGCTTAACTCAGAATTTTGTTCAAGTTTGCAGTCCTATACATATGTTTGATAGAAAAAATGCTACGCGAGGAATAATGAGAAATTGAAATTTAGTATTAGGTGTATTTAAAAATTCGGAAATTGTGTCAGACTTTCGAAGCCCTAAGTAAGTACATAGAGAATGATATTAGAGAAAATTTGTGAAAGATTGATGGCAATTTATACAGCGCTGTTGATGAATTCAGATCATGCGCTGTTTTATGGAGATGGTATTGGAACGTAAGTGTAAATCTCAGTCCTGGAACTGGTACAATTTCTTACTCGATGGACTCGAGCGGTTACGTCGCTTCCTAATTGCGATATCCTCGTTTCTACTTTGGAAATGTGGAATTTCATCTCTTTCACAAACTAACTTTCAGTGTCCTAGTACTAGGATGGATCTTCCATATCGAAAACAAATGGAATAAGTGATTCAGCATTCATCTTCGTGTTCTGCGATGAAACAATGTCGTTGAGCGAAAGCACACTAGCAACCTGTAAGGATCAGCGTAGCGGCTAGAAAGGATACATAAGATTATATACTACAATGTAAGTAAATTACAGCGCAAAATTGAAAGGGTGCATGCATAGATGGTGTCATTAAAAATATGGAGGAGACAAATTTTTGGTATGAAATGGATGACACGCGTGAGATAACTAGATAGGCATTGGCAAGGTTGTATACGAAGATTTCTTACAAGTAGATACGGTAATAGAGACGGTGCAATAGGTCACAGGATGCGTTCAATCCAAAATCTATGAGCCATTCTTTACATTCGAAGTCTCTAATGCTAATTATACGATTCGAGAATAATTTAATAGCTTATATGGATTTTAGTATGAAACACAAAGGAAGCTTTGGATGGATCGATAGAATTGATCCTGTGCCACATCAACGATTGCGCAATTTCTTAGTCGACAAAGCTTACGGACCCAACAAAACCAAAAAGGCAATGTTGAGAATATTTTCTACAAATGCAGCACATTATGTGAAATCATTAGATAAGTATGTAGACAGGAAATTAAGGTACGTTAGAAAAAAGTCAACACTGGAAAATTTATTTGAGATGTATGATTTACTGAATGCAAAGTAGTGTAGATTGCTTGACTTTGGTTTTAAAATTATAAAATGTAATGCTCCAATATTTTTGCGTAGGCAGATGGTCAGGACAAAACATGAAGCCGTTATTCACTACACCATAATGAACAATGCAACTAGCTTAAGATTAAAATTCAACAAAGAAAAGTTTGAAGAACTTAAACCTGGACAATGTCTTGTACTTCGCTTTCTCTCAATTCAGAGAAAGAACTGTTCAAAATAGTATTAATAACATATCTGTAGTATACTATTTTTATGAAACCTCTATGAGAGAATTAATTAGTCTACGTATGAATAAGATAATGTACTAACCTTTCATTATGAAGCAATTCTATATTATTCGAAAGCAATTTGTTTGTAATTATTGGTTTTTCTATTGTGACGTACGTGAAATGAACATAAACCACGGTTATGTGCCAAATAGGTAATGTATGAATATTTTCTCATTGTATTACAAAGAAAAAACATGAAGCAGAATAACTTGTAACGCATATAGTTACCAATACTAATAACTGCGCTGGCAGAACCGAATTTAAACTTGTAATTTCTATTTTGACTAACATTACGTGGTTGAAAGTCGAGTGTACGCAAATTGAAACAGACTTAATTTGATTCTCCTAAAGGTACGGCATAAATTAGTGGCTTGGTTTTTCGTTTACAGATCATTTCATTCATATTTTTCTCAGTTAGATGCGAACAGTACACAGTTTACATTGTAAGCTGTTTTAATAACTCTGCCCGTATTAGTGAAAGCTCCATTTTTCGAGAGCAAGAATAGTAACGCTTCTATGAGAAGGACGCCTCAAAATGTTTCTGGACTTTCGCATCGTGCGCAAAGAAATCGTATATGGATCATTCGACTTATAACAAGTGGTTAAGAACGCTCTGTGTCATGTATCCCGTGCCAGACCATGAATTGCGTAAATTACTGCTAGAAAATCTAGAGATCACAACCAAACAGATG
>JAAUYH010125524.1_pt1 | contig 18664 bp, 18 predicted proteins | sample 7278061 | NCBI WGS metagenome assembly JAAUYH01 (sample SAMN14350203, study PRJNA611818) | marine sediment metagenome | isolation source: surface marine sediment (0.6m) | place: French Polynesia: Moorea | collected 2018-08 | reverse complement strand
CAGACCGCATAAAGAAAGTTGTGTTGTTTTTAGCAGTTTCGTAAAACTGCTCTAACTGTAAAGTTAGTCAATGGAAAGTGTCTCAAAATTGAGATGCTTTTTTTGTTTTTATTGGAATACTGATTTTTATGTATGCTGAATAATATGCATGAATATAGGCATACCCAAGGTAATGTTAAAAGGGAAAGTAATAGCGAGCGCCATCGGTAAATAGAGACTTGGATTTGCTTTTGGAGCCGCGATCGTCATCGCTGCCGGTACGGCGATATATGAGGCACTGGCGGCCAAAATCGCAAGTAAGAAGCGATCGCCAACACTATTTAAGAAAAAACCTGAAAATTTCGCAACGATTATTCCATTGACAAGAGGTATAAAAATGGCAAACAATAAAGCGAACCATCCTTTTTTAAGTAAAGAATTAATTTTTTGGCCGCTGGTAATTCCCATATCTAGAAGGAATACGGCTAAAAATCCTTTAAATATATCGGTAGTAAACGGTTTAATGCCTTCGGCCTGAGCGTCATTCGCCATAAAACCTATGAATAGACTACCCATTATTAGTAGTACGCTTCCGTTCGTTATTGTGTGTTTGACAAGGTCAATAATTTCTTTGGTAGAGCGTTTTCCGTTTGAATAAATGCGCATTAATAAAACGCCAACAATGATCGAAGGTGCCTCCATTAGGGCCATGATTGCCACCATATGCCCCCCAAATTCGATGTTTTCCATTTCCAAAAAACTCACGGCGGTTACAAAGGTTACGGCACTCACCGAGCCATACGCGGCGGCAATCGCACCCGAATTTTCTACGGTAAATTTTAGGCGTAAGATATAAAAGGTGTAAAGAGGAACTAGTAGTGCCAATATTACGCCAGCGATCACAGCATAAAGGATATCCGTGCTAAAAGTGCTATGCGATAACTCTTGCCCGCCTTTAAAACCAATGGCGAGCAAGAGATACAATGAAAGGAATTTAGATGAATTTTTTGGAATTTCTAAGTCACTCTTAACTTGAGAGGCTAATAAACCCAACACAAAGAACAATAAAGCTGGGTTGGTCAAATTATCGACCAGAAAGTGCAAATCCATTTAACTAATTCAATAAACACTAATCGATAATCTCAATATTGAGAATACCATCAATTTTAATGTTCTTTCCAGCTAATCTTACTTCGTTGCAAATTTCTTTGAAATCAACTAATTCTTTCTGCAATTGTATTACGCGACTGTCGTCATAACTGGTATCGTCATGCATGTTACCCTCCCAAATGGATAGTCGATGAATCTTATGAAAATTTATTTTCTCTTTAATCAAAGCACTTATTATATGCGAGGCTTCTGAGGCGGTAAAAGTACCGTCCACAAGTTGTAGTTTACTTATTACTTCAGTGGTAGTCATTTTTAAAAATTTATTAACGTTGTTATTTGATTTCTTTAATTGGATTGGATGATTTCAAAGCTATGATCCCGATTAAACTAAGAATAGCAGCAACTTTGAGCAAGGGCCAGAATTGTGGGTTCTGACTGGTATACGTCAGAACTAAGAATACTCCCAAGATAGCAAAGAGCAATATCAAGGCAACTTTTCTTAATGAATTCGCAAATAATCTTTTATTAATTTTTAATGTGATGTTAGAATTACCATTATCTACGATGATGGCCTTTTCTGGTATTTTGAGACTTGTTTGCATAAGACTTAATTTGAACTTTTTTATAATTAACGCTGCAAATGTGCGACAAAATAAATATAAATTTTTATTTATATTTATTATATAATACATAAATATAATTAATGAATTATATTTTAGATCAATTAAAAATCCTCTTAGCAATTGTCGAAAAGAGAAGTATTACCAAGGCCTCAGAGTCCTTGTTCTTTATGCCACCCGCGGCCTCAATACAGCTCAAAAAAATTTCAAGATCAATTTCCAATTCCATTGACTGAAGTCGTCGGAAGAAAATTATATTTAACCATTTGGAATTGAAATTTCAATGACCACACGAAAAATATTAAACGAGGTTTCGGAGATCCATCACAGTATTTTTTAAAAAGTAAAATATTAAGATGTAATTAGTAATCTTTCATAAGGCAGTTTAAATAAAACAATTTGAACTTGATATTGGAAATGAAATGAGATAGGAAGCTTACTATTAGAAGTAAACCGATTCAATATATAACGTCTATTTTAATATTGGTTTTGTTTTGATAATAATTTAGTTTCTTCATCCGTTATAATGAATTGGGAGAATAAACCACTACAAAATATAATTGAAGAGTTAAATACATTTCAAATAAGAAAGGGGTTTTCATAAGCCTTTTTTTATCTTCCAATGCCTTTAAAAATCTAAAAGCTCACAAGTTATTGAACTCTCCGTATTAGCAGGAACAAATTGTTTCAAAACCCCCAAATCACGATTCGTATATAATTTATGTGAGACCTTAAATGAAGTGTCTTCATTTAACGCATCATTCTTTTCTAGAATAGCCTTCGTCTGTTTCGCGACAGCCTGACCTGAATCAATAATGGTAACCTCATCACCTACAATGTTTCTGATCTCTGGAATTAGCAACGGATAATGACTACAGCCCAACACTAAATAGTCAATATGCTCATCAAGCATGGGTTTTAGGTATTTTTTTAAAAGTTGTTGCAGCTCCAAACTTTCTAATTTACCTTGCTCAATTAATGGAACCAGGCCCTCACCGATCTGTTCAACCACTGCTACATCAGAAGCGAATTTTTCAGAAGTTTGATTAAACAGTTCGCTGGACAAAGTACCTTTGGTGGCTAGAATTCCAACAGCATTGGTTTTGGTGTGTAAGGCAGCAGGTTTGATAGCCGGTTCAATCCCGATAAAGGGAATATCGTAAGTTTCCCGCAAATAAGAAATGGCATTTGTGGTAGCCGTGTTGCAAGCCACAACGATAATTTTGCATCCTTTTTTGAGCAGTAATTCGGTATTTTTGACCGATAATTCAATGATCTCCTTTTTAGGTTTTTGTCCGTAGGGGGCATGCTTACTATCGGCTAAATAGATCGTATGCTCATTAGGTAGTAACTGCGTGATCTCTTTCCAAATGGTTATACCGCCAACACCTGAATCAAAAACACCGATAGGCTGTGAACTCATAAAGACAAAAATAAAAAATCCCGCCTATCGGCAGGATTTAAATGTGAAATATTATTCGTTTAATTAATTCCTAATTTGGCTTTGACTGCCGTCATTAAGTCTTCTCCTTTTTTAACGATCAGACCTTTGCCTGGAGAAGAATCGAATACATATAAAATACCCTTTTCCTGAGCTACATCCTCTATTGCCTTTTGCGCCTTTTCTTCAATTGGCTTATACAAGTCAAATTCTTTCTTCTGCAATTCTTGCTGAGCTTGTTGAGCGTACAATTGAATTTTTTTTCTTATATCTTCAACCTCTTTTGCACGTTTTGCATTTTCCGTATCAGTTTGAGTTGCTGCCTCTGCATCATACTTTTGTAATTTAGCCTGCAAAGCACTACCTTGAGACTTGTATTCTGTATCGTAGGTCTGAGCGATTTTTTTCAACTCCTCTTGCATTGCCTTGGTCTCAGGCATAGACGCTACCAATTCTTGTGCATTAATATGTCCTATTTTAGACTGTGCGCTCACTGCATTCACTCCTAAAAATAATACACCGGCTAATAATAGTAATTTAATCGATTTCATGTGTTTAAAGTAAATTTGTTAATATTAATCTTAGTTATTGTTTTCTTCTTGTTCGGGTTCTTTTTTCTTCTTACGCTTTTCTAATTCTTCTAATCGTTTTTTGCGCTTTTCTTCACGGGCTTTAATGATTTCTTGTCTTTTTTTCTCTTTTGCCTCCTTAGCGAGCCTCGCTCGCTCTAACAGCGCAGCGCGTTTCGCTGCCTTAGCACTATCTAATTTTCTTAGTGCCACCGTGTCTTTCACTCGCGCGGGCGCTTTATTAATCACTTTTTTCGCCTGAGCAGAGTCACTACTTTTTTCTACAGTACTAATACCCTTAACTTTCGCTTCTCTTTCTTTTCTACGACGTTCAATTTCGTCCAATCGCTTTTGACGTCTTTCTTCAGCTGCTTTTTTTAACGCTTCGCGCTTTTCTGCTTTTGCTTCATTCTGTGCTTTTATCCTTGCTTGTAGCGCTTCATTTCTTGCTTGCTTTTCAGCGGCTTTACTCGCTACATTTTTTTCAGTTTCAGAAACAGCCTGTAATCGTTCTTCTCTTTTTTCTTCCAGAGCTTTGGCCTTTCTGCCTTTTACAATTCTGTTCAAGACCTGGTCGCTCATATCGAACTTTTTGTTCGTATACAACATGATCAGGTCACTCGATTTGTCTAAGATCATATCGTATTTTCTTCGCACTGCAATTTCCTGAACAGCATTGTAAATCTGATCTTGTACCGGCTTTACCAATTGTTTTCTTAGCAAATACAGATCGCCTGTTGGCCCAAAATAGGAGGCCTGTAAATTTTTGAGATCTAATTCTTTGATCTCAATATCTTCTTCACGTTCTTCAATTAGCTCCGGCGTTAATAAGGCTTTTTCATTGCCAAGATCGGTCTTTAAAACTTCGATCTCACGCCTCAGATCATCTAACTTCTTTTGCCATCCTTGCACTCTCAAGTTCAATCTTGCCTGTGCCTCTGCATATTCAGGAACATTTTCCAAAATATACTCCATGTCTATGTATGCAATTCGTTGCGGCTTTTGTGCCCATGAACTGATACTTAATGTAAAGGCTAGTATGATCAAACACGTTCGAACCATGCTGCAATGTGTATTTAGAAAAAACCGTGCCAAAATGCTATTGGTCTGCAAATGTACTAATTATATTCGTTAGAATTGTTGCCCGATAATGAAATGCGTTTGCCATCCAGACTTCACACCTGGATTACTCGGTATGTCATCGAAGCCATGCCCGAAATCAATCCCTAATAAACCAAATGCAGGCATGAAAATACGTACACCAACGCCTGCAGAACGCTTTAATTTAAAGGGTTCAAAATTTGTAAAACTGTCGGCAGTATTTCCTCCTTCCAGGAAGCCCAGGGCATAGATCGACGCGGCAGGTTTTAAGGTCAATGGGTAGCGCAATTCGAATGTGAATTTATTATAAATTGCGCTTCCGATGGCTACTCCGGTATTTGGATCAACAGACAAACTGGAGTTTGGATACCCTCTTAATCCTATATTTTGGCGGCCGTCAAATTGTCCTTGCCCAAGTCCGTCACCACCTAAATAAAAACGTTCAAAGGGAGAGAGGCCTTTGTCTTGATTGTAGGCACCTAAGAAACCAAATTCGGCACTCGACATTAACACCAATTGATGACCGGGTGCACCGGCAATGGCATTGAACCATTTCCCTGAAAAGTTGATCTTATAGAATTCCAATAATTCAATCTTCTCTTCTTGGGTGGAATCCGAAAAATCCTCACCACTAATTAAAGAATAGGGAGGTGTAACTTTAAAGCCTAAGTTAAATTGTGAACCAATGGTAGGGAAAATCGGATTCGGTCCAGCTGAGTTGCGTCCGAAATTAACAGCCAGTGATAAATTATTTGAAGTACCATTACTTGTTTGAAGCGTACTTAGAAAGAAATTATCCAGGTCAAATCGTTGGTAGCTCAATACGGTCGATAAGATAAAGAAATCATCAGGCCATTTCAGACGTTGGCTGATACCCACAGTCGCTCCTAAGATATTCAAACGTTGTTCTCTATCTACGTCACGTGTTAACGGATTAAAACTAAACTGACTAGAATTAAAAATAGAAAAAGAGAATGACCGCGGTTTTTTACCACCTAACCATGGCTCCGTGAATGACACGCTATAGGTACTTGAAAACCGGCTCGCCTGTGCCCGCAGCGATACACTCTGACCATCACCTCTAGGTACGGGTTTATATTCACTGCCATTAAAAATATTTTTTATGGAGAAGTTATTGAAAGATAGCCCCAAGGTGCCCACAAAGGAGCCACCACCGAAACCACCTTGCAGCTCGATTTGGCTCGAACCTTTTTCAGCAAGGGCATATTCGATGTCTACAGTTTTATCTAAATAATTGGGGACAACATCAGGTACGATATTTTCTGCGTCAATATAAGGTAACTGGCCCAATTCACGAATGGAACGAATGATGTTTTCTCTACTAAATAATTGACCCGGGCGCGTTCTGATCTCACGATACAGCACATGGTCATTAGTAACTTCATTACCTACTACTCCAATATTTCTTATCGTGGCGGGATCATCTTCGCGAATTCTAATTTCTATATCTATGGTATCATTTTCCACTTTAGTTTCAACCGGTACCACCGAACTGAATAAGTACCCACTATTTAAATAGGTATTTGTGATATCTTGAGAGTCAGGTGATCCATCACCCTTTACGCGCTCATTGAGAAGTTTACCATTATAAATATCACCTTTTTCCAGACCTAAGAAGGCCGTCAATTGTTCATCGGTATACACCGAATTTCCTAAAAAGCTAATATCACCGAAAAAGTATCTGCTGCCCTCATTCAAGAAAATGTCCAAATTAATGGTATTGTCATCATTCCATGAAATAGAATCCTTCAGAACTTGGGCATCACGGTATCCTTTTTCACGATATTTTTCTACCATGCGTTCTAAATCTTCCGTGTATTTCTCTTCAATATATTTAGAAGGCTTAAAGACATGTAATGGGTTCTTCTGTTTGGTTTTTTTAAGCAATCTTTTTAATCGCTTGTTTTTAAACGATTTGTTGCCATGAAAACGCAAGTTTTTGATCTTGATCTTCTCACCTCTGTCAACAATTACCAAAGCTTTTTCGGCATTGTTATCTGTAGTGTCAATTTTGGTGGTAATCGTAGCTTTAGCTTTTAAAAAACCTTTATCGACATATTTTTTTTCAATATAATTCTTTGTTGTGGTCAAAAGGTTTTCAGTAATTCTTGCCCCTTTTTTGAAATCGGTTTCTTTTTGAAGATCGGAGGCCTTGTTCTTCTTAATCCCACGCCACTCAACGGTGGATAATTTTGAAAGTTCTTTAACTTCAAACTCTAAATAAATGGTTTCACCATCAAGTTTTGTAACAAAAACGTCAACATTGCTGAACAATTTCGAGTTCCATAACTTTTTAATAGCAGATGTTAATTTATCACCTGGTATTTTAATGGGTTGTCCTATCTGTAACTCAGAAAAAACAGTAATAGATTGATCGCTGAATTGTTGATTTCCCTTTACCGATATACCTCCTAAGATATACGATTTAGTTGTTCTGAAAAGATCGGGGCTTAAGGGGGTTTCTTTTTTAGGAATGGTGTCAGAAGCGATTGTACTCACCGAATCTTTTTGAATAGTTATTTCTTTTGTTTCGGTTTCCTGGGCTTGCGCTTCTGCTATTAAAATAAAGCCGAAAAGTAAAAGACAGATTTTAAATTTATTCATTATCCTTTTCTAATTGTTCACTGGTTTTTCCGAAGCGGCGTTCTCTGTGCTGGTAATCTAAGATGGCTTCAAAAAAATGTTCTTTTCTAAAATCGGGCCAAAGTACTTCTGTAAAGTACAGTTCTGCATAAGCAATCTGCCATAATAGGAAATTACTGATGCGTTTTTCTCCACTCGTACGTATCAAAAAATCAACGTCGGGCAAAGTAAATGTATATAAATGATTATTTATAATTTTTTCATCAATTTCTTCTGTTAAAAGTTGCTTATTAACAACTTTTTTAGAAATGTTTTGAATAGCATTAACAATTTCTTCTCTCGAACCATAGCTTAAAGCCAGGTTGAGGGTCATATGATCGTTATTCTTAGTTTTATTAATGACTTCAAACAGCTCTCTTTGTGCCTTTGCAGGAAGATTTTCTATCGTACCTATACATTGCAATTTGATATTGTTCTTTTGTAAGGTTTTGAGCTCATCTTTCAAAGAACTCACTAATAGGCCCATCAGAGTCTCTACCTCTACTTTGGGGCGGTTCCAATTTTCTGTAGAAAAAGCATATAAGGTAAGAACTTTAACACCAATCTCTGCAGCTGATTCCACTACTTCGCGCACAGCTTTAACACCATTCTTGTGACCAAAGACGCGAGCCATCCCTTTTTGCTTGGCCCAACGGCCATTACCATCCATAATTACGGCTACATGCTTAGGGATTTTAAGGGGATCTATTTGAGTTTTTAATGTCATAAATTAAAAAAAGGTGCCTTTATAACAACCGGGTCTTCCGAAGCCATAGGTAAGGGTAAAGCCAGTGAATATGTACCAATCATCACTGTCTAAGTTTCCAATATCAATTGTATCAACAGATGTTGCATCAATATCATCCGTAAAGGTATAGCGAAAACTTGATTCTATAGACATCGCTAAATTCTCAGCGATTCGCATTTTATAACCGAGCCCCAGCGATGGCATTACAGCAAATTTTCTCTTTTGAAAAATGCTACCATCTCTCTGAAAAAAAGTTCTATAATTTACTACAGATCCTTGAGCAAGTATATATGGCGTCTGATCAAACCCGACTTGATTCATGCTGTATTTAAAAAAATTAAATTCTAAACCACCGGAAGCCTCAATGATATTATTCACAATCGATAAGCCTCTTTGTACCCTGAAATTAGAATCTGATTTAGAATCACGGGCATTTAATTGTGTGTAAATTAGGCTGCCGCGGAAATTGATTCTGGGGGTAAAATTAAATTTGGCAACACCACCCACAGCGGGAAAATTAGGATTGATATAACTGGTGGGTCCAATATCACCCACATAGTTACTACCACCGGCAAATAAACCTATTTCAAAGATTTGAGCCGAAACACTACTGGAAACCAGTATTAAAAGATAAATAAAAAACTGTTTTTTCATTTTAAAAAAGGGTTTGCAAATATAAATAAATCTATTTGTTTGGGTAGTTTTAGAAAGGTCTTTTTTGATTAACAGTTTTTATGATAAAATATTGTTGTAAAGCATCTTAAGTTGTCAATAAACGAAGCTAATTGCGTTTGTCTTCACCCCATAATAGTTTTTCGCGCAATGTTTTTAAAAAGGTCTGGTTTTGAAGTTGAATGGTTTTAATCGTATAAGGTGCCTTTTTAATGATGATCTCTGATTGATTATCGATGGTGAAAATTCGTGAATCTAACGAAATCAAAGCTTGTTTCTCGCGGCTAATTACCTTTAGTTTTATATGGATGTCATCTGGAATGACCAAGGGTCTTGCATTTAAATTGTGAGGTGCAATAGGGGTTAATACCAAGCTCTTTGCTTGCGGCATGATCACCGGACCATCACAACTCAGCGAATAGCCGGTAGAACCAGTTGGAGTAGCAATGATCAGACCGTCTGCCCAATATGAAGTAAGGTATTCATCATTTAAATGGGTTTCTATAGTAATCATGGAAGTTGTATTTCTCCTGGCAACTGTCACTTCGTTCAAAGCAAAATTTACATCTTTAAGGTCATTATTTTTTGGAGTAGTTTCCACCGTTAGCAGTGAGCGTTCTTTGAGTACAAAATCACGATGGAGTACCGCCTCAATAGATGATTCTATCTGGTCTTTTTGAACTGTAGCTAAAAATCCTAGTCGACCGGTATTAATTCCCAAAATTGGAATATTCAGGTCTCTTACAAAGGTAACAGCCCGTAGAAATGTACCATCGCCTCCAATGGTGAGCATCAAGTCGAAGGAGTCGTCTAGTTGATTATAATGTGAAAACGTCTGGGCGTCTTCACCAAGCATAATTAACTCGCTAAACCGCTTTTCTATATAAAAGTCTATATGATTCTTTTTTAAAGTTTCGAGCAGCACATGAATATACTCAATTGCTTCACTTTTATAATATTGACCATAGAGAGCTACTTTCATTGCTTAGATGTTAAGGTATTTTTGGAGATAATCTGATCGTTCCTTGAGGCTTTTTAAATACTCATCCTCATGAATACCTGTGAGGATAGTGTATTCATACCTTCTGAAGGATTGAATCGTATTACTCAAATCGGGGTCATTCAGTTTAATCGTAATTTCTGCAATTTCGTCTTCGATTTGCGAAACAAAAGCCCCTAGTAATTTGCCATTATTTGATTCAATGATCTGTGCGATTTCACTAAATGAATAATCACGCACAGGCTTTGAAACCACTAAAATTGCACCTGGTTCATTCAAAAAAGGTGTATGATTGAAAACGCTCAATATATCTGATATTTCAAAATAACCTACATACTTCTTATCAGCATTAATTGCAGGAATAATAGTAGTCTCATTAGCCGCAAATTCTTTTAACAGTTCAAACCAATTCGCATTTTCGTCGGCGAAAAAAGTGTCGAAGAGATGGCGCACTTCATTCAGTGTACGACCTGTATCTTCTAAAGTGCTTACATCGGCTTCTGAAATAGCTCCCAGATAGATTGTATTTTCAACTATAGGTATGTGCGTGAAAGTCAGTTTATTGAATAAGTTTTGAGCATCCTTAACGGTACTATTCAACGAGAGCGCCTTAACATCTTTAGCTATGTAGTCTGAGGTTTGCATAATAAGTCGCAAAATAGTCAAAATACAAATACAAATACATTAATTTTGCGGTCCTAAGTTGCTAAATACATATATAGATGACCAAATTAAGTGTTAACATAAATAAAATTGCCACGCTTAGAAATTCTCGTGGTGGGGATACACCAAATGTGGTGCAGTCGGCCATTGACATTCAGGAGTTCGGCGCTGAGGGAATTACGGTACATCCAAGGCCTGACGAGCGCCATATAAAATATCAAGATGTCTATGATTTAAAACCCGTTGTTACTACCGAATTTAATATAGAGGGAAATCCCATACAAAAGTTTATTGACCTGGTTCTCGAAACTAAACCAACACAGGTGACATTAGTACCAGACGCTATAGATGCCATCACCTCAAATGCGGGATGGGATACGGTTACAAATGCAGGTTTTTTAACCGAGGTGATTGCCGAGTTTAAGAAGAATGACATCAGAACATCCATTTTCATGGAAAATAATCAGGCCTTTATTGATGGGGCTGCGAAGGTGGGTGCTGATCGTATTGAACTGTATACCGAAGAATATGCAATACAATATGTTTTTGATCGCAAGAAAGCTATCGAACCTTATATAGAGTCTGCAAGAATAGCGACAGCGTTAGGCTTAGGGATCAATGCAGGTCATGATTTGAGTTTGGATAATATTCAATACTTTGCTAAAAATATCCCGAATCTGTTGGAAGTTTCGATAGGGCATGCTTTGATTTCGGAATCACTATACCTGGGGTTAGAGAACGTAGTAAATATGTATTTACATAAATTGAAAGTCAATAGTTAGAAAAATGAAGTTTTTACATTCTCAAATATTTGGTGAGGGCGAGCCACTGCTCATATTTCATGGTTTTCTGGGCATGAGCGATAACTGGAAGACTTTAGGTACTAAATTCGCAGAGGGTTATGAAGTTCACCTAATCGATCAACGAAATCATGGGCGAAGTTTCCATGCTGATGAATTTAGCTATGAGGTGTTGGTAGATGACCTGCTACATTATATAGATCACCATCGACTTCAGAACGTAAATTTGTTGGGGCATTCCATGGGCGGTAAGACGGCCATGTTTTCTGCTGTGAACCACCCTGAAAGAGTTAATAAATTGGTCGTAGCTGATATTGGTCCACGTTACTATTCAGCCCATCATCATGATATCTTGGAAGGTTTGAATGCAGTAGATTTTTCTCAAGTTTCTTCCCGTAAAGAGATTGAAGAAGTTTTGAGTGAGTATGTTCCTGAGTTTGGAGTACGTCAATTTTTGTTAAAGAATGTATACAGGGTTTCAAAAGATGAATTCGGGTACCGTTTTAATTTGAAATCATTGACAGAAAATTATGATGAGGTGGGGGTGGCATTACCTTCACTAATGCAATTTGACGGTGAGACCTTATTTTTACGTGGCGAAAACTCAGGATATATCGATGATACAGATCAAAATCTGATCAAAGCTCATTTTCCGAATTCGCAAATTGCAACTGTCAAAAATGCAGGGCATTGGCTACACGCCGAGAATCCGACCGATTTTTACAATGAGGTTGTCAGTTTTTTGGCCAAATAATCGTTTGGCATGCTTGTGGATAGCGTTTAATAACTAGAAGTAATAATTATGAAGCTACTATTTAAAATGCTCTTAACCGCTATCGCTGTGGTTATTTTAGCGCAACTATTACCCGGTGTTCATGTAGATGGTTATCTGGCGGCAATTGTCGTAGCAATTGTTTTGGGATTGCTGAAGATATTCGTTAGACCTCTTTTAATATTTTTTACCTTACCCATTACCATTATGACTCTGGGATTATTCCTTTTTGTCATCAATGCATTTATTATCTTATTAGCTGATAAATTAGTTGGTGGATTCGCAGTAGATGGATTTTGGTATGCGCTGCTATTCAGTCTATTGTTGTCATTTTTTCAATCTGTTTTGTATTCATTGTTAAAGGAGGAAAAACGAAAATAGAAAGACTGAAATATTGGAATATTTTTATTAATTTTGCGCCCTTAAATTTCGTGTTCGATGGTACTGTCGGAGACAATTCAGTTTAAAAGAAACAAGCAAAGATGAATATTACAAAAGAAAAGATTGATGACTTGAATGCGGTGGTAAAAATTGATATTACCGAAGCTGATTATAAAGACAAGGTAACTGAAATTTTACGAGATTATCGCAAGAAGGCTAATATACCGGGGTTTAGAAAGGGGCATGTGCCTATGAGCCTGGTAAAAAAGCAATATGGCAAGCCGGTGATGATCGATGAGGTGAACAAATTATTACAAGAATCATTAAGTAAGTTCTTGGTAGAGGAGAAGTTAGACATTTTAGGGAATCCATTACCCAAAGTACAATCTGATGATTTTTCCTGGGATGCCGAAACATTTTCTTTTGAATTTGAATTAGGTTTGGCGCCTGATTTTGAGGTAAATTTACAGGCTAGAAAAGCGATTACGCAATACAAAATTGTTGCTGATAAGAAGATGATCGATGATCAGGTCAAAAACATACAAGAGCGTTATGGTAAGATGATAACCCAAGCTGAAATTGCTGAAAATTCGAATATAACGGGAACTTTTGTCAACTTGGAAAAAGAGATCGAAAAGAAATCGACTTTCAAACTTGATAAAATCAAGGGTAAAACCAATGGGAAGAAATTTATTGGTGCTAAAGTTGGTGACGTAATTGAATTAAAAACTAAAGGGTTATTTACGGATGACCATTTATTGCAAAATCACTTAGGTGTTTCACATGATGATGCGCATGGACTGGATATAGTAGTAAAGTTCACTATTGAAGAAATAACTGAAACAGATCCTGCCGAATTGAATCAAGAATTGTTCGATAAGTTATTCGGTAAAGATGTGGTTAAAAATGAAAAAGAATTCAAAGCGCACCTAAAAGAAGATGCTGAAAAACAGTTTGAACAGCAGTCTGACCAGCAATTATTAAATGCCGTTACCGAGAGTTTAATTGAAAATACGAAGTTTGATCTTCCTGCCGAATTTTTACAAAAGTGGTTGGCTGTAGGAGGCGAAAAGCAATTGACAGAAGAAGAAGCGACACAAGAATATAATCGTTCAGAGAAAGGCCTGCGCTATCAACTGATTGAAGGTAAGATTGCAAAAGATAATGACCTTCAGGTTACGTTTGATGAATTGAAAGAGTTTGCTAAAGGTTATATCAAAGGTCAAATGGCACAGTTTGGTAATACGAACCCAGAAGAAAAGGAGTTGGAAGAAATTGCCGGAAGAATATTAAGTAATCAGGACGAGGTAAAACGTTTATCTGAGCAGCTGATGAGCCAGAAACTTCTAGATTTTTATAAAGAGAACGTGAAACTAAAAGTAAAAGAAGTTTCATTTGATGACTTTGTGAAAGAAGTTTACAATTAAGAATATAACTGAACGACCCAGTACTGAATTTAGTTGAGGGCTGGTTGAGCAAGTCATACTAGAAAAACAGAAACCCGAAATCAAAAGATTTTGGGTTTTTTATTAGTAAATATTTAGCAAATCCCCACCGCGTAACATTAGAATAATGTTAGTATATTTACCAACTTAACATATTTAAAAACTACCCATGAATTACGGAAAAGAATTTAAAAAATACGCTACCAAACACCACGGTATCAATAGCATGTATTATGACAAAATGATCAGTGCTATGTATCCCGTGGGTTTGACACCAAATATTATAGAAGAACGTCAAATGAATATTGCCGTATTTGACGTGTTCTCGCGTTTAATGATGGATCGCATTATTTTTCTTGGAACAGCCATTGATGACTATGTGGCCAATGTGGTTCAGGCACAGTTACTGTTTTTAGAAAGTGTTGATAATTCAAAAGATATTTCTATTTATGTGAATTCACCGGGTGGTAGTGTCTATGCCGGTCTAGGAATGTATGATACCATGCAATTTATCAAACCCGATGTTGCCACAATTTGCACAGGTATGGCGGCTTCAATGGCAGCAGTATTGATGTGCTCTGGCGAGAAAGGCAAGCGCTCGGCTTTACCGCATTCTCGAATTATGATCCATCAGCCACTCGGGGGTGCGCAAGGACAGGCATCAGATATTGAAATCACGGCACGTGAGATCTTAAAATTAAAAGATGAATTATATCAGATCATCGCTAAGCACACTGGCCAGACCGTTAAAAAAGTACATGACGATTCTGACAGGGATTATTGGATGAAGGCCGAAGAAGCCAAGGAATATGGTATGGTCGATGAAGTTTTAACGAGAGATTAATACAATAGTAGGTTCAATTTTTAGTTTTATATTACGTTGAATCGTAATGAAACCTTAGAAGGATGGCAAAGAAAGAAGAATTAGAATGCTCATTTTGTGCACGAAAAAAGGCAGAAACCAATTTATTGATTGCCGGTTTAGATGCCCATATTTGTGACAGATGTATTGAACAGGCTCATGGAATTGTATTAGAAGAAATTTCTGAGACCGATGCCACCGGTCTATCAGGTGAGTTGATCTTAAAAAAACCTTTAGAGATCAAGAACTTTTTAGATGAATATATCATTGGCCAGCACCAGGCAAAAAAGGTCATGTCTGTGGCAGTATATAATCATTACAAGCGTTTGTTACAAAAGCCCAGCAAGAAGAAAGATGATATAGAAATCGAAAAAAGTAATATCATCCTCGTTGGGGAAACAGGAACGGGTAAAACACTGTTAGCCAGAACAATAGCTAAAATGCTAAATGTACCGTTCGCCATCGTCGATGCCACCGTTTTGACTGAAGCTGGTTACGTAGGCGAAGACGTTGAGACCATTTTAACGCGGCTATTACAGGCCGCAGATTACAATACGCAGAAGGCCGAAAAAGGGATAGTTTTTATAGATGAGATCGATAAGATAGCGCGTAAGAGCGATAACCCTTCCATCACACGAGATGTTTCAGGTGAAGGCGTTCAGCAAGCTTTATTGAAGTTATTAGAAGGTACGACAGTTAACGTACCGCCAAAGGGTGGAAGAAAGCACCCTGATCAGAAATTCGTGGAGGTAGATACTCGTAATATTTTATTTATTGCGGGAGGCGCCTTTGATGGAATTGAAAAAGTAATCAGTAAACGACTAAACATGCAGGCGGTTGGTTACAGTGCGTCTAAAAGTGATGAGCGTGTTGATGAAGATAATTTACTGCAATATATCGTTCCGAAAGATTTGAAAGATTTCGGGTTGATACCAGAAATAATAGGTCGACTACCGGTATTAACGTATATGAATCCCCTGGATGCCGGAACACTCCGCGCAATTCTTACCGAACCTAAAAATGCCATTATTAAACAGTATGAAAAACTGTTTGATATGGATGGTATCGATTTCAGTATCGATGAAAAAGCACTTCAGTATATTGTAAATAAAGCAGTTGAGTATAAATTAGGAGCTCGTGGTTTACGATCATTATGCGAAGCAATTCTTACAGATGCTATGTTTGAATTACCGGGCACCGATGAAAAAACACTAAAGGTTACTCAAAAATACGCCGAAAATAAGCTGACCAAATCTACATTGAACAAGCTGAAAGCGGTATCATAAACTACATATGATCACCAAAAACACCATAGACAAAGTTTTTGAAACGGCTCGTGTTGAAGAAGTTATTGGTGATTTTGTACAACTTAAGAAAGCAGGGAGTAATTTTAAAGGGCTAAGCCCCTTTGCCGATGAAAAAACCCCTTCTTTTATGGTATCGCCCGTCAAGCAAATATGGAAAGACTTCAGTTCAGGAAAGGGTGGAAATGTCATTTCTTTTTTGATGGAACACGAGCATTATTCGTATCCTGAAGCCATCCGTTATCTTGCAAAGAAATACAATATTGAGGTTGAAGAGACTGAGCAGACCGATGAGCAAAAACAACAGGCGAGTGAGCGTGAAAGCTTATTCTTGGTATCTGAATATGCCAGCAAATACTTTCATGACATTTTACTGACCACCGAAAAGGGAAAGGCCATAGGTCTGACTTATTTCAAAGAACGCGGTTTTACTGATGAAACCATTGAGACCTTTCAACTAGGATATGCTCTTGATACATGGGATGCTTTTACCCAAACAGCCTTAAAAAAGGGATACCAGCTTGAATTTTTAGAAAAAACCGGTTTGACGATTGTCCGCGAAGACAAGCAATTTGATCGCTTTAAAGGACGTGTCTTATTCCCAATCCACTCCATGAGCGGACGCGTGTTGGGTTTTGGAGGGCGCATTTTATCCAATGAGAAAAAGGCCGCAAAATATCTGAATTCACCTGAAAGTGAAATTTATCATAAGAGTAAGATACTTTATGGAATCTATCATGCAAAACAATTTATTGCTCGAGAAGACAATTGCTACCTGGTAGAAGGGTATACAGATGTGATCCAGTTATATCAATCTGGGATTAGGAACGTGGTCGCTTCATCAGGTACAGCATTAACACCTGAGCAAATCAGATTAGTAAGTCGCTTAACACAGAATATTACAGTGCTTTTCGATGGTGATGCTGCCGGAATTCGAGCATCTTTACGTGGAATTGATCTGATCCTAGAACAAGGAATGAATGTAAAAGTGGTTGCCTTCCCTGAAGGGGAAGATCCAGATAGTTTTGCAAGAAATCATACAGAAGAAGAACTGAAAGAATACCTTACGCAACATGCGCAGGACTTCATTCAGTTTAAGGTATCCTTACTGATGGAAGAAGCACAAAATGACCCGGTGAAAAAGGCAGGGTTGATTCGAGATATTGTGGTGAGCATTTCTAAAATACCGAATAATATCCAGCGTGAGATTTACGTACAGGAGTGTGCCAAGATCATGAGCATTTCAGAAAAAGTGTTGTTCAGTGAACTGGCGCAATTGGCAAAAAAAGAATTACGCGATGCTTCAAAACGTCCTTCACAACAAAGTTCATCCTTTGAGGTGGTAAAAACCAGACCTGAGCAGCAGAAATTAGAAAAAGTTGATCAGCTTAACCGCTTGGAGAAGAAGCTTATTGAAATTCTATTACTGTATGGTAATCTGACCGTGGATTTTGTGGATTATGTTGAACAGGAAGATGAAGAGGGCAACATTAAAATTATTAAAGAAGAGTACCAAAATTCAGTTTCGAACGAAATTTATTTGCACCTGCAAGATGATGAAATAGAGTTCAGTAATGAAGTCTTTAAGAAGATCTATTACGAAGCGATTCATCAGTTAAACCAAAATGAGCAAATGAATATAGATTCATTTATAAATCATCAGGATGAAGAAGTCGCACGGGTTGTCACAGACATTTTAATGGATGATGAAAAATATATCTTAAGTGATTGGATGCGCAAAGAAATTTACGTAAAACAAAAGGATAAAAACCTCACCAAACTGGTGATGGACGCAATCTTGAACTTGCGTCGCATTTTAATAGAGCTGAAGATCAAAGAATTACTCGATGAATCTAGTGATGAAGAAGAAAAACATGCGATGCTCGAAATGGTGGTGAATTATACATCATTGAAGAAGCTGCTCTACGAGAAATTGTATAGAGTGGTCTAGATTTCTATATATTTGATCGGTTGTAATTGCTAAACATTTATGAAAAAGATTGTATTCATAGTGCTCTTCACACTTTTATTCAACCCAGGTTATGCACAAGTAAAAGATACGGTGTATCTCAATGCCAGTTATAAGGAGATTACGAAAGCCGACTTTCATAAGAAAGCACGCACCAACTTATATTTTGGCATTGAGGTAATTGCAGATTCAATTATTTATGAGAAACTCAGATACAGAGAGTATTTTGGTTCAATTAGTAACAAGAAGAAACAACAGTTAAATAAATTCTTTATTTCGAGATATCAAATAGATACGACCAAGGTTTGGTTAATGCACTACGTTGATACTCTATATGATGTAAGTAAACTAATGAGTAAAAAAAGATTAGTTTTTCTCGATTCGAATTGTAGATTCGGAGGAAAACTTTCTAGAGAAGACTTTTCTAAAAGTTTGAGTAGAAAAGAAGTCAGGAATTCTGCTGAACATGGTCGCAGAGGAAGTGTAAGTTTTAAGAATTTTAGAAACTTAGAATTAATACATTTTTATGGCCATAATAAAGGCTATCCCATTGAAGAAGTTATCTATGGGCGATGGTATCTGGAT
>JAAUYH010026915.1_pt1 | contig 18664 bp, 5 predicted proteins | sample 7278061 | NCBI WGS metagenome assembly JAAUYH01 (sample SAMN14350203, study PRJNA611818) | marine sediment metagenome | isolation source: surface marine sediment (0.6m) | place: French Polynesia: Moorea | collected 2018-08 | reverse complement strand
AGTATTCGTCACGCACGCCATTTACTTTTGGGAAACGATACACAAGTCATTTTCCCGGAAAGATATGCACGCGCCTCCCATTAATACACCTGTCGGTTTTTCAAACCAACGGATTTGGTTGAGTGCGATATTGTGGATTCAAAAATTATACAGTATCCAATCCAGACCTACCTCGCTTTAAGTACCACGTCGCATTAGGCGCATAGCAGTCGGGGGGCGCCTAAAGCGAGGACCCCCTGTAGTAGGATAATTATATTGTTGAACGAGCTGGAGGGGGTCTGTCGATTTGCTTTAAGAAATCACTTTTGTTTTTGCTATCCTGTACAGTTCACAACATCGAAATATCTGTATAGTTATGTTTGCGCCATTTCTCACATAACAAGTACAACTCTACTAGCTCTACAATTCATTGAACAGATGAAAATTTTCGAAAAATGTATCTTTTCTTATGAATACTCAGTCCTCTAAACATGGTACTGCTAGATTTTCTAGAAGCGGTACTCACTTTACTGATTTAATCGTTAGTAGAGTATGAAAGAAATTCGGTTCTCCGAGTTTTGAAACAACACAAAGTGGCAGCATTCCGCTTTCTATAAATCGTTAAGTGATTGTTGTTTCCTTTACTAGGCTCCACAGTATCAAACATAAATGGCTTGAAGATTATGCAAGACCAAGAATCGGCAAATCAATTCAATAGAAAATCAGTATTTTGCTCCAGAATCGAAGAGGTCATATTTTGCGTGGATGCTTTGACATATAGTTCTAAAAATCAAATAGTGCTCAAATGTTTTTTTCTTAAAGACTAAGCAGCACGATTTTGTCCAAAGAAAATAGACTGTATATTTCAAATTAAGGCCTGCTCTTATATTTCGCGCCTCTCAGAAAGTTTTGTCTGTTGTCAATAATGTATTGCCTTGGAAAATAAAGTCATACATGAATCCGAAGTGTCATATCAACTCTAAATGTGACAGAATGCCTAGTATCAAGCATTTAATACAAGTACATCTCGTGTTCGGAATGAGTTTTCCGCCTCTTTTTTGAGCAAACAATGCTTGCGTTGTCATCATAGTATTGAACCACAAATTTACTAGAAATGTTAAAAGCATCACTTATATAAATTTTGCATTGCAGTATACGTACCCAACAATTTTCAAAGATAAAGTGGAACTCGATTTTCAAGGCCACAAAAGCTTCTAATGATCTTATAGAACTTAAAGTTAGAAAACTGAAGAATCTTGAGAGTTCTTTGCCAAGAATGTATCAAGAGAAATATAAGTCTGAATGCCAGGCGAGAGTGAAATTCGGAGCAGAAATATCAGATATTTTGTGATGAAAAAATTGATCTATCCATATTCCTGCACTCACGAACTCCAGAAACCTTTCAGAAAATGATTTGAATCCGAGCAAGTAGTCGTACCTTTTAAATTATGCACGTATATCGTCCAATGCTCGATTCCTTAAAACAGAAATAGATTATTCACCTGATTCATGCAATGAATCAACCTAAGATTCTTGCATTGCCCCTTTCTCTGTTAGCGTTTACACATTTTTTTAAACTCCTGCTATGATACTTTCCTCCCATAACCATGGTCTTTTGGTATAATGATATCCAGTAACTGTACCTTCGGAGCTCTGAATACGAACTATACCCATTTAGCAACGAGATAAGAAACCTTTTACGTACCAAATAGAGCTGCATGCTTCATATTTTTGAATATTGTGGTCGAGCCAAAGCAGATTTACAATCCTCTTCTATATTTCACACAAGCGCTGACTTTGATACCTCAATATACAATAAAAACCACGCATGGAGTTTTGAATTTAATTGAATTGGACAAATGTTACTTGTACCTGCAATTATTCCTATTCCTTAGCATCCATCTGGCACAGCATGGGGAAAACTATTGTACTTTTTGACTTTGTTTTAATTTCAAAAAGGAATTGATAGTCCGATCCTCGTGTAACAATAGTAACCATTCGTTTCTAAACGAAACCTTCTATCTAAAAATATATTCCACGAATATTGATCCTGATTCACAGCCTAGTGATTTGAAATTGTGAAGAATTATTATTTAGCCTCAATCAAAGGGTATCGATTTAGTCGGTTTCCAACCGCTTTTTCAAGACGTTCTCTTATTCTGAAGCCGAGCTAGAAACAGTTCAGAATAATCACAATGAAGGTATTCTCCGTTTCGTAGAAGATTAGGTAGGCTCAGCATGGTTTACAGAGCTGAGAACGAATCCTACTCGACTACAAATTGTTCATGGACCAATTAGGGACATCAAAACTTCATTGATATTATGTCTAGGTATTGCGCACATAGCCAGGTAATCCATGCGAATAGCAGGCGATGCCACAATCTTTGACCGCAGCATAGTTTAGTTCGCTACAAGTACATTCATGACCGAAACTATCTGTAACCACTCATTATTGTGCAAACCCAGGTTCTTGGGTAACGGTGGTCGAATAATATGCCTCCTGGTTTCGCTCTCAAGAAAATGCTGCACTAGTGCAGTCTCAAATGGATGTAATTGCTTGATGTGAGGTTCATCGTGAATGGCTTTCGCGAGGCAACTCATGTAGAGTGTAAATGGATATTTAGGCTCGAAATCCGGACACAACAGAACTGAGCCGCACAGCAGTTCACATGCGTCGTAAAAAATCGCCAAGAGCAGGGAATCACAGCAGCAGTCGACTCTGGTCCTTTCACTCGGTACAAAATGGGACAAAACCAAAGCAGGGGCTCTCGTGCAGACTCCCGATTTTGATAAGTCTTGTCTAACCAAATAATAGAAGTAAATCACCGCGATATCAGCGGATGATGCCGCGGTAGTGTGTTTGTCGACTCATGGCAAAAACGCAAATGACATCAAGCATGTGTACGAATCACAAGATTAATGCGTTGCTGTATTAAAGATGACATACTTTGGGCTGCCCTTTACCCCCAAACGATATCACTTCCATTCATTCTATAAATTATTAACGATAGTCAAGAATTAAGTTGTTTAATTATGTCAGATTCGGTTTACATTCCGTAATTAATGCTATTCTCAAAAAAACACATCTTGATAATAAGTCTGTGACGATTTCGGTTGAAAATGAATCTCTAATGTTTTCAGTCATACTACTGCATATTCGTGCTTCGGTGAAATCATTTATTGTCCAGGTATCAACGAGTTGTAACAATTTCGGCTTCAATTAGCTGCAAATTGCTTCAATACGCACTCACTGGCCTATTGGTCTCATCATCGCAACATTGTAACAACAAAAATGCAATAAAAACGTATCATGCGAAGTGAAGAATCATCTCGATCTAAACGCTATTTCATCGCGTCGGACTGGTGGCAAATACAATTTTCCTATAATACTCCAGTACAATCGATAAAGCTAGTGGTTTGAACTTCCAAAATTTTCTCGTATTAAATTCCGATAATTCTATGATTCGTCCTTGATTATTATAGCACAAATAGAAAAGTTCCAGCTGGAAAATACTTAAGACATAAACATCCAATACATCTGTTCACAATCTCAGAATAAGAATTTAGGTCTATTAATTGAATGCACTAATTGAATAAGACAGAAATAATTTCTTATGTTGATCTACACCACGAATCGTGTCCAAAAATGGTATGAAAGAATGGGGGAAGAGGTAGAATAGGATGTAGAGCAAGGCTTGTCTTCTAAGAAATGTACGTAACAAGGATTGACCCTAGACATCTAGCGATGAAGAAGACGAATAGCACAGGCCAACACTCATCCTCTACTTAACTCGGTTTGTCTCAACCTCTAAATTTATTCAATTTTCAATTCGCACCACTGAGTGATCCGAGAAAATTATTGAGTAGTGATTTCTTACACGGATTCCACTAGTGTTGCCTTGACATCAACACATAGAGGTAGTTTTGCACCATACATACCAACTAATGTGAATAATACTACAAGGCGGGACAGTATACCACACGTCAGTCTTGAACGTTATTATTGCGCAAGTGATTGTAGGAGTAGAAATTAGGTGATAATAGAGGCTGGAGAAGTATTCCATTTATCGATTGTTTTTTCGGATCTCCGGTGTTAGTTTAAGTGTTGCAATACATGCTGTATAGAAACTGACAGACTTGTGTAATGAGACATAATAGTTTGCAAAACATTAGATACGTAAGCACAAAAAATCCCTGTAGTTCCACAATGTTACAAATTTACTTTGAATATTGTAACGTTATATATTATTTTAATGCAATTCAAAGTACGCATCATTCATAATCAAAATAGATACTTTGAATTCATACTCCTCAATGTATCTAAGATGAGAGATTACGAAAATGAGACACAGAACACACCGAACGGCAGCGAAAATAAGTGAATGTGTTACCTGCGGGGCGCTGACGACGCTAACCACGAAGACGACGGCCGACAACGACCGTAGTACCTTGCGCGCCTGTGTCATCGCGTTTGTTCCACAACAAACACACCGAGCATCAGTCGCGAAGAAGCACCGCTAATATTTATAGAAACTACCTTTCCAACTGTTGAATGGCAGTATATGTTATTGCTTGATTTCGGTAAACCTCTGTCTTATCCATATTCATCAGAAACTTAGAATCCTGATATGATTTTCGTATACACTTACGATATACTGCTAGAATTACGGCGCACCGGTTCAATTGCTGCTACAGTAATCTGATTGAGTTTTTGTACAAATAACCAAAGTTACGCCGCTATTTGAATTGATGCACACAATATGTATTGTGATTTCATTGTGATTTTTGAAATTAGGATCGAGAGAAATAGCCTTTCCAATAATACTGGTACTAGAAATGCAATGTTCTGAGAATCAAATTGCCTGATCCCAATCATAGAAATATTCTTCTAAATTGGTTTTTCTATAAAACAAATAGCGTGCAATGCTAATTTTTAAAGTGATTGTTACGGTTTGTCTTGGATTCTTTACTAAGTCCAAGCATTTTCGGATCTGTCAAAGTTGCAAGAGAAATTTTCTTGTTCTTGAGTAGCTGAATTGTTTGAGGAATCAGACAGCTTCTATTTACAGGGTCAGCGTCAACTTGGCTATCTGCTTCTAGATAAGGCCGATGAATTCTTAATATCTAAACATTGTAAATTTATTAACTTTCAGCTGAAGTGAATTAAACGGACTTTTTTAAACAATAGAAATATCACGTAGATGAAATATCGCACGTCATCATTCTAAATTTAGTGAGCACACCCCAAATGAGATTTTTGACACACCTCTTATGACATTATCCGGAGACTTTCTCTACGCTCGGCTCTAGAACAAAAGATGTCAGGAAAAATGTGTAGGACACCGACGAGACCGGTATCGTAGTAGACAGTAATTTAGAAATGAACGTGTAGTTAAGTCAACATAATTCTGTATGAAAACGGTGCCCTATTTCCGTACGACATAGCTACTATATTCGAGTCTGTAAATTTTAAAATCCTCTTTAAACAGGCTATATTTCATGCAGTAGCCGATAACTCGACAATTCTCAGTTTCGTGTATGTACCATGGCTCTTCCTTCTGGAACATGTCGTTACCTTACTAATCACCAAATGTTTCGTTGCCGACTCTCTAGTTTCGTCCTGTAAACTCAATAAAAAAATTGTAAAAAATGTCTTCAAAAACCTTGTAAAATAGTTGTTTTCGAATACTAGAAATCAAAATTCATGCGCTAAATGTAGAATTCCCTATGTTAGGACCACGAATACCTATTGCATACAGTGCAGCGTGACAATTGAGCATTTCTATGACAAAATGAGCACTAAAAGCCTAAATAGAATGCACAAAGTGAACAGTCTATTTGTGTCGTAAGGGGACAGTTCGTAGTGATTCAGATGGAACATTGGGGAGTTGCAGTTTCTGCATAATTAGGCACTAGGATTTAGGATTGCGCTGTAATACGTCACCTAGATTTGCAAAATCCAGCTAAAAATCGGAGCTTACAATAGATAATTAACTAGTACGGTACCGGGACTGTACCGGGACTGTCATATCTGTAGTCACTGCTCTGGCAGGTACTGTACTGTACCGGTACGGTACAGTACACCACCACGTGGGTGCCAACCCCTTTTGATCTCTAAATCTATTCTATCCAAATAGGGTTTAGGGAAGTTCCAGATCTGTTCTTGTAGATCAAATGCGTTGTTTGACTTTCGCGTATTGCAATAATCCGCAGGTAGCACTGAAAGAAGCCGGATGGGTCCTTTCAGAGATGATTCACTCCATTCCAACTCGTCTGTTTATTGTGAACTATGAGATCCACAAGGAGAGAATCAGCTCACATCAACGCGATCACGATTACGATCTAGACTGACGGATTTAACCTCATAAACCTGATTTATGCCAGGAAACAAACGACGTTTATTCAGTTTATCCCTTCCTGTGAAGGTTGAAACGGTGATGACAGCATAACGAAGATACTGCAGCAACGTCCTAGAGGCACGTTTCCGAAATCAGTCGCAAGACACATCAAACTAGCGGCAGGGTGGCTGTCGACTTTGCAGAGCGCCATGAAGCAGAAGGGGAATGAATTCGACATCGTCAAGAACACTCGTTTCCCGAAAGAACATCGGGGGTCGGAGTGGGGTGTGGCTCGATTCATTGATGTGTGGTGAATGACGAGGGGTTGCAAGAACGTAGAAAACGATAGTGTCGGAGTGAAAGAAAGATGCTTGAGTTGACTGCTAGGCAATGAAGAATACAAGTGCAAATTTCACGTTTCTCGTTGCGACTTGTACACTACTAAGCATCAGCACCACCTCTAGTACGCGCTGTCCGGTGGAGGAACGCACCAACCCCGCCGGTAAGCGTCATTGTACATTTCAAGTACCGAGCGTCCAAGAAACGGTGACATTTTACGCGCTCGGAAATCAACATTCCCCAGCGACGAAACAACCACGGAATCCAATATCGGTTCGGCAAGCGATCACGGGGGCGCCGTTCAAACTAAATGTGCAGTCACCACCGTCGCAAGGTCATTTGCAGGCGGTTCAACATTGCGTCTCACTGGCCGCGAGTACGTGGGTGTCCTCGGTGGAGACACGCGCCAAGTTTTACTTCTCCAACACACTGGGGCGTGCGGACATACTAGGCGATGCACGGCCGGGCACTACGTGGTATGTGGATGGCTATCTGTATCCGGTAGCGATGGCGAAAAGTTTGCTGGTAGAAGATGTGAACGCGTTGCACTACGGGGACGAACGCTACGACATCATTGTCCGCCTGAATTCGAAAACCAACTGGTATGTAGGGATCGACGCACAGCCCGGAGAGAATCAATACGACTTGGTGACGGTGTGTCTTCACGAAATGTACCATGGGTTGATGATATCAGGAGGCAATCTGAAAATCGATAAGCACGGATCGGACGGCGGGTATGACGGCAAGTTCTACTCGAACATCGATCGCCGCTTCGACGCATTTCTAGCATGCGAAACAAAGGCGGGTGATTGTGCGATAGCTTCCTATCGTGGCGTGGACCGAATGTTGGGGCGTGCGGTGACAGGTAACTCGTTGTGGTTTCGCGCGTCAAACGAACGTATCGGGCGTCTGTATTCACCACCAGTGTTCAAGTTTGGCTCTTCCGTGTACCACTTATCCGAGGCGGAATATGGGGACGCAACAAATGATAACTCGCTGATGACACCATCGATGCCAGTTGGATACGCGCAACACAACATCGGCCCAGTCGTGGTGCGTATGCAGGCATTAATGCTGAATGAATCCGAGTTTGGTGCACCACTGTGTAACAGCTCGCTACCACCGTTGGCAAAAGAAGAACAAATTATTCCTCGCTCCGGTAACAACTCAACGCAGGATGGGAACACGAAAACGGGGGGATGTATCACGCTCGGTAGCGTCTGCTTTAGCGTGGGTACGATCGTTGGTATTGCGCTCGGATCCATAGTAGGTGTCGTGCTCGTTATCGTAGCATTTTGGTTGGTATGTTGTTTTCTTCCTAGTAAAGCACGTGTCGCTGCTGGTAGGTAGACCTCTACTTCAGTAGGTACTGTACTCTATCCCACGAACTCTACCAACAATTGCACAATTCAAGGACATGTACGGTACAGTGCCGTACCGAACCCCCTTTTGTACAGAACAAATGAACCTCCGTATGAGCCAACCCCAAAATCCAGAATTTCTACCACCCTAACAAAGCGGAACTGTATTCGATTCGTAGACTCAGATGACAGATGAACTGTATAGTACAATACAGTACAACAGTAACTCCTTCGAAACTGCAAATCTGGTGATGGAAAACGAATCCCAGGATCGCTTATTCGGAGGTCGCACGTACCACTGGAAGTCCGGCGCTATCCTATCGAATCTTCGAATCACAATGATACTGGGCACGGTGTTACAAGCCGACAATGAAACCATCTGATAGCAACTACGTACATTGCGACCACAGAAACGAAAGACAGATTGGGTGCAAGTAGGAATTGAAGGTGAATGTCGTTTCACGGCGACTGCTGACGCCGGCAATTGGTCTCTTCTCGACATGTCCTTGTTACCAAAGTGATAACCGATGTATGAATGGCATGGACTCCTGGACTGTGGGAAACCCCAATACGACGGTATTACGAATTCCTTCTCAGCATCGTCACCCCCGAGAATACAGCGGATTTACGTACGAACCATCTGCTGCATAACCTGGCTACTTCCATCGAGGGTTGATCGTCGTACGAACTCACATTATGAAGGATCCGAACGCTCTACAAGTCCAGTATTTCGTACATCTAGCAGAATGACTGCCCTAACATCATCTCTTTCTCTCGCATTTACAATTACCCTGTGCTGATAGTGCTTGGGTGCCACGGTGTCAAACGGTGTTTTCGAGGTTTCGTGAAGTGTCAAGTTCGGTACACAGGACAAATCCCTGCATTGAATGTAGTAATTAGGAATTCGTTGGGGAGTTCAGTTTACGATACCGTAGCAACAACCCCGTGATTTACTTCATTCCGGTGCTAGATCCAGTTGGTAGTTTAGGGTACACAGCGAAGATGAATTAGTCAGCAAGCTGGTAAGACTGAAACCGTACCGTACCGCACAGTATCCCGTGCATTGCAACTCGAATTTTCTGAACTACCGGTACTAGTATCTAAAATGTACTGTACTTCTCAATTGTGCACGATGCAAGAAACAATAGTCGAGTACTAGTCTGTGATGTGATAACGCACATCCAGTATTAATTTCCCTAATCCACAGACAAAATCCAGAGCAGTACTAGTCTCTCAGCAGAAGGACAGGACGAACGTTGAATAGGATGCAGTATGCAGTATAGGACAGCAATATGAGGCTCACGCAGCACCTAGCTAATACTGTATGAGGGCCATCGGCTCAGCGGAGGGACGGACTAGCGTACGATGGACACGCCTACCAATGTGCAAGGGTATACTAGCTACAATGCGGGGAAAAGCAGCTCAACACAACCACTGAAATCGACTACTAGTCTACCAGACGGGAATACCGACACAAGGGAATACGAGGCGATGACGCCAAATGCAAGCATAGCCAGTGTCGGCAGTACTAGCAGCAGCGGCAGTATTGTTGGGAATTCGTGGATGCCACACCTCTGGACAATGAAGATGCTGAAGGAGAATTCGCTGAAGGATGGAATGAGTTGTGCGATGGGTGGATGGGTTATGGGGTGTGCGAAAGTTAGCGAGAGGAAGAAGAGAGATTGATCGTTGGGTCGTAGCGTACTGTACTCCTATAGGATAGAGACTGACTACGAGTCTCAAAATTGGGCAAGAGTAGGACAGGTGGATGAACCGCAGTACAGTAGTAAATCGGTCAAAGGGTAGAAAAGCGAACAAACCTGCGGTGATGAAGGTGGGTTCCGATTCCTAATCCATTCGCCATGATGCTTCACGCGACGGTGATGGCTATCCTAAATTTAGTTTCGCACGATAGAGTACCACCGTAGTTGTACAGTGCTGTAAATGCAAGCTCCCCAATGGAACCAGCACACACGACGAATCGTCGTGCGTGCAGTTATATCTCGGGAACGAGCTGCGACACGAGTTCCAACAGACCTTGAGTACAGTGCAGTGCAGGATTGAGGTGATGGGGAAAGTCACAGGTGTGAACGCGCGGGAGAGTCGACTTCTGCCGGTGTTTCAGTACAGGGCTGTCGGAGGCCCCCGTGGGCTGTAGCGCCATGTCAACTGCGGCGACAAAAGCAGGCCGGTATGCGGGGACCGGGGGAACGCGCAGCATGGTTTCGGACGACACGAACGGGGGGGAGTCGCGGGTAGCACACGGCTTATTGGGTGATCGATTCCAGTGGGACAAGCATACACTCAGGCATGTTTGAGGGTACCCCGACTCGCCGCTGTTCACGTTATACTGTGCCACTCATGTACACGCCGTGCGCTGTGCGCTACAGTGCTGCAGAACATGTTGCACGCGTTGTTGTTCTTATGCACCGCGTCAACACTACAGCACGGGTTCCTGCTCTCTTCCCGGTACCTCCTGCTCCTGTTGTTCCTGCTGTCGTTGGCCCGACCGTACCGATAGTAGCAGACCATGCGACTACCGGTCCTGCTTCTCGGCATCATCGGCACATTCCAACACCTCGTTTCCGCCACCCAGCAACCGCACTGTGTCATCGAGCCACCATACAACCAAATCGCCCTTGTCAAACTATCCATCCCACCAACGCACTCATTATGGCCGCAGCTCAACGCGATATGCGAGCTGCACTTTGTCGATGACGACGCCTGTCATCGCAGCGCCGTCCTACTAACACGAGCACAACTGAGTCACGCGCAAACGCACCTGCCGCGCAGCAAGATCAAGATCATTGTACCAAACCTGCTTACTCATTTCTCCACACACAGCGACGACGTCGCGCCCTACACCGGTACTGACGAGCCCACGCGCTACCGTTCGTACCAGTACGCCACCTTGGACGACTCGTTCCACCTCAAGCTGCGGCCACTCGCATCGCATCAACAACGCTGGCAGTACATCGCCCGAGCGCATCCACGCACGGTGCGCCTGGAGGTGATAGGCAAGAGCGTCGAAAACCGGGACATCCACCTGTTGCGCATCGGGAGCACGTCGCCGCACGCGCCGAGACGCGTGCTGCTGCTATTTGGGCAGCACGCGCGGGAGTGGGCGAGTGTGGCGTCGGCGACGTACGTCGCCGAGGTGCTGGCGGCGTATCCCGCGCGCGGGATAGAAGTGCTGCTGGTGCCTCTGGTGAACCCCGACGGCTATCACTACAGCATGGCACACGACCGACTGTGGCGCAAGAACCGTGCGCGCACCACGCCCTGCGCCTTCAGCCCGCTGCATTCGGGCGTGGACTTGAACCGCAACTGGGGCGTGGACTTCGCGGGCCCCCACACCACCGCGCGCGATCCCTGCTCGCCCGTGTACCACGGCCAGCGCGCGTTCAGCGAGCCCGAGACCGCCGCCGTGCGCCGCCTCAACACCACGGGCCTACGCGCGTTCCTCGACGTGCACAGCTACAGCCAGCTGCTCGTAGGGCCCTGGGCCTACAGCGACACCGCGCCCCCGCGCGCGCGCGACGTGGACGTCATCGGCCGCCGCCTCGAGGCCGCCGCGTCCGCCGGCGGCTCGCCCTACACCTATGGCCGCGGCCGCACCAACGGCATGTACCTCGCGTCCGGCGTCGCCAGCGACTGGTACTTCCAACAGGGCGCCCTTGCCTCGTTCACCCTGGAACTGCGACCCGACCGCAACGACCCCCTCGGGTTCGAGATTGCGCCACATCAGATTTTGCCCACCGCGAGAGATGCACTCAATGTGGCCAGCGAGTTGATTGCGTATGCGGCTGGCGGCACCACCCTGCGCACAAATGAAGACCCGCCCAAGGACGACGCACCTCCTGTCGCCATGGGCGCGAGCCCGAGCACGAGCCCGAGCGCGAGCCCGAGACCGGTGATGACGCTACAGACGTCGTCGTGGGTACTACCTGTTTTGCTGGGCTGTGTGGGTGCGGTGATTCTGGTGGTGGCGATTGTGGGCACGATGGTGGTGATGAGACGACGGCGGGATGGGGGCATTGGGGATGCGTCGACAACGGGGAACGACACGGCGTGAGTGTATTAAAGCAAGCTTATTTTGTAGGTGTCTGTAGTGTAGAGGCCGGTGATTTTACAAGACAACGCGGCGGGTCGCGGGCGAGGCGGGAACTACGCGCTACTCCTTCTGCGTCGACGTGGCCAGCACGGCGTGCAGGCGGTGGCGGTTCTCCTCCAGCTGGTCCACGATGTCGTCGGGCATGCGCGCGTCGATGGACACGGCGTACGCGCCCGGCACGAACGTCGACACGCGCTGCCACTTGGCCACCCACGACGTGCGCGGCTTCAGCGACACCAGCGTCCCCGTGAACGACGACGTGCAGCACGCCAGCACCCGCTCCCGGTCGTCCCGGTACCCCATGAACGAGCAGTTCTCGCACCCGTCCAGCACGAACTGCTGCACCGTCTTGATCAGCGAGCACGACATGCACGCCTTCAGCTTGCTCTGCGACACCGCCGTCGGCACCACGCGGTCGCTCATCGTCGTGCCAGTGCGCGCGGTGGGTGAGCCGTGTGGGCTGGGTGGGTGTAGAATGGAATGCTGTGTTGTGTGTGGGTACCGGAAATTTAGGTTTTTGGCGCTTGCAGTTTTGCAGTTTGTGCCGTGCCACTTTTGCGCGCGACGCCTTGTGCAGCCCATCTGTCGCGCGTGGACAGATCGAGGAAGGTGGCCGCACACTCTCTTTATTGTCCGGGTATCTCGCGGAATATTCTTGAAGGACGCCGTGTCCGTGGAATTAAGGAGCAGTGTTATACCGATGCGTTCAGCAGAGATTCTATTCTTGAACTTGCTCGGTCCTGTACTGTACCTACTCGTCCCTCTCTAATCTCGACTCGAACACACCACTGTGCCGTGTTAATATCGCTGATAGTACCGTACTGTACTGTAGTGAGACACTGGTGGCAGTCGGTCATCTCGCATTCGCATACTTCGGAATCGTTTTCCGGGCAACCTTTCACAACAACAAGCCAGTCTGCGTGTTGCCCTACGTATCTCGGTGTTGTTGTTACGGTTGTTGTCATTCTGATACAGAGAACGGCTCATAGTTGATAGAATTTGTGTTTGAACATACTGATCAGTTCCGTCGGCGGTGCCACAGGACAACGGCGGCGAGAAGTAGTCGCGCCAGACCGAAGGACAAGCACGGTGCAACGCGAACAGCAGGTGCGAGAAAATTGCATCGATGTAAAGAGGGTAATCGCGAGCATCGTGCGGTGTAAAACGGCACCCAGGGAAGCACGCGACGCCTATTGGAGGAAACCAGCGAGCACACTGTGATATGTGTGGCGGGCGCATCGGACGCGCTATCGGATGCATCGCACCGCATCGCCGCGATGCTTGGGCTGGGCGTCGCGTTCTTCCTGCTGTTCGTGGCCGCGTACTATGTGCTGATCCACCCGCGCATCCGGTCGCACTCGGCGAAAATCGGCCACCAGTCCGTCGCCGCCAATGCCGCCGACACCCTGTGCGCGGAGGCGTTCGAGTTCTGCGACGGCAGTGAGGGCGACGCCGCCCCACGCGTGCTGGTCGTCTACGCCACCGAGTACGGCTTCGCGCGCGAGGTCGCGCGCAAGACCGCCGCCTACCTCGCGCGCGCCCACGTCGACGTGGGCCCCGCGCTGCAGTACCCCGCCGCCGCGCCGCGCGTGCGCGCGCGCGTGGTCAACGCGCTCAACTTCACCGCAATAGACTTCACGCGCGAGGCGCTGCTCCTGTTCGTGTGCAGCACGACCGGCGATGGCGTGCCGCCCAACGAGGCCGAGGCGCTGCACGACGCGTTGCGTGACGGCGCGTTGGCACTGCCTGGCACGCTGCACTACGGCGTGCTGGCGCTGGGCGATAGCGGGTACCCGCACTTTTGTCGCGGCGGCAAAATCTTCGACGAGCTGCTGCACCACTGCGAGGCCAGGTGCGTGATGCCGCGCGTCGACGTCGACCAGGAGGACTGGGACGTGGTGCTGGGCTGGATGCGCAAGGTCGACGCGGTCGTCGCCGAGCTGCCCACTGACCCGCAGCCCGACTACCTGGACGCGGCGCTGCGCCGGGTGGCGGCGGAGATGTCGACGGGCGGCACGCGCTACAGCCGCGCCAACGCGTACCGCGCCACGTTGGTGACGCGCATCCCGCTGTGTCGCAACCCGCCGCGCAAGATCGTCGACCCCAAGCACGTGATTCGCGTCGAGTTCGAGATAGACCCCAACAAACTCAGCTACACCCCGGGCGACGCCGTCGGCGTGCTCCCGCAGAACAACCCCGAGGCGGTCAACGCGATACTGAAGCTACTCGCGGCGAATGGCGACGAGCGCGTGGTGCTGGACGGCCCGGAGGCCAGCGAGATCGAGTTGGAGACCGCGCTCATGGAGAAGCTCGACTTGAGGGTGATTCGACCCGAGCTGGTGCAGGCGCTTGGCGATGCGTGCACGGCCAAGGTGGAGCGTGCGTTGCACGAACGCTTAGTGGAACACACCGGGAATGGAGTGGCACTCACGGACACCGGCAGGGACTACGTGCGCGTTCGGCACGTGGTGGACGTGCTCAGCGATTTTGGATCGGCGCAGTTGGGCGTGCGGAGGTTTGCACGCCTTCTGCGGCCGTTGCAAACGAGATATTACAGCATCTCGTCGAACGAGCCCACGCGTGTCGCCGCCACGCTCGACGTGGTGCGGTACTGTGCGAGGGGCGTGCGACGCGAGGGCGTGGCGTCGACGTATTTGAGCGACCGCGTGCGTCTCGACGATTCCGTGAAGATCTTCATCTCGAGAAACGCCGACTTCCGCCTCCCCGTCGACGGTGGGCGCCCCATACTCATGATTGGCGCGGGCACGGGCATAGCGCCGTACATCGCGTTCATGAAGGAACGGGTGGAGCGTGGCGCGCAGGGCACCAACGTGCTGTACTTTGGTTGCCGCCACAGAGACCACGACTTCCTCTACGACGACTTGCTGCAGTCGTGGGTCGCGCGCGGCGACCTCGAGCTCCACGCCGCGTTCTCCAGGGACCAGGAACACAAGGTGTACGTGCAGAACCTGATCCGCCGCAACGCGACGCAGGTGTGGGCGCTGCTGCAGTGCCGCGCGCACGTGTACGTGTGCGGCGACGGCAACCAGATGGCGCGCGACGTGCACGACGCCCTGCGCGACGTGGTGCTGCAGTGCGGGGACGTGGGCGACGTGCAGCAGGCGCAGTCGTACCTGGACGAACTGCAGAGCGACCGGCGCTATCAGCGCGACGTGTGGGTGTCCTGACAGCGTTTCTTTTCGTACACTATCTCGCCCTCGTGCCCATGTACATACGCCGCGCTATACATTACGGTAGAGTTGTGGTCGTCGTTCTAGCTAAAGGTATTGAGTTTTTGTCAACACGCAGTTCATCGCGGCAAGCAGTGGAACAAGTACAAAACTGGTGGTTTACCGAACCACCACAAGTAACACGCGGAATATCACTACGAAAGTGCACCTACTGCGGCAGCTGGCACGACGGCCCCCGCTCCCAGTCGCCCAGGCGTTCCTCCATCTTGCCCCACGCCTGCCACACGGCGACGTGCGCGGGGTTGGCGTCGATGCCCTTCTGGAACAGGGAGCGCGCGGCGTCGACGTTGCCGCACGCGTCCTCCATGCAGGCCCACGCCTGCCACGCGTGCGCGCAGGCGGGGTCGTGCGCGACGGCGCGCTTGAACAGGTCGCGCGCCTGGTCCTGGTTGCCCAGCCGGCCCTCGAGCACCGCCCAGCTCACGATGCTGTGCAGGTGCTTGGGCTCGGCCTGTAGCGCCTTGGCGTAGAGCTCGCGCGCGCGCTCGGTGTCGTCCTGCGCCTCCTCGAGCCGCGCCCACGCGTTGTACGTCGCCGCGCTGGCGGGGTCGGCCTGCGCGCCGCTCGCGAACAGGTCGCGAGCGGTGTCCACGGCGCCCGCCTTCCACTCCAGGATCCCCCAAGCTTGCCACGCGTACGCGTGCGCCGCGTCCGCCTTCGTCGCCTTCTCGAACAGCGCGCGCGCGCAGTCGAGGTTGCCCGCGCGCTTCTCGGTCAGAGCCCAGGCCTGGAACGTGGGCGCGGCCAAGCGGGGGTTGTCGGCCACGGCGGGGCAGGCGAGCGCGGCGCGGAACAGGGCGCGCGAGCGCTCGAGGTTCTTCGTGGTGGCCTCTAGTCGCGCCCACGCGTGCAAGATCTTGTACTCCGACTTGCCGTAGGTCGCCACGGCGTCCGAGTACAGCTTCCTCGCGCGGTCGTAGTTGCGCAGCTCGGTTTCAAAGCGCGCCCACGCCAGCACGGCGGCGACGGACTCCTCCGACGCCACGGCGACGGCGAGCGCGTTGCCGAAGAGCATGCGTGCGCGGGGGATGTTGTCCTCCTTCGCCTCGAAGGTGGCCCACACCTGCCACGCGCGGCTGGTGTTGCGCGCCAGCGACACGCCGCGCGCGAACAGGTCGCGCGCGCGCGCCTTGTCACCGAAGCGGCCCTCGAACACCGCGTACGCCACCAGCAGCGGCGCGTGCGTGGGGTCCACGCGCATCCCGTTCGCGAAGCACTTGTGCGCCGTGCGCACCTTGCCCGCGCGCTGCTCGCACACGCCCCAGGCCGACCACGCCGCCGCCTCCTTCGCTGGGCTCTCCGCTGCCGAGATCGACCGTGCGAACAGCTCCCGCGCCCGCTCCGCACCCGCTCCGCCCCCCGCCGTCCCCTCCATGTACCCCCACGAGCGCAGCACGTCCGACGACTCGCTCCCCATCGCCTCCAGCAGCCTCGAGAACCCCTCACGCGCCTCCCCCACCTTCCCCCGTGCCGCCAGCGACCGGCATCGGTCCAGCTCGTCGTACTCGCTGTGCCGTTGCGCCGTCGGTTGGCGGGCCGTCGTGCGCAGCTCGGCCTGCCGCGTCACGGGCGCGGCCACCGTCATCCGGGGGCGTGTTTGCTTGCAAGTCCGGCGTAGTTGTGTGGTGATAGTGCTGGTCGACGGAAATTGGCACGGCGTGTTGAATGCGGGCGCCATCGTGAGGGGGATCTATAGAACAATCGCCTTGTCAGTGTAGCAAGAGCCAGTGGTAGGATAGATCGATTCAAGTGCAATCGGTCCTGCTTGGTGTGGGGTGGGAACGTGAGGAAGAAGCGGGAGGTGAGAAGTTGAAGAAGTAGTGTAAAGTGGAGAGGACAGATATTCGGGTAGATTGATAGTTGACGGGGAGGAGCGATTTTTATGCAGCGAGGTCGCGCCCACAAGAACAACGGCAGCTCGAGATGGGAAAGGAAGGGACGTGTACCGCGTGTTTACGTATCCGAATCAGCCAAGTGTCTGATCTCAATCTCAGATTTACCACACCGAGCGCACAATAGATATGTCCCACATTCGGCTATCCGGCGTATGCGGTATAAATACGTGGTAACCACCATATATCCCGAGCCTCGTGCTCACTCTTTACGGATTTAACAAAACAGAGAAGATTGGCATTTTCCCTGCGTAAGGATGAAACTGTTTCCGAGACAATCCTATTTTTTTGTTGTTTTGACCGAGGTCCCTGAACACTTGGCGATATTTTCTCTGCCTTTCCAGTTTCCGCCCCAATTTGGGGACTTGATCTTTGTATATAGCAAAGTGGGATTCCAATTTATGTAATCGGTTCCGTAGACTGTAGGTTCGAATACGCTTGGATTCAACCCGATAAAATTTTTCAAGTTGCATTTCTTTTATGTACCAAATTCAAGCAATTGATGTATCAGACTACAGGGTACTACGACTGTCTTCTTTACTACATGCGCCCAAGGTTCGCGACTTGTACAGTACAGTATTGAGCAAGATAGGATCGGACCCGGTGATGAGAACTGCTGAATAGGGTTGTGCTTCCCACCACACGATAAACCTAATGAGGCAACGAGCAAGTGATCTAAGAGTTCTTTCTTCCAAGAAGTTCCATTTTATAAATCTACGGAATGTCTTCATTGTTACGCTCTTCTAGTTGGTTTATTCAAATGCATTTCATGACCTTATGAATATTAAAGAATACGCTTGACACTTGTGAAAATAGATTGTTATATGTCTTGGATTAGTAGCGGTCTAGTTGACGCCCTGCCAATCTTTCATTCCATTTTTTTATTCTAGAGCCGAGCGAAGAGAAAGCCTCGAGATCAGGGAAACATGATATGTCAATATGGTTATTGTGCAGAAGGTAAATTAATCTTATGGTCTGTGCACGGGCTTTATGTCATTTAGAACCTGCGCCATTAGTTGCATAGAGTTGCGCTTTTCCCGAAGAAGCCTGTAGTAGTGTAGTGTTTCCTCGAGAGCAACTTGAACTTCATGCAATTAAAATAATGGCCGATTGACCAGTACTTTCTTTCCATTCCTTTCCAGTTAGCACACTGAGAACTAAAGAACTTCATGCAAGCCCAGAAAAATGAATAATAGTAACAATTTCAACTTGGCATTTTTTGTCTAGTATCAACTTTTTGAATAAATACAACGCGTATTCCAATCCAGAGAAGGATATTTAATTCGTTTAGCATTTCAGGGGGAGAAGGCAGGACCTCCATGTAATTTACATAAGCAAGAAGTTAATGTTCAGATATTCGCACGACTAATTGAACAGTTCTAGTTCTACT
>JAAUYH010080948.1_pt1 | contig 18670 bp, 13 predicted proteins | sample 7278061 | NCBI WGS metagenome assembly JAAUYH01 (sample SAMN14350203, study PRJNA611818) | marine sediment metagenome | isolation source: surface marine sediment (0.6m) | place: French Polynesia: Moorea | collected 2018-08 | reverse complement strand
TCATTTATATTTCTGACCTAATTGACCTGATTACACCGTTTGAAAAGCCTACAATTCCCTTCCAGAAGTATTTTCAGGATTATTAAGAAAGATGCGATTAATGGATAGCTCCCACAAGGGGTGGATACTCGCTAATGGCCACAAGCAGTCTAGGCATAACTTTCTATTCCTGTTGATAGAGCCGCTTGGGTAAACTGGTCTGTCAGCTTGTAGCCTTCCCTGCAAAAAGCGATCGCTGTCTTGTTGGCATCTTAGCCCAGAGAAAATAATCCTAACGTTCAGCCTCTCCGTCAATAAATTTATCGGTCATGCGGCTTGCTTCCTCATCTGTGAGCGGTTTCAGGGGATGTTTCATAAAGCAAGCTGAGGCCGACAGCAAAACACCGCCGATTCCCCGATCCAGCGCCCGTTCGCAACCCCGACGCGCGTCAATCACCACCCCTGCAGAGTTTGGCGAATCTTCCACCGAGAGCCGCAGCTCCAAATTTATCGGCGCCCCGCCAAACAACTTGCCCTCCATTCGCAAAAAACAAACTTTGTTGTCTTTCTGCCAAGGAACATAGTCGCTCGGTCCAACATGAATATTGCCATTGTCCAGACGCTCAGCCAGCGATGTCTGAACCGCTTCTTTTTTAGAGATTTTCTTGGACGACAAACGACTCTGGTCGAGCATATTCAGGAAATCTGTGTTGCCGCCTGTATTAAGTTGATAGGTGCGCTCAACTTTGACTCCCCGTTGCTTAAACAAGTCCGCCAAAGCCCGGTGGGTGATGGTGGCGCCCAACTGAGATTTGATATCATCGCCAATAATCGGCAGATTAGCCTGTCTAAATCGTTCCGACCAACTGGGATCACTGGCGATAAACACGGGAATACAATTGATCAAGCCAACATTAGCTGCTAAAGCGCATTCGGCGTAAAAGTGAGTTGCTTTTTCAGATCCCACCGGCAGATAGTTAATTAGGATTTCTGCGCCTGAGTTTTTTAGCGTCTCGACAATGTCCTGCTTTGACGCCTCTCGCTGATCGCTGAGAACAAAGGTGTCTGATTCAGAATAGGAGGCCATATGGTCTGAGAAGCCGTCTAATACTCGCCCCATAGCAACGGTGGCGCCGGTTTTGGGAACCTCTTTGCAGAAGACAGTTGTGCAGTTTGGGGCGGCGAAGATGGCGACGGCCACATCTTTTCCCACTTTACGGCGATCAATGTCAAAGGCCGCCACAACTTCAATGTCCGAGGGTTTGTATCCCCCTAGCCCAAAGCGCCTCAAGCCGATTGATTCTGGGGTGTCGCCAAATTTGTAATACGCAAGTCCTTGAACCAAAGCGCTTGCACAATTTCCCACGCCCAAAATCGCGATTCTCACTTTTCTAGCCATCAACCCTCCTTTGATGTCTGCGGGGGTTGCCTCACCCCACTCCTAGGCCAGAGAAATCACATCTTCCAAAAATAGCTTTTAACCAACGGAAAGACTTGAGGATTAGAAACATGTAAAACTTAGCCAAGTGACTATAGCGATTGATAACTTAGCTAAGCAACAAATTCCGGAAAAAAAATCTCCAGCCTACTTGGGTAAGTATTTCAGTTGAAGTTATTAAACCCTCAACTCATTTGGAATTGTCAATATCCAGTATGTAGGGAAGCGTAGCTTGCTTAGAAAAGTTACAGCATTCTACTAAAGTCGAAAATAGATAAGATCCCCCTTTCCGTTCATGAGAGGACTCTAATCAATAATTCAGCGATGGTTCATCCGGCTTGTTCACTATAGATACTGTGTTCTGACGCAGGCGAAACCGCCCTATAGGGTAAATTATGAGTCAATCTAGATTACGATATAGTCGATTGACGCCAGGGAAACTCTAAAAATTGGCGATTTGTCAATTAATTAGGGAAAGTTTAGCGGAAAAGATACTTAGAAGTGAGTAGTTAATTATAAACTGGACTCCGTCTTCTGGGGCTTATGTTCTTTCTCCAGAATCAAGGCCTGTTTTAGGTGTGTAGCCAAATAGTCCAAAATGACTTTGGGTAAAGTTGGATACCAAGATGGAATCAATTTAGGAGCTTTCTTCTAATGCAGCAAATCCTGATTGTTGAAGATGAGCCTCGGGTAGCCGCCCTGATGGAAAAGGGGTTGGCCAAGCATGGATTTGCAACCGCTGTGGCTCGAGATAGTGATGAGGCAATACAGCGGGCTCAACAGGATACCTTCGACCTGATGCTCCTGGATATTGGTTTGCCTGGAAAGGATGGTTGGACCGTTGTTAGGGAACTCCACAATCAAGGAAAACAGCTTCCAATTATTGTGGTTAGCGCCCGTTCTGATATCCCGGAGACAATTAATCGGGAGAATTATGAGGTTGACGATTACATTACCAAACCTTTTAGGGTCGGTCAGCTAATCGACCGAATCCAAAAAAAATTTGGTGGGTTACGACGAATAGAGTAAATAGGGCGCTGTGGCTTCACCCCGGAGGAAATTTCTGGGTAGCTAGGCAATAATTCTGAGATGGATCGAAAGGCGATCGCATTACTTCCAAGAATCTGATCCAATAAGCTTTGACGACATTGCGCTCCATCCTCCCACTTCTAGATACTGCTGGTGAATTGAGCAGTTTGATACATCGTCATACCCATGCAATTTTGGAATTGGGCGTCATTCAGAGGCTGGAAGCCTTGCCATCAAAAGATCTTGTCCCGTCAATCCCGCAAAATCATATCGCCATTTGGGATTTCTTATAAAAATATTTAGGAAAATTAATAAGTAAGGCTTCCAAAGCGATTGTTGGCGTAATTCTCACAATAGGCGAGAATCTGTATGAAGTTTTTGGATGGTAATAGATTCCAGATTTCATGGGAATAGCCCAATCAATTGAGGCGGCAGATTCCACCCATGAGACTATCTAGCCAAAGACTAAAATCAAAAAGTTCCGTTGAGTTGTATTTTTTTGTATATAGTTTTATATTTATTTGTAACTTAATTTACAGCTCGGTTGTGTTGATCCCACTACTGGAATTCAATCATTATCCTAGGAATACTTAGGGATATAGCTTGAACCTGTATTGCAAGTCAGCAATTCGTTCTGGACAGATGGCTAATCAACCAAGATCTGCAGACTGTATAGTTAATTAGGCCAAGAAAGATTATTCTATTAAATACCAATTATCCACTTTAAGCTCATTAAGCAAACTCTATACACCATCATCCAAGTTTGGACGCCTAGTGCTTTATCGGGCCCTGGACTATTGCTTCATGGTTTGATTAGTGTGCGCTAAGGGGATTTCTTTCTCTTTTAGAGAACAGGAGCATCGAAGCTTGCAGGGCTACTCTACTTCAAGGGAGTTATGCGAGAAATGTTTGAGTTTCTTCATTACCCCTCTGAGGCAAAGGGATTAAATCCGTTTCACTACCATCATGGGTCATTAATCTTGATTGTCCGCTCTGGAAAGTAGCTAATTTACATGAGTTTTTTAATTCCATGAGTTTTGTACTTGTTTTTGCAGGTATTCTGCTGCTCTATCTCGGGGGAGAGGTATTGGTCAGGTCCTCCTCTCGATTAGCCTTTACCCTGGGCTTAAGTCCTTTAGTCGTGGGTCTTACGGTTGTGGCGTTTGGGACATCTAGCCCCGAGTTGCTCTCTTCCCTTGTGGCCACCCTTAAGGATGCTTCGGACATCGCAATGGGTAACGTAGTCGGCTCTAATAGCGCGAATTTGGGATTGGTCTTAGGGCTTTCTACGATCATCTATCCGCTAAGGGCAAAATCCCGCCTTATTCGTCGGGAGGCGCTCTTTATGATTGTCGCTGCTGTCTTGTTAATTCCCTTTAGTCGCAACCTGGTAATCGGTAGAGCGGAAGGACTACTCCTGTTCGGTTTATTGGTTATTTATTTGATTTATCTGTTTAAGAATGGCGGCGATGAAGCGGTCGAGGATGATGAGTTTGCCGCTGAATCAGACCAGAGCTTTGCAGTTGCAGGCGGCTTATTTGCCGGTGTTGCGTTGGGTATTGGGTTACTGGTGATTGGGGCTCAAAGCTTAGTGACTGGGGCGATTGATCTGGCTCACAGCTTAAATATTTCTGAACGGGCCATTGGATTGAGTATTGTCGCTTTTGGCACCAGTCTGCCTGAGCTGGCGAGTTGCTTAGTGGCGGCTATCAGAAGAGAGGGAGATCTACTGATTGGTAATTTAATTGGCTCAAATATTTTTAACATTTTAGGTATTTTGGGCTTGACGGCGGCGGTCGAGCCCATCAGGATGTCTTCTAATCTAATTTGGCTGGATCTATGGGTGGCGATCGGCCTGAGTATAGCCGTTCTCTCTCTTTTGAAGACTCGATTGCGGTTAGCCCGGTTAGAAGGCAGTCTTTTGCTAATTGCTTACCTGATTTATATTAGAGTTTCTCTGCTCTTAAACTAAGTTAGGCAAGGGTTTGATAACGGAGCACTGATTATTCTGCTTAATTTAGCTGCTTACTCTGCAGTAGCGCCTCCAGCTGAAACTGTGGGGTAGGTTAGTTAATTGATATTTACTTTGGGATGCGCGATCGCGTATCCTTTATTGCTGGAATTCCCTTCTGGGCTTGCGCGAACAATGCAGTGTCAATAACTGATTACTTCATTATTCTGAGTGTAAATCCAGTTAGGGCGGAAAATTATTCATAGGGATAAAATACAGAATACCTAATTCAGGTTATTGCTGATTCTTGTCTTCTAACTCCTGTTTAGGAGCGCCTGACTGTCTGTCCAGCCAGAATTTTTTGGCCTAAGTGGATTCTTCTCTGATGGGAGAACTTGTGGTAAAGCTTCAGAAAAAGGATGCGGAATTGGCATGCGACTACTTACATCTCTGAGAGGAATGGTGGACATAGATAAACAAAATCTGCCCTCAGTCTTAGCTGAGGCTGAGGAAGGAGCCGATTTAGCCAACTTAGATCTGTCAGGATTGCAACTAGCTGGGTTTAGATTGAGACGAGTGAAGTTGGCGGGCGCTAATCTTGCGGGGGCCAATCTAGCCAACGCCGATCTGACCGCTTCTGACTTAAAGGGGGCTAACTTACAGGACGCCACATTGAGGGGCGCGTCTCTATTTGGCGCTGATTTGGGGCAGAGTAATCTAGTCAGGGCTAATTTAGTCGGCGCTGACTTAACCGCTGCTAATCTGACGGACTCCAATTTGCAGACAGCTGTCTTAGAAGCGGCGGAACTCAGGGGCGCTGTGCTGGTGGACGCTAATTTAATGAACGCCGATCTGAGAAAAGCTAATTTAGAAGACGCTAATTTAATGAACGCTAATCTCACCAATGCAGACCTCAGCGAGGCTAATCTGACCGATGCTATCTTTAAAGGGGCGATTCGCCCGGATGGATCCATTTCCGGTTAACTTGGTTAAATTTTTTCTGAAAGAAAAACAGCCAATCCAATACTGAGTCAGTATCCAAATGACTCATTGGATTGGCTGCTAAGCAATTGGTCAGATCGAATACATCACCCTGATTAGGGTAAATTCATGCTTAGAACTCAGGCGTGATGGCTTGCCATTGATAAACATTAATTTCGACTTCCTCGGCGTGTTCTTCGTGCTGAGAGTGATCGGCGGACTCTAGATCAATCTCCCCTGAAATTTCAATCGGCATATCCGGGGCAAGCTCGAAATCTTCGTCATAAATTTCCAAGGTGATTTCCCCCGTGCCATCCGAAAAGACGTATTCTTCATCATCATCTCCTGGCCGGAGGATCTCACCCCGCAGAGTAATCGTCGCCCCATCGACGGGGTTAGCCAGAATAGACGCGACGGTTGCCGCTGTTTCAGTGGAAGACTGAGTTTGTTCCCCTAAGGCGGCAGTCGACAGGGTCACGACCCCTAACATCGCTATCCCCAAGCTCAACGCACTTTTGCTGAAAAAACTGTGCTGACCATTTGATGAGCTATCTGTCCGTTGAATCGTGTCTGCTTTAAAGTTAACCATGAGACGCTTTCCCCTTTGTCTGATGTGTTTGTGCAAAAGATTCTCAACCATAACTCAAGACGTTGCAGCATACCTGCTATCGTTGTGGATCTGGCGATTCCTCAAATTTTTTGCAGGCCGCTATTGATTTCAACAATCAAATCCTATCGGTTGGTCAGGCAGTTCCACATCGGACATCTGTCATGTCAAGCTTATGACAGATGTCATGGATTCTGTCTTATGACTCCTGTATTCTTGCGCCATCAGAATGTCTCGGCTTAAGTTGATACCCCTGTATTCTTGCCTCAAGGATTATGTCCCATAAGTTGATACTCTTAATCGGTCAAAACCCAGTGCAGGGCGCGAGCTGGAGACCACAGCTTGCAATAATGCATTCCTTTGTGACCTCCTGTTCTGCTGCATCCATGGCGTAGAGGGTGGCGCTAACCGTGAGCCGTTGTTGGAGTTCGTGAGAAATGGTCGCCTTTTGGTCGCCCTCCTGCTCCCCGTAATGGCCAAATTGAGCGTGATTGGCCCCTAATAAAGGGATGTAGAGCGTATCTGAAGGTAAAAACGATTTTCCTGTTTCAATTTCTTCTGGGGTCGCCACCCCATCCCGTAAGCCATAGATCGAGGCGACAGGCAGATCAATTTGGCTGAGATCGATGGTCTCTGTAACATAGCTTCCCCATAAGATTAATCCAGTCAGTTCTGTTGGGTTCTGGACGGCATAGCGGACTGCCATTGCACCGCCGAGGGAGTGCCCCCCAAGATACCACCGATCAACCTCTGGAACGTCAGCAATGACATCCTGAAACCGATCGAAGCCGAAAACTGCGAGGTTATCTGGCATTGGCGTCAGGATAACCAACACGCCCGCCTGAGCCAAACTTTGCGCGATAGGCGCATAGGCCCGCGGATCGACCTTCCCACCGGGATAAAAGACTAAACCCTTGTCTGGTTTGATGTGACGGGGACGAAATAGGATGCCCCGCCGTTCTGCAATGAGCTGGTTAAGGCAGTCTTGATCCAGACAGGTTGGGAAAACTTCGACAGCATCGTTAGAAATTAAATTGTCTATAGCTTCGGGAAGGGGGGCTCGTGTGGAAATGGCGGCTGCATTAGCTTGCGCCTCCCCATTTTGTTCAAACGCAGGATTGTCAAGATGGGGCTCCGGTACATGAGGGGTCTGCACATACGTTGTATTTGCCAAGAGTGTGGCAAAGAACAAGCAGATTCCTGGATGTCGGATCAAGCCTCGTTTCATTTGTTTGCTTAATCAACAGAATCTGACTCTTCTAGATAGGATATAAAAGCATTGGCGACAATGGCGGCCTGGGTGCGATCGCGCAAGTTCAACCGAGTTAGAACATGAGAAATGTGGTTTCTCACCGTTCCTTCTGACAGGAACAGCGACTGCGCAATTTCACGATTATTGGCGCCCGTAGCGATCATTCGCAGCACTTGCCGCTCCCTAGGCGTCAAGTCGGCAAACTCAGGCGGGGGCTCCTTCGCCTTTTTCGGTTCGGAATCAGGCACATGGGCGACGATTTTTTCCAGAATGCCGGGACCGAATTGACTATAGCCCCGATGAATTGACCGAATCGCCTCAGCCAATTCCTCCGACGGCGTATCTTTTAACAGATATCCCTTGGCCCCATAGCGCAATGCCTCGGACACGTACTTGGAATCATCAAACGTGGTGAGCACTAAAATCTTGGCGTCCGGGAATCGCTGACAGATTTGTTGGGTTGCCGCAACGCCATCCATCACCGGCATCTGGATGTCCATTAGCACCACATCGGGAGGGCTTTCCTCAGCCTGTAGATGCTCGATTTGTTCCACCGCCTCCTGACCATTGCTGGCTTCACACACAACTTGGAGATCCGGCTTAGTTTCCAGCAAGGTCTTTAAACCCCGCCTGACAATCTCTTGATCTTCTACCAGTAGCACCCGAATCATGCATTCATCCTTGGAAAACTTGCGGTAATTCGACACCCGGCCCCGGGCTGACTGTCGATTTCGAGGCGTCCGCCCAAGGCCGCCACCCGTTCTCGCATTCCCCGGAGCCCAAACCCAGCCTGACTTTCATCGACGCAGAAACCGTCACCATCATCTTGCAGCATCAGCTGGAGTTCAACTGGGGTGGTCTGAATCTGCAGGTGGACGGCAGACGCATTTGCATACTTGCAGATATTGGTCAAGCCTTCCTGAACAATTCGATAAACCACAGTGTTCACTGAGTTAGAAAACGGCATCGATAGATCGATTTGACGCTTTAGGCTAATCCCGGTTGTCTGGTGAAACTCCTGAGTCAAGTTCGCGATCGCCTGCTCCAATAATTGCCCTTGCAAAGGATCCGTTCTCAAGTCCGAAACTGATTTCCGCACCGCTTGCAATGCCGACGACCCTGATTGTTTAGCTTCCACTAAAAACGCATACGCCTTATCCGGCGCTTCTTTCCACAAGGTCAGCGCTGTTTCCATTTGGATATTCAGCGCCACCAGCGCATGTCCCAAGGAGTCATGAATGTCTCGGGCGATGCGATGACGTTCTTCCAGGGCGGTCATTTCTTCAATTCGTTGATTCAGCCGCTGTTCCTGTTCTAAAGCCCGCCGCAGATCAGCCTCAGCCTTCTGCAAACGGGTATTTTGAGCCTCAAGTTGGGCTTGCATCCGGTGCAAGGTGAGATGGGTCTTGATGCGGGCGAAAACTTCAGCCTCCTTGAAGGGTTTAGTGATGTAATCAATTCCCCCGACTGAGAAAGCTTTGACGATATCATCCGCCTCATTAATCGCGCTGATAAAAATGACCGGCGTATCTCGCGTTAGCGGATTAGCCTTCAATTTCTGACAGACTTCATATCCATCCATCCCCGGCATAATAATGTCCAGTAAAATTAAGTCTGGCGCCTGGGCTTGGGCCCCCATTAGCGCCGTGGCCCCATTTGTCACGGCTCGCACGTCGTATCCCCGCTCTGTGAGCATGGCTGACAACAAATGCAAATTGTCTGGCGTGTCATCAACAAGGAGAATGTCCCCTCTACTGGACTGACCGGAATTCATATCTAAGTGACAGCGGTTTTAGCAAATCAGTGGGCGGATGGTTAGAAAGGGGGATGCAAAGTAAAAACATCCAGCGAAAGTCCTTAGATTATATATCCTTAAGAAGAGCGAAAAGATAAAAACTGGTCTATGCGTCTACTTGCCCTCGATAGATTCACTTGGCGACGGATCTACTGGATTCTTTTAGTTTTTCTGGTGATTCTGATTACCGTTTGGTGGCAACCAAACCGGACCTTCCCAACAGGGGGGAGTTTAGCCAGAGATTCCGCCAATCCTCAACAAGTGAAAGGAGCAATCCAGCCAATCCCCTTGTCCGTTGACCTGGATGTGGAAAAGGTGGCGCTGGGGGAAGAATTGTTCAGGGACAAGCGGTTATCCGCCGATAATCAGGTTTCCTGTCTCAGTTGCCATCACTTCAAACGGGGCGGCGCCGATCGTCAGACTTATTCAGTGGGATCCGGCGGGGTTCCCGGCGATATTAACGCCCTGACAGTCTTCAATGCGGGATTTAACTTTCGGTTTAACTGGAATGGCGCCTACGAAACGCTGGAAGACCAGATTCAGGCCACCTTACAAAATCCTAAGGCAATGGGCAGTCAGTGGAATGAGGTTGTTGAGGAGCTGCAAGCAACCCCTGAATACCCGAAATTGTTTGCCCGCGCTTATGCCGATGGGTTGACGGCGGAAAACATTAAAGACGCCATCGCAACCTATATAAAATCCCTCTATACGCCTAACTCCCGCTTTGATCAGTATCTAAAGGGAGATGAACAGGCGCTAACCCCTGATGAGAAAGCGGGATATCAACTATTCCAAGACTATGGCTGTATTAGCTGTCACCAGGGCATGAATATTGGCGGCAATATGTTTCAAAGATTCGGAGTCATTGGCGATTACTTCGATCCTAAGGATGGAATCACCCAAGCTGACTTGGGCTACTATAACGTCACTAAGGATGAGGCCGATCGCTATGTGTTTAGGGTTCCCAGCCTCCGGAATGTGGCCTTAACGGCGCCCTATATGCACAATGGCTCCGTTGAGACTTTAGAAGAAATGGTCAAAATTGTCGCCAAAGCCCAATTAGGCCGCACCTTGTCCGAAGGAGACACTGACCTGATTGTGCAGTTCTTAAAAACGTTGACTGGAGAATACCTCGGCGGATCCTTAGAAAAATTGGCCCTCGATTCAGACGACGATATAACGTCCTAATCAGCTGACCGACTGTTCAGCTCCCTAGCCGTCAATCCAAAGAATAAGCGATGTTTGCCGCACATCTCGATCCCAAGCACATCAAATTTATCCTGGGTAGCTACGTGGCGCCGACAGGAGCGGCATTACTGTTTCTGTTATTGTGGGCCAAGTCCAATGTGATTAATGAGAATCAACATAACCAATACTTGGATACCCTCTATCGATTGCAGGAACTTGACACCCGCATCAACAATAATGTCTTGCAGGCGGAAATAGGCGGGTTGTCATCCTATGATCCGATCGTGAATCAGTTATCAGAACTCAAAAGAGTCCGGAAAACGTTGGATCAGGTCCCCCCTTATATAGAGTCAGCCGCACAGCAAAAATTGACTCAATTATTCACCCCCTACAGTCGCGTTTGGGGAAAGAAAGAAAAGCTAATTTATCGGTTCAAATCTCAAAATGCTATTCTGCGAAACTCTCAAGCCTATTTCCCCATCGCCATCGCCGATTTGACTCAGAAAAACACCGCTAATTTGGCGTCAATTCCTCGATTGAATTCCTTATTGCAAAAGGTGTTGTTGTTTAATCAATCAATTGATAAGAACTTGGCGAAGGAAATCGAACGTGACATTCAGCAAATCTTGGCGGACCCTGGACTCGCAGCTCAAGGTGAAGATTTAGAAAACGCCATCGCCCACGCCCGAATCATCCTCCAGTACCGCCCCCAAGTGGATGCTCTGGTCAGCGATATCGTAACGCCGCCTACCGGCGCCTGGTCTGAAGAGTTTATTCGGACCTATAATCACGCCTATCAAAAGTCTCTCAATTCTGGCGCTCGGTATCGCTTCGGGCTCTATCTGCTATTTTTTGTCTGGGTGCTCGGGACTGCCGGCGCCATTATTCTCAAGCTGCAAGCCTATGCCAAGGCGTTACAAAAAAGTGAAATAAAGTTTCGGAATATCTTTGAAAATTCCCAGATGGGCATCTTTCGAGTCAAGGAGAAGAATGGATCAATCCTGGAAGCCAATCAGCGTTTTCTCGACATGTTTGGCTATGACTCCGCAACAGATTTGATTGGTATCAAACACCTCCCAGAATTTTATGCGGATCCAGAACAATCAAAAGCGATGCTTCAAATTCTGCAGGCTAAGGGAGAAGTTCAACACTTTGAGACTCAATTTCAGCGACGTGACGGTGAGGTGTTTTGGGGACTGTGTTCTTCCCGATTGAACCGGAGAGAGCATTGTTTGGAGGGCGTGATTGCAGATATTAGCGCCCGTAAACAGGCGGAAGCAGAACTTGAAGCGCAGCGGGCTTTTTTGAATCAAATTATCGATGTTGTGCCCAGCGCAATTTTCGTAAAAACGGTAGAGGGACTGTTCTTCACCGTCAATAAAGCGGGCGCCGCCATGTATCGCTCCACCGTGAAAGGCATCTTGGGCAGGAGCGAGGCCGATTTTATTAAAGACCCCGCCCAGAGAAATGAACTTGCGGACATTCATCAGAAGGTAATGGCGACTCGTCAGACGCAGATCGTGCCGACCCAAATGCTTAAAGATTCTCGGGGGGAGTTGCGGTGTTACCAAACCATTATTAGCCCTTTTATGAATTCTGATAAGCAAGTTCAGGGGACCATTGGCGCATCCACCGATATCACACCGCTTAAACAGGCTGAGGATGAACTTCGTCGGGCGAAGGAGGCGGCTGAAGCGGCCAATAAAGCCAAGAGCACGTTTCTCGCCAATATGAGCCATGAGCTGCGCACACCGCTCAACGCTATTTTGGGCTTTTCCCAGCTGATGACCCGCAGCGGGGAGCTTAACCCCAAACAACACAATTATCTCAGCACCATTAGCCGTAGCGGCGAACATCTCCTGATGCTGATCAACGATGTGCTGGAAATGTCCAAGGTTGAGGCGGGCAAAACCACGCTGAATGAAAATAACTTTGAGTTGTATGGGCTTCTGGATGGATTGCAGGCGATGTTTCAACTCAAGGCCGAATCAAAAGGGCTGCAGCTCAACTGCGATCGCGCCCCCCATGTACCTCAATACATTCGCACTGATGAGGTAAAACTGCGGCAAGTGTTGGTCAATCTATTGGGTAACGCCATTAAGTTCACTCAGAAGGGACGGGTTACCTTGCGGGTTAGAACGGGAGATAGAGGTCTTCAGAGTCAGGATTTAGGAGTCAGGAATCAGGAGTCAGGAGTCAGGAGTCAGGAGTCAGGAGTCGCAGGACAGAGGGTTGAGGAATCGGGTGAGTTAACCGTCAGAACTAAATTTCCGCCTAAGCGCCAAATTCTGCAGACGGAATTCACCCGTCAAGGGGGTGATGAATCGGGTGAGTTAACCGTTAGAACTGGCCCCACGTCTGATCGTCAAATTCTGCTATTTGAAGTTGAAGATACGGGGCCAGGGATTTCTGCTGAGGAGATACCTCGCCTGTTTGAACCCTTTGCGCAAACTGATGCGGGGCGCCAAGCTCAAGAAGGAACAGGATTAGGATTGCCCATTAGCCGCAAGTTTGTTCAGTTGCTGGGGGGCAGCCTTGCGGTTGAGAGCCGACTCGGCGAAGGGTCGATGTTCCGATTTGACATTCAAGCGCAGGTGGTAGGCGTCAATCAAGTGCCGATGGCGGATCGCGATCGGCAAATTCGTGGGCTGGCGGCGGGGGAACCCAGGTATCGGATCTTGGTCACCGAGGACAAGCCCGAAAACCAGCAGCTATTGGTTGAGTTGCTTGAACCGGTGGGCTTTGAAGTTCAATTGGCGGCGAATGGTCAAGAAGCGATTTCCCGATGTCAGCAGTGGTCGCCTCACCTAATCTGGATGGACTTACGCATGCCTGTGATGGATGGATATGAGGCCACCCATCGGATTAAATCCACCTATGCCCACCCTCCAGTCATCATTGCTCTCACCGGCAGTGCTTTCGAAGAAGAGATCCAAATTGCGCTCTCCAAGGGGTGCGATGACTTCGTTCGAAAACCCTTCCGCACTGAGGAAATCTTCGAGAAAATGGCGGAGCACTTAGGCGTTCGCTATGCCTATGCAGAAAGCGCCCAATCCTTAGTCCAAACGCCTCAGGCGACATCTAACACCGACAACCGTGAACTCAGCGCGGCAAGTTTCGAGGGGATGCCAGCCGCTTGGATTGAAGAAGTGCATCAAGCCGCCACTAAGGTCAATGCAAAATTAATCCGCCAGTTAAGCGAACAGATTCCCCCATCCTATGGGTCAATCGCTCAGGCTTTGATTCACCTGGCGGATAACTTCCGCTTCGAGGAAATTGTCGCCCTAACCCAATCCCGAAACAAATCGGATAACGCCCATCCAACTCCGCCAAACTAACTCCGGTTTTTCCTGTTTCCGGCTGCGGTCTTCTTCCCCAAAATGGCGACATCCCGTTCTACCTCGTCCAGCAACGCCACCTGGGGCAACCATCCCCACTGTTCAAACCCGAATTTCTTGAATAAATTTAGGCTTGGGGTGTTATGCCCGAAAATAAAGCCGAGGAGGGTGTCAACGCCGATTTCTGGACTGTGGGCGATCGCAGCTTGCAGGAGAGCGGAGCCCAGCCCCTTGCCACGCCACACTTCATGCACGTAAATGCTGATTTCGGCGGTTTTGTCGTAGGCAGGGCGGCCGTAGAATGATGAAAAACTCAGCCAAGCAACCACGGTGTGGACCTCTTCGACCACCCATAGCGGACGGACTCGAGGAGTATGTTCTTGAAACCAGGCAAGTCGGCTTTCAACCGAAACAGGCGTGGTGTCTGCTGTCACCATCCGTCCGGGAATGGTCGAATTGTAAATCGACACAATGGCGGGCAAGTCATTTTCTGAAGCGGTTCGAATAGTTGGCGACATTTAAGATTTCAAGAATAGCGTCCAAGTGGAAAGCGATAGCCGCTGGATTCACTGTAAAATTATAATTAATATTAATTTATGTTTCTTTCATAAGAAATAGCTTGACTTTGGTTCGTTTGTATAATCTGATTCGTTTTTTCTTGTGGGATTGAGATTTCATAGTCCCAGATTAAGGTTTCTGTTTTGCAGAAATTTTTGAGTCTAACCACAAGAAAGGTGTCGCCTAATGAAATTTCCCGCCAGTTTGAGTACCGAGCAACAGTTTCGATTAAAGGTGCTTTCAGAAGAGGTGAAAAGATTGAATCAAGAAGAAGCTCAATCGTACTTGCTAGAAGTTCTTCGGCAACTGATGGTCAAGGATAACTTTGTTAAACAGGTACTCAAAGGGGATTTCTAAAGCATCTAAATACACCCCAGCGTTTTTTTACGAATGCTCTTATAATCATTGATTTGGCTCAGGAGAAGGGGGAAATGACGCTGGTATCAGTTGTATAGGAAATTAGGGGGCGATCGCGAACGAAGAGGACGCGATCGCTCTCTCTGCATGAGGACGAACTCAAAGCCATTTTTCGAGCATCTCAGCGATTGTTTGCAGATTAAGCGGTTTTACCAAATAATCATTCATGCCGACAGAAAGGCATTTTTCTCTGTCCCCTTTCAGAGCATTGGCTGTCAGAGCGATGATGGTGATGTTCTGGTTGCGTTCGCCCGCGTTACCCAGACGAATTTGGCGAGTGGCCTCGTAGCCATCCATTTCGGGCATCTGGCAGTCCATAAAAACCAATGTATAGGGATGATCGGGGGGAGCCTGTTCTAATGCATGTAGCGCTTCGACGCCGTTAACGGCAAAATCCACCGCCAACCCAAGTCTTTTCAGCAAGCTTTTGACTACCATTTGATTCACCTTGTTATCCTCCACTAACAACAAATGGGTTTGTTCTGGCCAGCGGTGAATTGTGGAGCCATGTTGGCGATGCCCGGCTTTGGTCAAAGACTTCCCATTATTCTGCAGCGCCTTGGGCTGGGAGCTTTGTAGGGCAGTTCTGTGAACCTTCGCCAAGGTTAGCGCTTCAAACAGTTCGGAGGGGGTAACGGGTTTGGCGAAGTGGGCGCTAAATCCTAAATCGCCAACAGACTGGGCGCCGCCGTTGTTGGCGACAGAGGTCATCATTACCAATGGCATCGCCTTGAACCGAGTATCCGCTTTTAGTCGCTTACCAAATTCAGCCCCGTCCATATCAGGCATTCGCATATCTAACAGAACCATATCAAAGGGCGGTTTGTGGGAGGTATTGCTGTGTTGGGCTTGGGCTTCGCATAACGCCAATGCCTTAGCCCCCTCTGCAGCGTCCAACACAGTCGCTCCCCAGCCTTTCAGTTGGCCGCATAGAACTTCACGATTGGCGGTGTTATCATCGACAACGAGTAGGGTAAAGTCGCGCATATCCACCGCAGGGGATGCCTGTTGCACCGCTTCGCTTGGCTGCAACCTCGCTGTGAACTCAAATCGACTACCTTTGCCCAACTCACTCTCTACGCGAATACCGCCGCCCATCACTTCACAGAGTTTTTGGGTAATGGCCAGTCCCAATCCCGTGCCGCCGTATTGGCGAGTAGTGCTCGCGCCTAACTGGTTAAACGGATCGAATAAGCTGTCGAATTTGTTCTGCGGTATGCCAATGCCGGTGTCGTTGACTGACCCGGTGAAGATCAGGGCGTCGTTGACCGCTTCAAGGTCGCCCCGAATCACAATTTCCCCCTGCTGGGTGAACTTAATCGCATTGTCTATCAGGTTAGTGAATATCTGCCGCAAGCGGCCCGGATCGCCTTTCACCATGGCCTGTTTGACGCCGCGTAGATCCAACACGAGTTCTAAATTCTTTTCTTGGGCTTTTAAGGCCATACCCTTGGCGAGGTTCCCCAATTCTTGGCTTAGGTTGAAATCCAAACTCTCCAGCTCCACTTTGCCGGCGTCAACTTTGGAGAAATCGAGGATATCTTTCAGTAGGCTTAGCAAAGATTCTGCGCTGGATTGAGCGATCCTCGCTTGGAAGCGTTGATCTTGATTGAGTTCTGTATCCAGGAGGAGGCTCAACATACCGATGATCCCATTCATCGGCGTCCGGATTTCATGACTCATGCGGGCCAGAAAGGAGCCTTTGGCGAGAGCCGCCGATTCAGCTGCTTCTTTGGCTTTAATCAGTTCTTGCTCAGTCGTTTTGCGATCGCTGATATCCGTATGGACGCCAATCATCCGCAGGGGTTGGCCGTTAGCCGTCCATTCAACCACTTTGCCGCGATCGAGAATCCACAGATAGTCCCCATCCTTGCGGCAAAGGCGATGTTCGTTCTGGTAAGCAGCGAGTTCACCCCTCAAACACCGATTCAAATCGACCTCAACCTGGGCTTTATCCTCAGGGTGGATACGGCTCTTCCATTCTGCAAGACACTCGTCCATTTCATGGTCGGCGTAACCCAGCATTGCTTTTAATTGCCGAGACAAGAAAATGGCGTCCGTCTGTAGGTTCCAATCCCAAACGCCGTCGCCTGCTCCCTCCAAGGCGAACTGCCAGCGAGCTTCGCTTTCCCGCAAGGCTTCCTCGACTACTTTCTGAGGGGTAATGTCTCGGCCCACGGCTTGAAATTCAACATAGTCGCCGTCGGAGTCAAACAAGGCGCGATCGGTCCACTGTTGCCAAGCAATAGTCCCATCTGGAGCAATTACCCGATGTTCATAGGTGACGACCGGATTCTCTCGGGACAGGCTGTTGAAGTGTTGTGAGGGAATATCTTTGTCTTCCTCGGGTAAGAGGGGAGTAAAGCTTTGGCCCAGCAGCTCTTCTGGCGACTTCTGGAAAAAGCTGCAGTAAGCGTCGTTGACAAAGGTGAGGGAGCCGTCAGGCAAGAAGCGGCAGATCAACTCTGTCTGGTCGGCAATGATGCACTGGTAGTAGGCTCGGCTGGTTTTGAGTTCGATCTCAGCCTGCTTGCTATCCGTGATATCCCGCACCATGACTAAGGCTTCATCCGGGCTAATGGCGTCAATTCGGACTTCTTCGTAAGCCATGCGATCGCGCTTATAGAATTGATGCTCGTAAACTTGCAATTCGCCTGTGGAGATTGCCTGATCAATCTTCTCCAGTTGCTGTTGCAATAGCTCTGGGGGCAGTGCGTCCGAGAGGCGCTCTTTGATGGGGAGAAACTCTCCCATCTGATTGCGAGAATGGATGATGTCTAAGCAAATGCCATCTCGCCTGACCCGCAAGAGTAAATCCGGGATAGTCTCGATCATGGTGCGGATCTGGGCTTCACTGGCGCGGAGCGCAGCCGTCCGTTCCTCAACTTTGGCTTCAAGGGCTTGATTGAGTTGTTCTAGGGATGCATTTGCCTGTTGGCGCACCAATTCAGCGGCGGCGCGGTCGGCAAAGACACTAAGGATCTGTTCCGCCCATTGTGGGTTCTGAATAGGCCCCTGGTTAAATATGCACAATTCGCCAATTGATCTCCCTTGAGCATCCCGTAAAGCGACGCCCAGATAGCTCTCCGCCGCCATTTCAACCAGATCTAAATCGTCGGGAAACCGTTGCTGAAGCGAATGCTCACAATAAAATTTTCCATCCTGGATTGTGCGTTCGCACGGCGTTTTTGCCAGGGGGTAGGCAAATGTGGGTTGTAAGGAGCCGTTCGCCCAAACCGCCAAGGTGTGAAGCTCGTTGTTTATCCGTTCAGACACGAATGAGTGAGAGACCTCTAGGGCTTCGGCGAGGTGGCTGACTAAAGCGGGAAAAAAGTCTTGTCCAGTGGCGGCGGCGGGGCCGACAATCGCCTCAAACAGGCTGTGGAATCGTCGTTCGCTATCTGCTAAATTCGCCTCTAGCCTTGCCGCCTTTGCTTCTAACTCCGCCGCCCGCTTAGAGAGCGCTAGGGGGTTGAGGGCTTGTTGCAAACTTTCATCAGTCACCAACCCCACTAAGCGATCCGCCTCATCTAAAAGGGGCAAATGGCGAATGGAATGCTTTTCGAACAGCTCTATGGCCGTTGACCAGTCAGTGAAGGCGGACTGGCGCAGGGTAACCACTGATGACTGCATCACCTGCCGCATGGTCAAACTGTCTAGCGATCGCTGCTGGGCGCTCAGTCGCACCACATCTTGGCCAGTCAGGATACCCGCCACTCGCTCGTTTTTCAGTACGATTACACAGCTTGAGTGTGCGCTTGAAGACTGAGCTGTTGTAACGTCGCAAGAACAGCCTTCGCTTGTCTGGCCGCTCATTCGCGTAAGCGCCTCCATTACCGTAGTGTCAGGGAATACGACCAGAGGCGAAATGATGGCCGATTTGAGTTCTTGCGGAGTAAGAGCCATGGCGCAAGTCAATAGGGGGGCATTGAGGCGTAACTATCCATATTATTCTTGAGTTTCTGCATTAAGGGGAGAAATTTGGCTTCAAATCCATCTTCAATCGGCCTATTCTCCAACAATGCCGGGCGTACCCTCGCCACCCATATCAATTGAGGAAACCCATGCACCTGACGCAATTATAAATTCAACCTTTCTACCTTGACGACCGAGGGGGCGCCCCCTTTGCATAGAGCC
>JAAUYH010075513.1_pt1 | contig 18671 bp, 11 predicted proteins | sample 7278061 | NCBI WGS metagenome assembly JAAUYH01 (sample SAMN14350203, study PRJNA611818) | marine sediment metagenome | isolation source: surface marine sediment (0.6m) | place: French Polynesia: Moorea | collected 2018-08 | reverse complement strand
GATCGCGACGGCAGCACAGTCGGCTCCGGAGAGAAGACCGACAGCAAAGTCTGACCCGCGTTCCGGGCCTCGGGCATGTTCGACATCGGTTTCTGGGAACTCCTGTTCATCTCGGTCATCGGCCTGTTGGTGCTCGGACCGGAACGGCTGCCGCGCGTGGCCCGGTCGGTCGGGCTGTGGGCAGGCCGCGCACGCGGCATGGTGCGCAAGCTGCAGCGGGAGATCGACCGGGAGATCACCCTGGCGGACATTCGCGACCGGCAGATAAAGCCACAGACACCGCCACCCGCCGACACCGGCGGCGACACAGCGCCGACATCCGGGCCCGGCGACAAACCGGCCTCCGGGACCGACGACCGGAATGGCTGAACCCGGTCATTCCCCCGGTGACGGGCCGGACACGGATCACCCCGCCTCGATCGTCTCGCACCTGATCGAGCTACGCAGCCGCCTGCTGCGGGCGGTACTGGCTGTGCTCGTGGTGTTCGTCGGCACGGCCATCTTCGCCGAGGAGATCTTCACGCTGGTCGCCCTGCCCCTGCAGGAACAGCTCACTGCGGGTGCCGGCTCGTCGATGATCGCTACCGGCGTTGCATCACCGTTTCTCACGCCGTTCAAGCTCGCAATGGTGGTGGCCATCTTCCTGGCGATGCCTTTCATCCTGTATCAGCTCTGGAGCTTCGTGGCGCCGGGGCTGTACAAGCACGAAAAGCGGCTCACCGTGCCGCTGCTGGTATCGAGCACGCTGCTGTTCTACCTGGGTGCGGCCTTCGCGTACTTCGTCGTGTTTCCGTTGATGTTCCGGTTCTTCATCGCCGTGGCGCCGGAAGGCGTGATGGTCATGACCGACATCGGCCAGTTCCTGGATTTCATCCTGACGCTGTTCGTCGCCTTCGGCCTGGCCTTCGAGGTGCCTGTCGCCACCGTCCTGCTCGTCAAGACGGGGTTTACGACGCCGGCCAAACTGGCCCAGAAACGCGCGTACGTCCTGCTTGGCGCCTTCGTCATCGGGATGTTGCTGACACCCCCCGACGTGATCAGTCAGACGCTGCTCGCCCTGCCCGTCTACATCCTGTACGAACTCGGCATCATCATGGCGCGCCTGGCGGTGCCGGGCCACAAGGAGGTCGAGGCGCAGCAGGCGGGGGACACCTGAAAGCGCCGCGCACGGAAAAGCCATAGGCTCGGGTGCATGTTGGCGCCTTAGAACGCGGTTTCGGGGTCGAAATCGCGTTCTAAGGCGCCAGAATCGCGTTCTAAGCTGTGCCGGGCCTGCAATAGAAGCGCAAACGCTGGTCCGACCCCAAGGCTATTTGAGGCGCAGCATGACGACGCTCAACCCGGGCAGGTTGATGTAGACGCGACCGTCGGATTCGGTGTGCGGCTCGTGGTACGCATTGCCGGCGCCGTGCCAGCCGCCGAAATCCGCATCCTGTGTGCAAAGGACCTGTGTCCAGTGTCCGTACTGGTGGTCGGTCCAGACGCCGTAGGAATAGCCCGAGAAGTTCGTCTCGCCGAGATTCACGACGGTCAGCACGACGTTGCCGTCCGACCAGCGCTTGAACGCCAGCACGCTGTTGTCGTGGTCCTCGTGCGCAACGATCATCGTATCGCTGCGCAAGGCCGGATTGTCCCAGCGCACACGATTGGCCGAGGCGACCAGGCGCCGCATCTCCATGCCGACGCTATCGCCCGCGATGGCCCAGTCGAAGCGATGATCGCCGTTGTCGTCGGATCCATCGTGCCAGTATCCCCAGCCGACCGTTGGCGCACCCATGTGGCACTCGGTGCCCATGAACATCAGCGGTGTTCCAGGCATTGCGGTCGCGAGCGCCCAGGCCAGCCGGCACCGGGCACGGGCCGCCCAGTCGTGCCGACCGCCGAACTGGTCGACGAAGTAGCGATGTCGCCGGTCCCAGTTGGTCAGGCCGTCCGCCGCGTCGCAGTTTCTGTCGTCTCCGACATCGTCGTGCGACCCGAGCGGGTACTTCACCAGGTTCCACGCATGCGCGAAGCCGCCGAAGCCCAGGAAGGACTTCACTTTGTTGACGGGGTCCTCGCCATTCAGCGCTCGTTGCATCTCGTGATGCGACCTGGCCTGCCACGTGGCGTCGAACTGGCCATCGGTAACGATCCAGGGATGGGCCGGAAGATGCTCGGCGACGAAGTACTTCGTCGGATACCGAGCCTGCAGCCGATCCAGCACCGCACTCAAGTGCCCACCGTCGATCTTCGTCGTCACGTCGAAACGCAGCCCGTCGGCGTTGTAGTCATCGAAGTACATGCACGCATTCTGGAAGAAGAACTCCTGCACTTCCGGCTTGTGCCAGGCGGGGCCCAGTCCCCACGGCGTCTGCTGCCCGCCCTCGAAGTAGATGCCACCATCGTCGGCATGGCCATCGTATTCCCACAGCACGTTGTCCGCCGGGCCGGCGTGGTTGAAGACGACATCGAAGAACATCGCCAACCCCAGCTTGTGGGCTTCGTCGACGAAACGCTGCATGTCCCGCGGGTGGCCGTACGCCGACTCGGGCGCAAAGAAGGAGGCCGGGTTGTAGCCCCACGACCGGTCGCTGGCGAACTCCTGCACCGGCAACAGGGCGATGGCGTCGAAGCCGAGGTCGCTGACATACGCCAGTTTGCTTTCAAGATCGGCGAACCTGGCAATTTCCCGGTCGAAGTGATCGTTGCGGCCGGCGAACGAGCCGCAGTGCAGCTGGTAGACCAGGAAGTCAGGAAAGCGTGGCGTATCGAACGGCGCCCACGGATAGGGCTCGCTGGTGACGACGATCGACGCGTTTTCGCTCGCGGGGTTGTGTTTCGTCAGCTCCGAGTGGAGTGTGTCGCGGGCCGCCGCGTCGAGTCGCTCGAACGTATGACCGGCGTTGCTAATCCGGTACCGATACAGGCGGCCAGCCGCCACCCCCGCGACGAAGCCCACCCAGTAGCCGTCGGCGCCGCTCGCGAGGGCGAACTCCTCGGTCGGATCCGTGTGATCCCACCGATCGCCGGTCTGCAACAGGACGCTCACCGCATCGGCATGCGGCGCCCAGACGCGAAAATCACAGCCGCCGGCGCGCGGCGACGCGCCCAGCCGTTCGTGCGTGGTTGCCACCGTCTCGTCACCTCCGCTGTGTGGACCGGCGCAGATCCCAGAATATCACGGCGCACAGCGGATCCAGCCGACCTCCCGGCCTCTCGCGGTAAGGGCATCGGACGACGCGACGCCCCCGCTGCCAGCGGCTACCTGAACACGTTCTCCGAGGAGACGACGTCGATGTCGTCGGCCGACAGCGCCAGCGGCAGCACCGAGATAACGGCGTCCTCCGCCGCCAGTTCCGGCTTCGGCGTGTTGTACTCGATGGGCGACGGCTCGTCCGCCGACAGGCGGCGCTCGAGGTCCGTCGCGTCCCGGGTCACGAACACGAACTGCATGTTCTCAGTTTGAAGGTGCTCCCGCACCACACGGTTCACGTCGTCGACGGTGAGCCTGGCGAGTTCGCCACGCACGTAGTCGGCGAAGGCCGGCGTGTCGTAGTAGCGGCTGTCCATCGCGTAGCCGAGCTGGCGAGACTGGGTGGCCGTCAGCAGGCTGACGAACTTCTCCAGGAAATTCCGCGTCGCCAGGAACGCTTCCTCGCTGATCCCCTCACGCAGCATCCTGTCCATTTCGTACACCGCTACGCGCGTGGCGAAGTGGGCGTCGTTGTTGTCCCTGAGCGGCCTGATCCACACCTGGAAGATCTGTTGCTGGCGACCCAGGTTGGCGTCGGGGTGGAACTGGAACATGCCGCGCGGGAAGTACTCGACGTAGGCATAGTCGCCGTAGTTCATGCCGCGCTGCTCGCGAATCTTCTTGTACAGGTAGCTGTTGCTGCTGCGGTGCTCGCCCAGCCACGAGCGTGCGAGCCACAGCGCCACCCAGTCCTTGTCGCCGCGGCGCAGGTCGATGGGGAAGCCGAAGGACACAGCCACGGCCGGCGTCTCCTTCTCCACGATGACGGCGCTGCGACCGTCGATGGGCGGCGGCGCGGGCAGGCGTACCCGCGTCGCCTCGCCCTGCGGCAACCGGCCCAGATCCTTCGCCAGGGTTTCCGCGAAGGCATCGTCATAGCCACCGGCCAGCCCGACCGTGAGATTGGCCGGTACGTAGTAGCGCTCGTAGAAGCCCGTCACGTCGTCCATCGTGATGGCAGCGATGTCGTCGGTCGCCCCGAGGTTGTAGCTGCCGTACGGATGCGCCGGGCCGTAGATGCTGGCATACAACACCTCCTTGCCCAGTTCCTCGTCGTTGTTGCCGACGAGGTCCGTGCGCACCGCGTTGATCATCTGCGTCTTGATCCGGACGAGATCCTCGTCGCGCCAGCCCGGCGACCGCAGCTGCTCGAGGGCCAGCCGATACCAGCGCTCCAGGTTGTCCTTGTGCACCGTGCCCGACAGTCGCGTCATCTCCTTGTCGACCTGCGCGTGGAAACCCGCGGCCATGGGATACATGGCGTCGTTGATCTGCTGGATGCTGCGCTTGACCGAACCGCCATCGGTAATCATCGCCGCGGTCAGCGCCGCCAGGCCTTTCTTGCCCGGCGGATCGAGCGCCGGGCCCACGTGGAACAGCAGGCTCACGTCCACCAGCGGCGAGGCCGCCGACTGCTGCTCGACCAGCGCGAAGGCGGCGGGATCGACATTCCTGACGGCCGCTACCCGGGTATCGATGCCGTCGAGACCCTGCGCGTCGGCCATGGTCTCGTCGTTCGACAGGGTCACGAGCACCTTGCCCGCATCGGTGAAGTAGCGATTGGCGTAGGTGAGCAGATCGTCGGAGGTCAACGCCGCGTAGGAGGCATAGACGTCGTTGACGGTTTCCGGCGTGCGCTCGTGATGCACGAACTGGGCCAGCGTCGAGCCGATGGCCTCGCTGTTGTCCATCTGCGACGTGAACCCGTATTTCAGCCGCGCCTGCGTGCGCGCCAGCTGGTCGTCGTCGATGCGCTGCGTGCGCATGGCGACGATGGTATCCACGAGGGCCTCGCGCACCGGTCCCGCGTTGGCCCGGTCCGTGAGCCGCGCGAATACGTACAGCAGGCCTGGATCCTTACGATTGGGGAAGTAGCTGAAGAACTGGTCGACCAGCCGCTCTTCGATAAGCAGCTTCTGGTAGACCTCGGAGGTCTCGGAGAAGTAGATCTCCGACAGCAGGTCCATCGCGGGCATCTCGCGATAGGGCGGCCGGAACGCGGGTCCCCGGAAGGCCATCACCACCCACGGCTGCGTCGGGGCTTCCCACTGGATGTGCTCGTAGATCGGCCCGGCGGGCGGCGGCTCGACAGGGATATCGACGTCGAAATCACCGGGTCTCCACGAGCCGAAGTACTTTTTCACCAGCGCGAAGGCCGGTTCCGGCTCGACATCGCCCACCAGGATCACCGCGGTCTTTTCCGGCCGGTACCAGCGGTCGAAGAAGGTGCGCGAGTACTCCATCTGGTCGGGCATCATCTCGATGTCACGCAGGAAGCCCATGGTGGTGTGCTTGTAGGTGTGCGTCGTAAACGCACGGTCGCGGATCGTCTCCAGCAGCTTCTGCACGGGATTGGAGTAGTTCTTGAGGTATTCGCCCTTCACCGCCAGCGCCTCGGTGCGGAACTGGTCTTCCGAGTACTGGAGGTTCATGAACCGGTCGGCTTCGAGTTCGAGCACTTTCTCGAGATCGGTCTTGGTGAAGGTGATGTGGTAGTTGGTGTAGTCGTCCGTGGTGTAGGCGTTCTGATCGGCACCGGCGTTCTTCAGGATCTCCAGGTACTGCTCGGCGGGGTACTTCTCGGTGCCCCGGAACATCATGTGCTCGAAGAAATGGGCGAAGCCGGACTTGCCGGGCTCCACTTCGTTCCTCGAACCGGTCTGCACCGGAATCTGGAGGCTGACGATGTCGGGGTAATCCGTAGGCACCACCACCACGCGCAACCCATTGTCGAGGTCCCGCATCAGATAGGGCATGTCGAAGATGCGGCTGCCGGTATCGGCGGCGATCGCCGGCACGCAGACGGCGCAGGCGAGCACGACCGCCGAAAGCAAACGACACACGAACGACCGGTTGGGATTACCCATTTACAAGCACTCCATTGAAACGACGCGGACCTTACCACACACGCCCGGCTTTCCCCGGCGGGGTACATCGACCCCGGGCAATGCGATGATTTCGCCGCGAATTATTGCGCCGCATCATCGCAGGGGCCCGTTTGGCGGGTTCGGCCCGGCCCGCGTATCATGGCGACCGGCATTCGCCGGGCCCGGGTAGCAACGGCCCCGGTTCAACGTCGGATGCCGCCAACCTGCAAATGGTTGCGCCGGAGCGCCGCGCAGCGGTGCACACACACTCGTCCTCGGCGTCGCCGGTCCTGTCCGGCCGTCGTAGGCACGACCCGCTAGAAAAACGAGATATTCATGAGCGATACCGTCGTCGAACCCGCCAGCACGCCGCAGGTCACCACCACCCACACGCACCCGGTCGGGCTTTACACGCTGTTCTTCACCGAGATGTGGGAGCGCTTCAGCTACTACGGCATGCGGGCGCTGCTGGTGCTGTTCATGGCGGCGGCCGTCGAAACCGGCGGCCTGGGGATGACGGACCAGACGGCCACGGCCATCTACGGCCTGTACACCGCGGCCGTGTACCTGGTCGCCCTGCCCGGGGGCTGGATGGCAGACCGTCTGCTCGGCGCGCAGCGGGCCGTCTTTATCGGCGGCATCATCATCATGCTCGGGCACTTCACCCTGGCGATCCCGACCCAGGAAGCGTTTTTCACCGGGCTCCTGCTCGTGGTGCTGGGCACCGGGCTTCTGAAGCCGAACATCAGCGCCATCGTCGGCGAACTGTACCCGGACGGCGGCGCGCGACAGGACGCGGGCTTCACCATCTTCTACATGGGCATCAACCTCGGAGCCGTGCTGGGACCGCTGGTCTGCGGCACCCTCGGCCAGAGCGAGCGCTTCGGCTGGCACTGGGGCTTTGCCGCCGCGGGCATCGGCATGTTGCTGGGGCTGATCCAGTACATGGTCATGCGCAAGCACCTGGGCGCCGCAGGCCGTGATCCATCGGGTCACGACAAGGGCGACGAGGGCCACGCCACCCACACGCGCGGCGGATGGATGGCGGTAACTGTCGCACTGGTCCTCATCGGCGGCGTGTTCCTCGCCGGGCTGACGGGCGTGATGCCGGTCAACGCCGTCACGCTGGCCAAGTGGACCACCGGCACCATCGTCAGCCTGGCGCTGGTGTACTTCCTGTACATGTTCACCGTGGCCGGCCTCGACCGGCAGGAAAAAGGACGCGTGTTCGTCATCGCCATCCTGTTCCTGGCGGCCGCCGTGTTCTGGTCGGGCTTCGAGCAGGCGGGTTCGTCGCTGAACTTCTTCGCGGATCGCTACACCCAGAACAGCGTTCTGGGCTTTTCCTACCCGTCGACCTGGTTCCAGTCGCTCAACCCGATTTTCATCCTCATCCTGGCGCCCTTCTTCGCCGCCTTCTGGGTCAACCTGGCCAGGCGCAACCTCGAGCCGTCCATCCCGGTGAAATTCGGCATCGGTCTGATCCTGCTCGGCCTGGGCTTCCTGGTGATGGTATTCGCCGCCAAGCTCGTGGCCGGCGGCGAGAAGGCCCTGCCCACCTGGCTGTTCTTCACCTACCTGCTGCACCCCACGGGCGAGTTGTGCCTCAGTCCGGTGGGCCTCAGCTCGGTGACCAAGCTGTCGCCGAAGCGCTTCGTCGGGCAGATGATGGGCATCTGGTTCCTGGGCGCGTCGCTGGGCAACCTCATCGCCGGCCTGCTCGCCGGCCGTTTCGACCCCGAGTCGCTGGAGCAGATGCCCGACCTGTACATGCAGATCGTGCTTACGGTGGTCGGGTTCGGTTTGCTGATGCTGGTGTTTACCAAGCCCATCAAGAAGCTGATCGGCGACATCAGATAATCGCCGCGACCCGACCGGGTCGCCTACACAAACCGCCGTGCCTGCCGGGCACGGCGACGGACTGGTTGATGGAAATCACTATGAAAAGACTGGCACTACTCGCACTCGGCGGCCTGGGGCTTGCCGCCACCGGCTGCTCGCCGTCGGCAACGGACGGCCAACCCGCGACCGCCGACACTGCGGCCGCCACGCCGACGGAGGACGCAACGGCCTTCATCGCGCGCACCAACAAGGAACTGCAGGACCTCAGCGTCGAATCGGCGCGGTTGTCCTGGGTAAAGGCAACCTACATCACGCCGGACACCGAGGCCCTGGAAGCCGAGTCGACGCGCAAGCTGCTGGCGTACAACAGCGATATGGTGAAGCAGGCGCGCACCTACGACGGGGGGGCTAGCGATGCAGACACCGCGCGAGCGCTGATGCTGATTCGCACGGGCACCTCGATGCCCGCACCCGACGATGCCGACAAGCAAGCGCAGCTCGCCGAGATCAGCACGCGCATGGCCTCGACCTACGGCAAGGGGAAGTACTGCAAGGACGATGGGCAGACCTGCCAGACCCTCGGTGACCTGACGTCGATCATGGCAGAAAGTCGCAACTACGACGACCTGCTGGACGCCTGGACCGGCTGGCGTACGATCTCGCCCCCGATGCGCGAGGACTATCAGCGCTTCGCCGCGCTGGTCAACGAAGGCGCCGCGGACCTGGGATACAGCGACGCCGGCGCGCTGTGGCGCGCGCGCTACGACATGAGCCCCGAGGCCTTCGAGGCCGAGGCCGAGCGCCTGTGGCAGCAGGTGAAGCCGCTGTACGACGAGCTGCACTGCTATGCGCGTGCCCGCCTCGGCGACGTGTACGGCGTGGACAAGGTACCGCAGGATCAGCCGATTCCCGCACACCTGCTGGGCAACATGTGGTCACAGACCTGGGAGAACATCTATGACCTGCTCGAACCCTACGAGGGTGTGTCCAACCTCGACGTGACCGCCTCGCTCGAGAACCAGGACTACGATGTGCGTGGCATGTTCGACCAGGCCGAAGGGTTCTTCACCTCGCTCGGCATGCCGGAGCTGCCGGAGACCTTTTACGAGCGCTCGATGCTGACACGGCCTCGCGATCGCGATGTGCAGTGCCATCCCAGTGCCTGGCCCATCGACAACGACACCGACGTGCGCATCAAGATGTGTACGGAGGTCAACGAAGTCGATCTGAAAACCATTTATCACGAGCTTGGACACATCTATTACTTCCTGGCCTACAACGACCAGCCGCTGCTGTTCCAGGGCGGCGCCCACGACGGCTTCCACGAGGCCATCGGCGACACCATCGTGCTGTCGATGACGCCCGACTACCTGCGTGAAGTGGGGCTGGTCGAATCGTCGACCCCGACGGCGGCCGACGATCGCGCGATAATAAACCAGCAGATGAAGATGGCGCTGGAGAAGATCGCCTTTCTGCCCTTCGGCAAGCTGGTCGACCAGTGGCGCTGGGACGTGTTCGCCGGCAAGATCAGCCCTTCGGAGTACAACGCGGGCTGGTGGAAACTGCGCACCGAGTACCAGGGCATTGCACCGCCTGTCGAGCGCTCGGAAAGCGACTTCGACCCCGGCGCGAAGTATCACATTCCGGCCAACACACCGTACACGCGCTATTTCCTGTCGTTCATCCTGCAGTTCCAGTTCCACAAGGCGCTCTGCGAGTCCGCCGGCTACGAAGGGCCGCTGCACGCCTGTTCCATCTTCGGCAGCAAGGAAGCCGGCGAACGCTTCTGGGCCATGCTCGGCAAGGGCCAGAGTCAGCCCTGGGCCGACGCGCTGGAGGAACTGACGGGCACGCGTGAAATGGACGCCAGCGCCATCATCGACTACTTCGCGCCGCTCATGGGGTGGCTGCGTGAACGCAACCAGGGCACGAGCTGCGGCTGGTAATCCGAGGGACACGGGCGCAAGGCGGTCGCGGCCAGGCCGGCGAGCCCGGCGGGCAGGCGCCGACGTCGCGCGCGACCCCGGCCGGGTAACGCCGATGCAACCAACCGACCAGGGCGAACCGCGGTGAAGCCGGGGCGAGTCGCGCTCCTCGGCGCCTTTGCCATCGTGTACGTCGTCTGGGGTTCGACCTACCTCGGCCTGCGTATCGGCGTGCGCGACATGCCGCCGGGGCTGTTCGCAGGTGTGCGCTTCGTGCTCGCCGGGGTCATCATGATGGGCGTTGCCAGGCTCATGGGCCAGGCCGTGCCGCTGGACGCGAAATCGTGGCGGCACGCAACGATCATCGGCTTTGCCCTCGTGGTCATTGCCAACGGCGTGGTCACCTGGGCGGAACAATGGGTGCCCTCCAATCAGGCCGCTCTGCTGGTGAGCACCGGTGCGTTCTGGATGGCCTGGCTGGGCACCTTCGGGCCGAAGGGCGAGCCGCTCACGGCACGCATTGTCGTCGGGCTCGTCATCGGCTTTGCAGGTGCCGCCCTGGTGCTGTGGCCACAGGGCGGCGTCAACCTGGAGCACCTGGGCGCACAGCTTGCCATCCTCGTTGCCCCGCTCGCCTGGTCGCTCGGCACCGTGTACGGCCGCAACGTCGACATTCGCGTACCGACGGTCATGCTTACCGGCATGCAGATGCTCGTCGCCGGCGCCGTGCTGGTGGCCATCGGGCTGGCTGCCGGCGAACTGCCGCAGTGGCGATGGACGCTGCCGGGCGTTTCCGTTCTTGCCTACCTCACGCTCATCGGCTCGTGCCTGGCGTTCGGTACCTACCTGTGGCTGATTCGCTACGCGACGCCCGGGGGTCTGGCCACCATCGCCTACGGCAATCTGGCCGTGGCGACGGTGCTCGGCTGGTGGCTGCTCGATGAACGGCTGAGCGGGCTGCAAACGGCCGGCCTGTTCGTCATCGTGGCAGGCATGCTGATCGTGAACCGACCGGCACGAGCCTGACCCGACAACTGACCGGCCGCGCTACTCGCTGTCTGCGACGACACCGAACCGGTCGGGCAATCCGAAAGTCATGATGGTGTTGCCCGCCGCGATGGTGATCTGCTGCCGGCCGTCCGCCCGATAGGTCACCGGTGCCGCGTTGATGTAGCCGCCGACGTTGAGCCGCCACAGTTCGGTGCCGTCCCGGGCATCCAGCGCGTAGAGCGACGTGTAGTCACCTGCAAATACGATGTCGCCGGCAGTGGCCAGCACGCCGCCGGTGCGCCACATGGAACGCCGCGGCGGGTTGTCGTACTGCCAGGCTACCTGGCCGGTTTGCGGATCGATGGCCTTCAGCGACGCGACCATCTGCTCGTCGCCCGCCATCAACTGGTGCATGCTGCCCAGGTAGAACTCGCCGACGGTGTGCTGCGGCGTGTCGGCCTGCTTGTACACCACGCGACCGCCGTCCAGCGCCGCCACGTAGAACAGCCCCGTGCGCGGACTGTATGCCGGCGACTGCCAGTTGGTGCCGCCGTGGGGCGAGGGCCAGGTGACAGTGCCTTCGGGCGTCGGAATCGCCTCCGGGTTGACCAGCGGCCGTCCGTTGTCGTCGATCTCCAGGGCCCAGTTCTGTTTCACATACGCGTCGGCGGCCAGGAACTCGCCCGTGTCGCGATCGAGTACGTAGAAGAAGCCGTTCCTGTTGGCCGTGACGAGCAGCGCGCGCTTCTGGCCGCGCCAGTCGGCATCCACGAGGACGGGGATCTGGTTGGCCGCCCAGTCGTGCAGGTCGTGCGGCGTGAACTGGAAGTACCACCGCATCTTGCCTGTATCGGTCTCGAGCGCGACCACGCTGTTGGCGTACAGGTTGTCGCCCAGGCGGCCGTCGCCGTTGTACAGCGGACCCGGGTTGCCGGTGCCCCAGTAGATGAGATCCCGCTGCGCGTCGTAGCTGCCCGTCAGCCAGGCACCGGCGCCGCCACGTTTCCACGAGTCGCCGCTCCAGGTTTCGTTGCCAGGCTCCCCCGGTCCCGGAATCGTGTAGAAACGCCAGACCCGATCGCCGGTTTCGGCGTCGTAGGCGTCCAGGTGGCCGCGGATGCCGAACTCCCCACCGGACACCCCGATGAGCACCAGGTCTTTCACCGCGAGGGGCGCCGACGTGATCGAATAACCTTGTCGGTTGTCGGCCACCTCCGTTTCCCAGCGCCGCTTGCCGGTGCGGGCATCGATGGCCACCAGGTGCGCGTCGAGCGTTGCCCAGTACACCGTGTCACCCAGGATCGCGACGCCGCGGTTGACGGTGCCACAACACAGCGACAGGCGCTCGGGCGTGGGCCGGTCGTATTGCCACAGGCGCTCGCCCGTTGCCGCGTCGAGCGCCAGGACGCTGCCGGGCGACACCGTGGCGTACATCACGCCGTCGTTGACGATGGGCGAGGTCTCCAGGTAGGCGTCGACCCCAGCCGTCTGGTACATCCACTTGAGGTTGAGGCTGCCGGCGTTCGTGCGATCGATCTCGTCCAGCACGCTGTAGCGCTTGCCGTCGTAGTCGCCGGAGTAGGTCAACCAGTCGTCTGGCGCCTCGCGGCCCTCGAGTATGCGCTCGAAGCTGACCGGCACGGTCTCGGGCAAGGCCTGGCCGGCCAGGCTTGCTTCGTCAGACAGCCGGATCGACCGCAGGTAGGCAACCGTCTGCCACGCTTGCCGGTCGGTCACGGCCTGCGCCGTCATTGCCGTGCCATCGACGCCGCGCGTGATGGTTCGGAACAGCCACCAGTCGGTGTCGCCCTTGCTGGCATTCGCCACATTGAGCGCCGGACCGACGCCACCGACGCCGTCTCCGCCGTGGCAATTGGAGCACTGCTCGCGGTAGATCGCCTCGCCGGCGGCAATGTCGGAATCCGCGGTGAGAGCATTGCGGATGGTGCCGTAAGGATTTCCCGTAACGATGAGACCTTCGAGGTAGTAGCCGCTGCCGGGTCTGAGCATGCTCACCAGCTCGCCCCACGACAGTTCGAAGATTCGACCCTGGGCTTTCATCATCAGGAGTTGCCCGCGCCACTTGAGCTGCGGAACGGTGAGCACGGCAGCGCCCACGGCCACGACAGCCAGCGAGAAGAGCACGGTGACCACGATGAAAAAACGTTTCATTAGGATGATGTCCCAGAGCTACGATCATGCCGCGACGCCTCGCACCAGCCGCCCCGCGGATCGAACCAGAAACGGGCAGCGACCGCAACGCCGTCAACAGCACCCATGATGCCTGTTGCACGACGCCCGGGGAGTGCCGCGTGTCACAGGCCAAACGCACCGCCCGGGACGGTTCGATTGCCACGTTGTCGTGCTGCAACGCAGCATATCGTATCGTTCGCTCCGAACCGATTTGTCACAGGTGACTGACAAACGGCGCCCACGCGCGCGATGCAGGCGCGGCCGGCACGGGGCCGATGCACCGTTACGGTTATAGTGGCTGCCTGAGCCGGCCTCCCCGGCGAGAAGCAAACCATGCGGCCGCAGCACTTCTGCATCGATATCGAAGACCGCACCCGCGACGCGCTCTCGGGCGCCTTACCGGGCATGCAGTGAGCGCACGCGTTTTCGTCACGGGGGCCTCGGGCTTCGTCGGCGGCGCCATCGCCCGCCAGTTGGCCGAGAACCGTGAGGTGCTGGCCATGTCGCGCAGCACCGGGTCCGATGCGGCCATTGCCGAACTCGGTGCCATGCCGGTGCGCTGCGACCTGACGACACTCACCGCGGAACAGCTCGCCGGCTGCGACATCGTCGTCCACAGCGCGGCGAGGGTCGAGCCGTGGGGCAACCTGGACGATTTCTGGCGCGACAACGTTGCCGGCACCGCGCAGATGCTGCGGGCGGCGCGCAAGGCCGGGGTGACCCGCTTCGTGCACATCGGAACCGAGTCCGCGCTCTTTCACGGCCAGCCCATGGTGGACGTCGACGAATCGGCACCGCTGGCCCTGGACTCGCCGTTTCCCTACTCGCGCACGAAGGCCCACGCCGAGCGCCTGGTGCGTCAGGCGAACGACCCGGAGGCGGGATTCGCCACCATCGTGCTTCGGCCCAGGTTCGTGTGGGGACCGGGCGACCGCACCGTTCTTCCGACCCTCATCGAAATGGTGCGCGCCGGAAAATTCGCCTGGGTCGACGGCGGACGCGTCGACACGTCGACGACGCACATCGACAACCTGGTGGCCGCCGTCGCGCGAGCGCTGGACCACGGCGTGGCCGGCGAAGCCTACTTCGTACTTGACGACGGTCACGTACAGGTGCGCGCGTTCATGACGGCGCTGGCCGCGACTCGGGGCGTTGCCATGCCCGACCGTTCGATACCGGGGTGGGTGGCGCGGCCCGTGGCTCGCCTGCTGGCCCTGTGCTGGCGACTGTTTCGCCTCGACGGCCAGCCCCCGCTCGACCCCTTCCGCGCCGCCGTCCTGTCGCAGCCGTGCACGTTGAACGACAGCCGCGCCCGCAGCGAGCTGGGCTATCGGCCGGTGGTGTCTCGCGAAGACGGGCTGGCGGCGCTGGGCCGGGGCGACGATGCCCAGGACTGAAGTGCCCGGCGCGCACGCACCGGCGCAATCCGGGAGCCAGCGACCCTGGAAAACGACCGGGTTACCGTAATCCCCGGATGCGCGGTTCGCTACTGCCTGCTATAAAAAGGGTGCCGAGGGAGCAAAAAACACAAAGCCAATCTCGCGATGCACCGGAACGCCGCATCAAGGACGGCCGGAGAATACAAATGAATACAACACGTTCGATACGGGCCGCCCGCCGGGCGGGCGTCTTCTGCCAGGCACTGTATTTCTGTCTCGCTGCGTCCGCCGCAGTGGCGGTACCCGCCGGCGTGAGCTACCAGGGATATCTCACCGGCGCCGATGGCGGGCCGCTCAACGAATCCGTCGAGATCACGTTCCAGCTGTATACAACCCCGACCGACGGCTCACCCGTTTATTCGCAGACCAGCCTGGTTGCGGTGACGCAGGGTCTGTTCCAGGTGGAGCTGGGTCCATTGCCGGCCAATCTGTTCGACGTACCGCTCTACCTCGGTGTGACGGTGCCGCCGGACGAGGAGATGACGCCGCGCCGCGCCCTGGCAACGGCGCCGTATGCCTTTGCCGCTGACGATGCGCTGACCGTTCAGGGCATGACGCCGGCCGAACTGCAGGGCGCCGAAGGTCCGCCAGGTCCCGATGGCCCGCAGGGCCCCGCCGGACCGATCGGACCGGCCGGTCCCCAGGGCGAACAGGGTCCGCCCGGACCGCCAGGGCCACCCGATCCGGATGTTGCGCAAACCGTGATGGATATCAGCCCGCGCATCTGTGAATTGTATTCGCTGACCAGCAACGCGTTGCCGGCAACTCTGTGCGGCGCCTGTTTCCTGGCATCCGACTGCCCCGACGATGCGAACGAGTGCACCGTCGATACGTGCGCCGATTCCGGTGCGCCCACCGCGGCCTGCGTGTACACGGACAAGCCGGACGGCACGACATGTAATGGCGGCCTTTGCCTGTCTGGCGACTGCGAGGTCGGCGCGCAGTTCGTCGACAACGGCGACGGCACCATGACCGATTCGTCGACCGGCTTGACGTGGGAGAGGAAGGACACGCTCGGCGGGCTGAACGACGTCGACAATACCTACTCGCTGGACCTCGCGTGCGATGACCCGCTAATCACCTGCCCGCCCTGGACGGGCACTGCAATCAGCGCATTTCTCGACGTGCTGAACGACGTCGGCGGCGGTGGCTCGAACTGCTTCGCCGGGCATTGCGACTGGCGGTTCCCCAGTGATGGCGAGCTTCGAACCCTGTTGCTGCCGACATGCCCGGCGGGACCCTGCGTGGCGCCCACCGTCGGACCCACCGCGGCCCAGCCCTACTGGAGCGACGACATCGTTCCCGCGGGTACGCCCGGTTCCCTCGCAACCGCAGTCAACTTCGATACCGGCTCGCAGGGTCAGGGCAATACCCAGATCGAGCTGCGCGTGCGAGCGGTGCGGGGGCCATGATGAGGTATGCACGACAAGGCGCCCAGAATTGGCCGCAGGCACAGGGCTGTTCCCTGTCAGCGCGGCACTGACCGCACTTTCCCGTTGCTTGCCTCTGGTGACTGGCATCGCCCCGGAGCGCGACTCGCAATACTTGCGATAGCCCGGACATTAACGTCGGACTCGCTGCGCCAGGTCGGCGGCAGAAGCTCAGGAGACCCTGGCCTCTGCCGCCGATTGGTAATCAACAACCGTGAGGCTGCCCGCTCGGACCGGGACCGGGATTCGGGCCGTTGAAGAACGTCGCCTTCATCACCGCCAAGTCAGCGAAGTTGATGAACCCGTCGTCGTTGAAGTCGACGTCCGGATTGTACGGCCGTGGCGTGAAGGCGGCCTTCAGCATGGCCAGATCGCCGAAGTTGACCGCGCAGTCGTCGTTCACGTCTGCGTCGCAATGATTACCGAAGCCGTCGAAGTTGGTGTCGACCTGTGACGGGTTGACGACGTCCGTGCAGTTGTCGGCACCATCGGGTATGCCGTCGCCGTCGCTGTCTTGCGGAGGCCCGATATACTCGTCGGCACCGATGTCGATGGTGGTGATCGTGTCGCCGTCTCCGTCGAAGGGCCTGAGATCGCCCTCGAAGTCTTTTCCGCTGGAATACGGCGCCATCCAGGTGCCGGCATCGATGGCGGCAGAGTCCTGCAGCAGGTGCGGGTCGTTGCCTGGCAGATCGGCCAGTCTCGGGTCGCCAGGCCCGTTGTCGCCCGCGTTTACCGAGGCCACGCAGCCCGGGTCGGTCTCGCATCGAACGACGACGTCCAGGAACAGGTTGTTGAACAAATCGACCCCAGCGGGGGTGGCGCTGTAGGGGTCGTCGTCGATCCACAGGTCGGCGCCCTCGGCCGCCCCGTTGCCCCAGATGATGTTGTTGTACAGTTCCATCGTCGTGGCGGCGCCGCCGCCTCGCAGGATGGCACCGCCGCCGCGCACCGTCGCGGTGTTGCCCGCGAACGTGTGCTGCACGAACACGATGGACGGATCCAGGCTCTCCATCAGGTCGAGCCCGCCACCGTAGCCGCCGACGCCGGGACTGGTTTCGGTGGCAACGTTGTTGAGGAACACGTTGTTCATCGCGATGATGGACGCGTAGTCCGGCTGCACGTGCATGCCGCCGCCGCTCGCCGCGGAATTGCTGTAGAACTGGTTATCCGTGAGCTCTATTCCGATGGCCGCGACGTAGGCGCCGCCGCCGTTGCCCTGCAGGCCGGTCACGATGTTGTCCCGGAACACGTTACCGACCATCAACAGGCCGCGGACTTGCGGAACGTCGCCGCCCGGTTCAATGCCTTCGACTTCCAGCCCACCGCCGTTGCGTTGCGCACGGTTGTCGATGAAGGTGTTGCCGGACACGTTGGCATCGATGAAATAGGTCGCGCCCAGATGCGCGCCGCCACCATCGCCGTGATTGCTCAATCCCCGCGCGACGTTGCCCTCGAACAGGGTTTCGATCAGGTTGATCGGCCCGTAATTGATAATGCCGATTTCCGCGTACAGGCCACCGCCGTCGTCGTTGGCGTAATTGTCCAGGAACTGGCAACGATAGACGCGCAGGTGACCCTGGTCACTGACAAAGAACAGGCCACCGCCGTCATCGTTCGCACCGCTGGCATCGCCGTTTTGAAAAGTTACGTAGCTGAAGACGATGCTCACGTTGCGGTCATCCGGCACACTCAGCGTGCTGACGGACATGATCTGTACGGCGCCACCGCCATCCAGAACCGCACCGCCACCCACCGGCCCCTGGATGGTGAGCGAGCGACCTTCGGTCGCGGGCCAGTAGGTGAGCGTGTTGATGACGGGGTAGATGCCAGCCGCGAGATTGATCTCGTCGTCCTGGTTGTTGATGGCCGCGCTTGCCAACGCGGCTTCGAGCTCGACGGTGGTCGAGACGTTGAACGTCGCCGCTCCCACGGCGACGGGTAGCAGGATTAAACCCACCAGTATTAGTGCGCGGGGGGATTTGGGCATGACGAGCCTCCTTATTCAGCGCTGCGCCCGGCGCAACGCCACAAAGCTCTTCTACCTAAATACTAGGTCGACCCCCGAAGGGTGGACATTTGTAGTAACCCTTACCGCTCACCACGGCGCACCGACGCCGGCCGCTGGTGCGAGACGGCCGGACATCGGATCCGCGCCTGGGCGTTAGTCGATGTTGAAGTGGATGCGTTGCCGGGCCCGTCGCTCGACGGGCTCACCCGCGACGACTCTTGGCCGGAATTTCCACTGTTCCAGCGAATCGATGGCGGCCTGATCGAACAGGCCGGGTGGCGCGGCGTCGATGACGCTGACCTCGATCACCGAGCCGTCGCCGGCGATGGTGAATTCCAGATCCACCCAGCCTTCCAGGCTGTCGAGGATGGCCTGCCGGGGATAGACGGGGCGCACCCGAACGACAGGCACGACGTCTGTCCCGGACAGCGCCGGCGCCATCCGTCCGCGACGAGGCAGCGAGCGGACCGAAGCCAGGTAGGGTTCACCGATCACATCGGCACCGATGCGAATCCTCGGCACATCGATGCCGAGCTCTACGCGCGGCATGCTGTCCGGGATTTCCATATCCAGCGCCGGCGGACCGGGCGGGGGCGTGGCGGAGGCCGGCTCGCTGGGTTTACGCCTTTCCTTCACGGCGAGGACCGGTGTTCGCTCGACCCGGATGAAGTCGGTTATCGTGACCGGCGTCATGTCGGCACCGGGGGTCACGTCACGCTGGATGAGGCTGGCGTCGAGG
>JAAUYH010040880.1_pt1 | contig 18673 bp, 18 predicted proteins | sample 7278061 | NCBI WGS metagenome assembly JAAUYH01 (sample SAMN14350203, study PRJNA611818) | marine sediment metagenome | isolation source: surface marine sediment (0.6m) | place: French Polynesia: Moorea | collected 2018-08 | reverse complement strand
TTTGATGAGCTACACAAAGCAATTGGTGTCTTGGATGATTGCTTACTAGATATTACTGGTTCTGAGCAAGAAGAGGACGAACCCCAAGATTAAAATCCCAAATTAATTCGCGAGCTACTATTGCGAAGCATTTTTCTCCCCTCTGTCTTTTTTAAAAATTGGGATGCTCCCACTTCTACTTGCCATCGACACGCAAACCACTGCAAAATTTGTGTGGGAGAGTAATCTAGATGAGTACATAGCAAGGCCTGTGCTTCAAACTTGCCCTTCGGGTCACGAATCAAAACCCAACGAATTGGAACTACAGGCTTCCCAGAGTGATACCAAACAGCAGTATCGCTACAAATTTCCACCTCTCGTTGACCCTGACCGTACCAGTTATTCACAATTACAGTTTGCCAATGAGTTTTCGGGTCAACTAATGTTTGTTGCAGCTTGGGCAATCTGGAACCTTTGAGGGCAGGTCGCCCCATTGTATTTGCGAGTCTTTTGGGTGCTGGTTTGTATAATGCTGCATCCAGGCGTAAACGAGTAATCATGTGTATGGGCAAGTGATACTGACTCACATGAGATAGAAGTTCTAATGCCGCAAAACTGCTATCTGCAACCATTACCAACTCCCGTTTTGGCAACCATCGTCGAACTTATAACATCATTTGCCGTCCCCAATCGACAAGAGTTTTATGCCGACGTTTATGCTGTTGGTTGTAACGCTCAGATGGTGCCAGAGCAGTAAAGAAAAGCAAGGCCCAAACTTTTTGTGCCCAGGGTATTTCTACCAGTAACATCACTGCTAGCCATCTTAAACCACTGACTTTTTTAAATTACCCTTTGATTTAATATTCTTATAGTTCTGGCTAGTAATTAATATGCTTACTTAAATCTTTTACATGAAAACATGGATGTTAAAAGTGTGACTACGTATAATGAGAATCAAGCGTTAAATATTAAGTAAAAGAAGAGATACGAGTCTTTGAGTTTCTCCCCTTTGTGTTTTTCAAAAATTGGTGTGCTCCCCTTTTTCACTAATATTCAACAAAGTAATATGCATTTTTACTATTTTATTTGTAATAATTATAACTTGAAAATATTTATACTTTTAGTGTAATTATTTTACGCCATTGTTCTGCTTGTTTAGGGTTTATACAGATGCAATATCTGAGTTTGGTTGTAGTTTCAGATCGATTTGAGCTATTTAATAACTGTAGATTACTACGACTACTACAAATAAAAATTGATGTATAAAAGACATCAATTAAATTGATTTATTTACTTAAAAATAAATTATATTTTTCAATCAAATACCTATTTATAAAGATTTTAATTTTTATAAAAAAAAATATATATATTTTTGATACTTAGATTTTTAGTAAAAGTGAAGTACTAATTATATATAAAAAATAAATAATGTAAATTTCAGATATTTAAATAGATAAATACTTTAGTGTATAGTGTCAAAAGGCGTCATTTATAAAAATTTGAACTTAAGTCTTTACTTAAAATTTCCGGTTCGCCCATTTCCTTAGGAATTAGAAAAAAAGTATATCTAAAGGCATATATAAAATAACGTAGTTTATGCATATTTTACTGAACTTTTACCTTTAGAGCATTTTACTTATTGTCCAGGAAATAAGTTACCTTATGTTATATGTTTTTTCAATTAGTAAGTCAATTTCAGTTGAAAAGTAAAAGCTTAATCTATCGTATAAAAGCATTTCAAGTGCATTATGGATTTAATCACATACACTATCTGAACAGCCGTAAGTCCTATTGAAGTGGAGTCGATGTTGTATGAATTCAAATCAATTACCATCAGAACTACCAGAAGATATGTCAACAGAATTAGCCCCAGAGTTTGACTATGGAAAATTGAATACTGAAGTCCGAATGGTTGTTCAGGAATGCGCTAGCGAAATTAAGAATTTAATGCGTCATACAACCCAAGACCTTATCGAAATTGGACAAAGGTTGATTGATGTAAAAGCTCAATTGATACATGGGAATTTTAGAAAATGGTTAAAGGCTGAGTTTGACTGGAGTATTAAAACTGCTAATAGATTTATGCAGGTAGCTGAAAAATTCAAATGTGTCACTTTGACACATTTGGACATTACCGCCTCAGCCCTTTACCTCCTAGCCTCTCCCTCTACTTGTGACGAAGCTAGGACAGAAGCGCTCAAACGTGCAAGTCAGGGCGATACCATCACCTATACTAAGGCTAAGGTAATTATTTCTAAGTATAAGAAAATTGCCAAGCTAAAAGCTGAAGAGTTTGTCAGTTTTGATACTCATATCGAAACCGTAGAGTACAATTTAACTAAATCTACAGAAAAAGAAGCGAATGACACTTCAAGCAATCCTGGTGTGCTTGTTGACCTGAATGGAAAAGAAGTAGAAACAGAAATGCGTTTTCCATCAACCAAATATACTGCATATTCACCTAAAAACGAAGCGGTGATGGAGAAGACATTGTTATTTGAGGTTGGTCATCATCTCTGTATTACAGATCTTAAGCAGCAAAGCAACAAATGGATAGGGAAGGTAGCCGAAGTTAAAGAAGCAACTACTACTGACATCGAAGTTGTTATCAGAATCTTACTTCCTTAATTATTCTCGAACCACCCTTAATTAACTACAAAAGGAGTCAGAAAATGCCTATAGGTATTCCTAAAGTTCCTTATCGGATGCCAGGTGAATCTTTTACACAATGGATTGACATTTTTAATCGCTTGTATCGTGAGCGAATTATATTCTTAGGTAAGGAAGTTGATGATGAGATTGCCAACCAAATTGTTTCCGTAATGCTCTACTTGGATTCAGAGGATCCGGGAAAAGATATTTATCTCTACATTAACTCTCCTGGGGGATCGGTGATGTCTGGCATGGCAATCTTTGACACAATGCAACATATTAAATCCAAGGTAAATACAATTTGCGTAGGTTTAGCTGCTTCTATGGGTTCTTTTTTATTAGCAGCAGGAGCTAAAGGCAAACGGTTTGCTTTACCACATTCTCGTATCATGATTCACCAACCTTCTGGTGGAACACAAGGTCAAGCCACAGATATTGAAATTGAGGCACGTGAGCTTATTCGTATTCGCAATCAGGTCAATCAGATCTATGCAAAACTTACAGATCAGCCTTTAGAAAAGATAAACAAAGATATGGAGCGTGACTTTTTTATGTCGGCTTATGAAGCCAAGGAGTATGGTATGATTGACCAAGTACTTGAAAAATAAGTTGAGTGCGGCTCTTTTAGGAAGACGAGAGATGAGGTTTAGACGATTATAAAATTCGTCAAAGTCGCAAGCAGCTTGTTGAGCTAGTACACTTCTGCATAAATAGACCTCTTGCATAATTAAATTCGTGTGTAACTCCCTAGGTATAGGTGTCAGGAATATTCCATTGACACAAGAATTATGTTACCGTTCTTGCATGAGTCCAGAAGAGAAAGATAAAAAAATAGAGAAGCTAGAGAAAGAGAACAAAGCACTGCGTGAAAAAATAGCAGAGCTAAAAAGGCGTTTGGGACTCGATAGTCACACAAGTTCCAAGCCACCGTCAAGTGATGGACTCAAAAAACAGTCAAAAAGTTTACGAGAGAAGGGAAAGCGTCCATCAGGAGGACAATTAGAGCCAGTATTCACAAGGCTTTGAGAGCAATCATTATGGATTCTGGTTCTACGAAAAATTAGGGTTTGATACTGTTAGTGATAGTTTAGAGAAGAAACATAAGGTTCCACAGCTATAGGCGATAAGCCTACGGCATGGCTTCGCGTACCGCCAATTTTTATTCATCTTAATTAGCTCGATAAAACTAAGGTTCCAATTCGTAGCCTGACAAGTCCACAAACTGTTAAAATGATTTCTTCATAAATATCTGAATTCAACCTAAGAGGGTGTTTGAAAAGTCGGGAATGTTGTAAAAAAGCTCTCTGGGTATACGCTGTGAATAGATAATAAACAGCACGCCTGTGAGCGACATGAGTAAAGCTTACCCTAGTAACCTGACCCGTGCCCAATATGAATTTATCAGTGACTTGATTCCAGAAGGCAACCCAGGTGGTCGCAAGCGTGAAGTTGATATGTGGTCAGTTCTAAATGCAATTTTCTACATCCTGGTAGAAGGAGTGAGATGGCGAGGATTACCTGGAGATTTTCCACCGTGGCAAACTGTAGTTATTTTTAATTAGAAAATATTGATTTAAGCTTTGTAAAAATATCTATTTTATTTCAGAAATATGCAATACTTATAAAAGTAAAAGTTCAACTAAAATCACCTTCAAAAGATTGAAAGTTCTTACAGAACTAAAAGTTGACTGAGAAAGATTAATTGCTGTTGTTAATAATGATATTTATCGAAAAACATCAGCAGTCTTCAACAATCAAACCTTATAGCTTTGAAATGTGAGGTATTTCCATGACTATTGCAAAACAAGCATTGCTTACCTTGAAAGACAAACCCGCTGAATGTGAAGAACAGATTATTAGGGACTTGACTAATGGCATTAACTTTGATGCCAAGCATACGATGTATCCTTCTACGCTTTTTGGATATGTAAAAACTACGGATATAAGTGTAGAACCTCAACAACTTGGTTCTCAAATAAGTACATGCTACGGGCTGGTCATAGAGGGAAGCCCTTGCCTAACAATCGAATCTGGAGACACTTTTGTTCTTAGCCCACATCATTACTTTTCCATTCCAGGTACTTTTCATTTAACTGGCATGGGTAAAGTGTCCATGATTGAGCGATTTGGTTATCTTGGCACATTTACGTTAGGTGGACCTTTAGAGCAAAGTGGACGTCTCTGCTACATTGATGGTTGTAGTGATACATTACTCATTTCTCCACACCGTCTTGGTGATCCTTGTCTAAACCTTCTTACTTTTCCAAAACAGACTAAGCAAACCTTTCATATCCACCCATCTGTGCGTTTAGGTACCGTGGTTTGGGGTGAGGGACGTTGCCTAACCACAACAGGTTCTATTCCTCTAATTAAAGGACAGGTTTTTTACCTTCCAGAACGCCTCAAACACTGTTTCCATACAAATGATCAGGAATTAGCAGTTGTTGCTTACCATCCAGATAGTGACTGGGGACCGACAGATGCAGCACACCCAATGCTGAACCGTACGTACATCAACCGCTAAACGATCTTAATAATTCTATTTTCGGAGTAATACAGCCGTGTTGATTGGTAATTTGTTTACTCATGTGGCTAAGTTGTATCCATGTCGACCCGCATTGAAAGATGTTTATAGTGGTCGTGAATGGAGCTATCAGGTATTGGATGAATACGCTCATCGATTTAGCAATTGGCTTAGACATTTAGGGCTTAAGAAAGGTGATAGGGCTGTTATTTTGTCTCACAATACACCTGGTCACGTTCTCTTCTTGTTAGGTTGTGCTCGTGCAGGAGTAGTGGCTACTCCTGTCAACTGCCAGCTTTCCTTAAAGCAGATTGTACAGGTAGTCAATGATGCACAAGCTCCTCTAGTGCTTTACTCACCAAATTTTGCTGATGTGCTTGCTCAATCAGAGCAAATGCCGATGGTTCGCTACTTTGTATGTATAGGTCATCAATCTTCCAATCTATTTGATCAGTTGCTTGCTGATAGTCCAACTATCTCTTGTGAGCATAGTGTTGATGAAGTAGATAATATTACTGAAAGCGATGTATTCTACCAAATGTACACATCTGGTACAACAGGTAGATCAAAAGGGGCGATGATTAGCCACAAGAATGTCATAGCAGAACTTACTGGTCTCAGCTTTGCTTTGCATATTGAACTAGGCGATACTGTTCTTGTTGCTACCCCTTACTTTCACGGAGCGGCAGTAATGATGACTATTTTGGCTTTAGCTCATGGTGGTGTTTGTCTATGCGCTGATACTTTAACATCTAGCGAGCTAGCCAGCGCTTTAGTAAAAGAAAAGGTGGCTTTCTCTTTTGTTGTACCTGGTCTGATTATTACGATGTTGGAGGAAATTGAAGATAAAGAAGCTGACTTTTCAAGTCTCAAAGCCTTAATCTATGGAGCTGCTCCTATCCCTATCCAAATTCAGCAACGAGCGTTGCAACGTTTCGGTCAAAAGCTTGTACAGATTTATGGTCAGACGGAAACAGTTATGGCTATGACACTATTGACCGCCTCTGAACATGAACTTTCTTCATCTCATCCTCACGCAGGTAGGCTTCAATCCGTCGGTCGGGAGATCTTTGGATGTGAAGTGAAGGTTTTTGATGACAACGAGCAAGAAGTAGCTGTAGGTGAAGTAGGTGAGGTGGTTGCCCGTGGGGGCAACATTATGGTTGGGTATTATAACCTTCCTAAAGCTAACTTTGAAACTTTACGAGGGGGTTGGCTACGCACAGGAGACCTTGCTACTGTAGATGAGGAAGGCTATATTTACTTGCGCGGTCGCAAGAAAGACCTCATCATCTGTGATGGTGAAAACGTTTACTCCTGTGAAGTTGAGGATATTCTTAACAGACATCCAGCGGTTTTAGAATCAGCAGTTATTGGGGTTCCTCACCCAATTAACGGGGAACAGGTTAAGGCAATAGTTGTTCCTAAGCCTGGGATGTTTCTTAACGAAGAGGAAATTATCGACTATTGTCATAAACACCTCGGTGATTTCCAGTGTCCGAGGAGCGTAGATATAGTTTCTAGCTTGCCTCGTAATACAGGCGGTAAAGTATTGAAATCTAACTTGAGGCAATTGTATTGGGATAAAAATTACGTGGGTTCAAAATTAGGCTGATTTAATTTTACACAAGGACACAAATTTGAAGGGAACGCAAAGGGTTTGGTCAGATTTTAAACTTTGTGGAAAGATTTTGCTCTAGAGTTTCAGAGACCTTTTGTTAGTTAAGATTGTTTTGAAAGTTTTTGAAAATTGGAAGAATACAATGGCTGTGCAGCAAGAAGTCGTATCTGTAGAGAAGATGTGCGAAGCTTATTTGGAGTATCGTACTGCCCAGTTTAAGTTGATGTTTGAGGAAGCTCTTGATTTGGGACTCATTTCTTTTTTAGGAACGCCTCGAACCGTTAAACAAATCGCACAGCACTTTCAATTTGTACGTGGGCTGAAAGGGTTGAATGGAATTCTTAATTCGTTTGTTAAATTTGGGGTTGTTACTAAGACGACTGATGAGAATTGCGAGGAGTACTTCAAGTTGTTACCGGAGTATCGCTTACCTGAAATTAATATAGAGCTTCTTCAGATTGCTGTTGGTAAACGTGGGGTTGAGGATCTCAAGCAGATCAATGCTTTCTCGCAAATTTTTGCCTATATGTTTGGTCAACGAGAAGAAGTGCGCTTTGATCGGCAAAATGAACAGCTTTGGGAAGAGTTCTTAGAATATCCGTATTATGCTTTTGGACGACAAAGAGCAGTAGAATACATCTCGTTTCCTAGCGCGGCTGTGTTGGATTTTGGAGCTGGTTTAGGACACGGAACTGAGTCGATCGCCGCAATTGTGGGTCGAAATGGACGAGCAGTTGCAGTGGAATCGAGTCTAGACTTTGTTGAAGCAGCTATTAAAAGGTTGACTTCTATCCCTCAAGTGGAGGTGAAGCACTTAGATATGGGAAGTGACCTTGTCGCTGCTTTTGGAGAGAAAACTTTTGATGGTGCAATGTTCGTCGGAGCATTTCACTATGTTAAAGATAAATTCCGTTGTTTAAAGGAACTTTCCTCTGTGCTGCGTCCAGGAGGTAAACTTGTAATAGGTAACTGGTTTACAAAAAACGGTGCTCTAGATGAAGGTATGCTTGAGTTTGGGACAGCAATGATTGACCCACCTGCATACGGAATTTCACCTGAGGAATTTTATAGTTATTTAGCAGACGTTGGCTTTGACATTGAACAGCAATATTTCTTCGGATGCCAGGGTTGGTTTTTTATGCAGCTAAAATCTTCTTGAGTTTGAGAGAATGTAATTGGTTGCATAACTTTCAGATTAATGCACAAATTTTTACCTTAAAAGGCACAAAAGATGAACAATAATTACAGAGCAATCATGCCAACCGTGATTCAGCAGACTGAGCGAGGAGAACGGGTTTTTGATATCTATTCACGACTACTTGCAGAGCGAATTGTCTTTCTGGGTATGCCAGTTACGGATGAGTCGGCTAACTTGATTATCGCGCAGTTACTATTTCTTGAAGCCGAGGACGTAGAGAAAGACATTTACCTCTACATCAATAGCCCAGGTGGTTCAGTCACTGCTGGAATGGGTATCTACGATACTATTAACCATATTCAGCCAGATGTATGTACTATCTGTGTTGGAATGGCTGCATCTATGGGAGCATTCTTACTCTCCTCTGGAACTAAAGGTAAAAGATTTGCGCTTCCCAATGCTCGAATTATGATTCACCAACCTTCTGGAGGTGCTCAAGGACCAGCCAGTGATATTGAGGTTGTAGCTAGAGAAATTCTTCACCTCAAAGAGAGAATCAACACGATACTTTCTCACGCTACTGGACAACCAAAAGAGCGGGTTGAATTAGACTCTGACCGTGACTTTTTCATGAGTAGTGAAGAAGCAAGGTTATATGGACTTATTGACCAAGTGATCGAAAAAAAACCAAGATCTCTCGAGTGCCTCTCATTAGATCGGAAATAGTAGTCACACAATAATGTTAAAAGCCAAGCGCTAAGCGCTAGTCTTGTGTGAGTAAGATGAAGTCCGTATATAAGGAGAAAAAGACAACAGTCTTCTTCTCTTTATATGTGGCTTGGAAATAGAGCCAAATGAATCTTATAATTCCTCCCTTACGCTCTAATACCTTCATACTTAAACCTGTTTGCTTCCTTCATTTAGGAAAACCGCTAAATAGCAGAAATTGACTTGCTTTTCTCAAGCCAACCATGAACTTTATTAACTCTCAAGTCAGTAAAGCGCGAAGTCTTTCTACAGAGACGCTAAATATAAAGTATAATAATATACCTAATTTGCTTCTTGAGTTAGGCAAAATTGACCAAACTACACCTGCTATCACTTACTATCAACAGGGGCAAAAAGTAGCCTACACGACATATAGCAATTTATTAGAGACTGTTGCTTGCGCCCAAAAAGTTCTAGCAATACAATATCAGATCATCCCTGAACAGAGGGTAGCTTTGCTCAGTTCTAATAATCCTACATTCATTGTTGCTTCTTTAGCATTGATGGGCTTGGGAGCTATTGTAGTTCCACTGAATCCATCCGAATCAACTGAAAATTTAAGGTACATTATCGTTCATAGCGGAGCAGCTCTATTACTATACTCGGAAACACTGCTAAGTTTAGCTAAAGTTATTGCACCAGAATTACCACTACTTAATTTACAAAGCCTGTATCAAAGGGAGTCTGTGTCTTTGCCTTTACTTTCTGCTATTAGTGAAGGCAATAACAGTATGCCTGCTGTATTACTTTATACTTCTGGTACGACAGGTAAACCTAAAGGTGTCCTGCTATCACAAGAAGCATTACTACTGAATGCTGAAGCTTTGCGACAGAATTACGTTTCTGGCTCAGACTATGTTCATCTATGCGTGTTACCTCTTTTCCACGCTAATGCGTGGGGCTTTTCTATGTTAACAACCTTTTTAAGTAAGGGGCATTTAGTACTTTGTGACACTTTTCCTCTGTTATCATTTTGGGAGATAGTCGCAGAAGAAAAAGTTACTGTCGTGAGTTTAGTACCCACATTAATCAAGGCTATCTGCCGTCGTGGAGCTGTGAAAACTCCGACAAGTCTGCGTTATGTCGTTTCAGCAGCAGCCCCTTTACTCGTAGATGTAGCCCAGCATTTTTATGAGTTAACTCAACTACGAATAAATCAAGGATATGGATTGTCTGAATGCACTAACTTTGCGACTGCAATGCCCCCAGATATAAATATAGAGCTTTATAAACATTTAATGCATGACTATGCTCAAACATGTATTGGTATCTCACTGTACGGAACAGAAGTTTACGTAGTAGACAAACAGGGCAATGTACTTGGATCTGGTGAACGGGGTCAGTTAGTTGTGCGCGGACCTGCTAATATGTTGGGTTATTGGTCAGATCCGGATAAAACTGCTCAAGTTTTCTCGAGAGGATGGCTTAACACTGGTGACGAGGGTTATTATCTTACTATAGAAGGGCGAAATTTTTACTTTATCCTTGGACGATACAAAGATCTCATCATACGTCAAGGAGAAAATATCAGTCCAGTCAATATAGAACAGCAACTTCAAGAGTTACACGAATTAGGCGATTACGCAGTTGTTGGTTTTGCTAATGTTCATGTTGATGAGGAAGTGGGATTATGGATTGACTCCAAATCTGCTCTTGAGACCAATACAGAAACCCTGCGTAAGAAAATTTTGATAGCGCTTGCCAAACTACCTTTTTTTCAACGTCCTAAAGTCGTTCTTATAGGACAGATAGAATCTGCTAAAACCAGTGTAGGCAAAGTTAGACGGTCAATTCTAGCCACTCACTTTGCTCAGTTTTATGAAAGGCATTTTCGACCTTCAGATAAACCCCATATTAAAGGAATAACTCGGTAAACACTTTACTTACTAGCTTACTATTTAAGAGGTTGTATGTATAATCAACAACAAACAGAAACACTCATCTTAGAATTTTTACGCTCATTAGACTCTGAACATCTCATACAATCTGACACTGACTTAGTCAGTACAGGTATTCTAGACTCTTTAGCTTCTCTCCACATCATCTGTTACCTTGAAAAAGAATTTGACATTCGCATTATCGATTCAGCAGTAAACCTACAAAATTTTCACAGTGCTCAAGCTCTAACTGAACTAGTATTCCAATGTCTTCCTACCTCTAGAAAAATTTTTTGGGATGCAAATTTACAATCGCAGATAAAAAGTGCTAAAACATAAGAAAACTAAAACACTAAATATTGGTGTTTTACCAGAAAGCTTTTTTACCCTAGTTTTCTCCAATGAGAATTAATCTTAGGGATAGCTAAACGAAAAAATGGGAGTTTTAAGGGCTGGTGGATACAAAAATCTTGGTATTTGCTTTTTCGTCTGAAAGGCTTTCTCTGCCAGGAATTTATGGCGATTTTCACCCCCTCAGTTACTTCGTAAACCTACAATCTGCTGTAATTCAATAGACAGTAATTTGATAGCTTTTAATGAAATGAAGCATTTGTACGGTAAATCAAACCAATTCCATATCTAGTAATTTTACTCATTATATTTAGCTGAGTTTCATAATTACGTCGAAAGTTTTTAAGGGGTTTTTGTGTCTTTTAATCCTCCGCTAATTAATAGTGCTAGCCATCGAGAAATTATTGCCTTGGCAGAAACTTTGTTTACAAACCACTATCATCTGACTTATGAACTTATCAACCACTGTTGCGTTGAATTAGCAATTGAATTTTTAGACCAAATATTGCTAATTAATAACTATTCGGAAAAGCAAACATCTTCTGAAACAAGAGCGTATCAATATCAAACAGTCTTGGATATCCTCCATGAAGAAGAGCTTGTCAGTTTTTCATCTAGCCAAACTCAGTGGCACAAATTACCATCTAAAAAATGGACACAAGCTAATTGTCAACGTCTGTGTCAACAAGGTGCTGAGGAATTTCCAGAGAGCAAAGCTATGTTTGACCTCATTGCACTTTGCCATGAGGGAATGGCTAGTTTTTTAACTGGTCAAAAATCTGGTGTAGATGTACTTTTTCCTAGAGGAGATGAAAGCGTTTGGTATCGCTACAACAACGAAAACACTATCATAACGGTTTATCCACAACTGGTTGCAAAGGTTATCAGTTGCTATCCTCAACAGAATAATGCATTGAATATTTTGGAAGTTGGAGCAGGAACTGGTGCTGGTACAAATGCGATAGTCGCTGCTATGGGAAACCGAATCGGCAACTACCTATACACAGATATAGGTACCACTTTTTTACGTCGAGGTAGAGAAAGATTTGGTAATTTTTCCTATTTCAAATATAAGAAACTAGATATTAACATTTCTTTGATAGAGCAGGAGATCGACCCTAATAGCATTGATGTACTTGTGGGTACTAATGTAGTCCACACAGCTAAGAACTTAGAACAAACTCTCTGTTTCTTAAAACAAGTCATAAAACCTGAGGGATGGTTATTGCTTGGTGAGGGATCGCCTCCCTCCTCCACCAATCGGTGGAAGCCTGATATTATATTTGGATTCCTTGATGGTTGGTGGGATGTTACTATCACTCAAAACCGTCCAAGACCAGGTTTCTTAACTCCTAACGAGTGGCGTCAACTCCTGCAAAACACTGGTTTTGTCTCTATTCAGACCTTCCCAGGTGAAGACTTCTTTAAACCCGCTCCTTGTTACGGAGGGGTGGTGATAGGGGTAAATCCTGCTGTGGATTGAGGGAAGAAAAAGGAAGACTATTTATGAATGCTTTTGAAACACTTATACAAGTAAATACAGTACAAAAAGGGCAAGGCTCAGCTTCTATAACTGTTAAAGTCAACCAGCATCATCTTAATGATGCACAAAGTATACATGGTGGGTTTATTGCTTCCATTCTTGATAGTGTCAGTGGTTATGCAGGGATGTCAACCCTGTCATTTGGTTACAAATTAATCGGTGTTCAGCTGAGCATCAGTTTTGTGCGGGTTGCTTCAGAAGGACAGGTAATAGCTAGCGCTAGTGTAGTTAGGTCCGGTCTTCAAGTTCTTCACATTGATAGTGAACTGCTGGACGAGCAAGGCTTTACTATCGCCAATGGTCGCGGAGTTTGGTTAGTACAACGAGCTAATCAGTAATGAGCAAAATGTCACACATGAGCAGAATAGATTGGCATAGCAATCCAAGTAGACTGTTTTTAGTCATCCTAGCTGTATGCTTCTTACAAGCTTGTAGCCGTGGTGAACTAGTTGCCAGTGCTGATAAACCTCTTGGAATGCAGGTAAAACTATTCTCAGTACGCTCAACCACGATTGTCTCGAGTTCAGATTTTGTTGCTAGTTTACATTCGCGCCGCAGTGTAACTCTCCAGCCAAGAATTCAAGGTCATATAACCCAGATCTTAGTAAAAACGGGAGATGAGGTAGCAGCAGAAAAGCCAATTATCCAGATAGATCCTAGCGAACAACAAGCGCGAGTGAATAGTGTTAGCGCTGTAGCTAAAGCAGCCCAAGATAAAGTGGAAAATGTTAAGGCTATGCTCAAATCTCTGAAAGCGCAGCGAATATCTCTCCTTTCCGATTTACAATTTCACCAGCAGGAGTACGAAAGGTACTCTGAACTTGCTAAGCAAGGGGCTGTATCTATCCAGATTCGCGACCAGTATGGTAATAAGCTTACTACAGCCCGAGCTGACCTTGATTCAATGAATGCTCAGATTCAAGGTCAGAAATTTGCTGTAGCTGAGGCTGAAAAATCATTGCTACAGGCTCAGGCGAATAATAAGCAGCAACTGGTTTATCTACAATATTTTAAAATTATTGCACCTTTTGCTGGCACGGTTGGCGACATTCCGGTGAAAGTAGGTGATTACGTTAATACTTCCACTCAACTAACTACTATCACTCAGAACCGACCTTTGGAGGTGAACATCTTTGTCCCAATCGAACAAGCGCAGCAATTGCGCTTAGAAATGCCCGTACATTTAGTGGATGTCCAAGGTCGAAGTATAGGTACTAGTCAGATATTTTTTATTGCCCCTAATGTTACAAATGGAACTCAAACTCTACTAGTGAAATCACTTTTTAAAAATTCCAAAGGTCAATTACGGGCAGACCAGTTTGTACGAGCTAGAGTTATTTGGGACAATCAGCCTGGAATCTTAATCCCGACTACAGCGGTATCTCACGTAGCAGGAAAGACGTTTGTTTATGTGGCTCAAACTCAAGGACAATCCCAGATGATAGCCAAGCTTAAGCCTGTTCAGTTGGGGAATATTTGGGGTAATAGCTATCAGGTAGTCTCAGGATTACAGGCAGGAGAAAAAATTGTCGTTTCAGGTATTCTCAATCTGTCAGATGGTACTCCCATTACTCCTAGACAATAGAGACAGCAGTGATCGTCAGTTCTCTCCAGTCCTAACTTAAATCAGTGCGTTCTATGTTTGTTAATTTTTTTATTAAACGACCTGTCTTCGCTATTGTTTGCTCTATAGTCATCATTATAATAGGGGCAGTTAGCATTCTTTCGTTACCTGTTGAGCAGTACCCGGATATTAACCCTGTTCAGATAAACGTTTCTGCTAATTATAATGGTGCCACCGCAGAAGAGGTAGAAAGTACAGTCACAAACGTTTTAGAACGGCAAATCAACGGGGTCGAAGGTATGAAGTACATCACTTCGACCAGTAGTAATGATGGCACCAGTTCGATTACTGTTACTTTTAAGCGAGGACAAAATAAAGATATTGCGGCAACTGATGTGCAGAATAGGGTATCAATTGTAGAAGCGCAACTACCAGAAGTCGTGAAGCAAACAGGAGTAGCAGTGACTAAGCAGTCGAATAGCTCTGTCTTAGGGATGTTCCTGTTTGGTGATGGCAACCAGTACGACAATATTTTTATAAGCAATTACGCAGATCTCTACATCATTGATATCCTGAAACGATTAGAAGGTGTGGGTGAGGTTCGAGTTTTTGGTGAACGCAGATATGCGATGCGCCTGTGGCTTGATCCAAATCGACTTGCTAGTCGTAATCTGACTGCACAGGATGTGGTCGATGCATTAAACGAACAGAACTTCCAGGTAAGTGTTGGTCGCATCGGTCAGCCGCCCACAAACGATGAACAGATGTACCAAATTGACCTGCGAACTCAAGGTAGGCTGAGAAAGTCATCTAAATTTGAGGATATTGTTCTAAAAACAGGTGTAGATGGGTCTTTGATCAAACTGAAAGATGTAGGTCGGGCTGAACTGGGAGCAGAAAGTTATGACTTATTAGCACAGTATAACGGCAAGGAAGCTGTATGCTTGCAGATATTCCAAGTTCCTGGTAGTAATGCTTTGAGTATTGCCAAGGCAGTCAAAGCTGAAATGGTACGGCTAGCTCAGGATTTTCCACCGGGAATGACATATGAAATACCATACGATCCAACTCTGTTTGTAATTGAGTCTCGCAATGAAGTATTGAAGGCGCTTGTTGAGGCGATCATCCTAGTTATCTTGGTGATTTTTGTTTTCTTGCAGGACTGGCGAAGCACTATAATTCCAATGATCGCGATTCCTGTTTCTTTAATTGGTACTTTAGCCTTAATACAGGTTTTTAAGTTTTCCATTAATAGCTTAACCTTGTTTGGTCTTACGTTAGCGAGTGGATTAGTCGTTGATGATGCCATTATCGTCGTTGAGAATATCACACGCTTGATGCAGAACAGGAAGCTTAATTCTCGACAAGCAGCCTCTGAAGCAATGAGAGAAGTTATGGGGGCTGTGATTGCAACGTCACTGGTGCTTATGGCAGTCTTTATCCCAGTAGCGTTCTTCCCAGGAACAACCGGACAACTTTATAAACAATTTGCGCTTACAATTGCTTTCTCGATCACTATTTCTACCTTTAGCGTTCTGACCCTTACCCCTGCTCTCTCAGCCCTGTTGCTGCGTCATCAAGATAAGTTACCTCAAAACAGTTATTTTGATCGGGTTAGTCAGTTCATTGACTCGATACCCCAAGTATATCGAAAAATACTTATTTACATAACCCGCTTTAAAGGCGTTGTGATGCTATTATATATTGCATCCTTGGGCTTAACATACTGGCTCTATCTATGTATGCCTACAGCATTTCTTCCTGATGAAGACCAAGGCTACTTCATCACTCTTGTGCAGGGGCCACAAGGGACTTCGCTGAACTACACCAAACAAGTCATTACTCAGGTGGAAAAAGAGCTCAGGAGCATTCCTGAAGTTGCAGGTGTTTTTTCGTTAGGTGGCTTTAGTTTTAGTGGCAATACAGCTAACAATGGTGTCGTTTTTACACTACTCAAGCCTTGGTCTGAACGAACTAAACCAGATCAATCAGCCAATGCGATTATTGACAAGGTGAACAAACCCCTGTCGCAAATTCTAGAAGCAACAGTCATTACAATTAATCCTCCAGTCATTCAGGGTTTAGGCAATATTGGTGGCTTCCAATTCCAGTTGCAAGATCAGGGTGGTAATGACCTTAATACCTTTGTCCAAGTGAGGGATGAGTTAGTGAAACAGGGGAAACAAAACCCGCAATTAGGATCTATATTCAGTATATTTACCGCGAACACCCCTCAGTTATTAACTGAAGTAGATAATGACAAAGCTAAGGCGCTGCAAGTTTCTGTGAAAGATATTTACAACACACTAGAGATTTTCTTGGGGTCACGTTATGTAAATGATTTTAACCTATTTCAACGACCTTATCGAGTGTATGTTCAAGCAGACAAGCAATTTCGTTCTAATCCTCAGGATATCAACTCATTATATGTTCGTTCGAAACAGGGTCGAATGATATCTCTGAACAATCTGGTAAAGATTATTCCAACCACTGGGGCACAAACAATTAATCACTACAATTTGTTCCGATCTATTGAAGTAAATGGTACAGCTGCACCTGGCTACAGCTCCGGACGGGCGATTCAAGTTATGGAAAAAATTGCTAAACAGGTTTTGCCGCACAGGATTAGCTATGAATGGTCAGGAATTTCTCTAGAAGAGTTAACATCTGGCGGTCAAGCGGCACTGATTTTTAGTCTGGGAGTTGTCTTCGTCTTCCTCGTTCTGGCTGCTCAATATGAAAACTTCATTGACCCCCTAATTATTATCCTCTCAGTTCCCTTGGCTATTTTAGGAGCCCTTTGTGCTCAATCTCTGCGTGGTTTTTCCATAGATGTTTACTGCCAAATTGGGTTAATACTTCTGATTGGTCTAGCCAGTAAAAACGCTATTTTAATCGTGGAGTTTGCAAACAAACTGCAAAGTGAAGGTCTTTCAATTACCAAAGCGGCAATTGGAGCAGCAGAATTACGGTTAAGACCGATTCTCATGACCACCCTTACTTTCATGCTGAGTCTTATGCCAATGGTAATGGCAACAGGAGCAGGGTCATTTGGTCGCCGCTCTCTAGGTACCTCTGTTTGTGGTGGAGTGATTGTCTCCACATTGTTATCTCTGTTTATGGTGCCAGTTTTATACATTGTGATTGGGACAGCCCACAAATGCCTACAAAATCGTCTGAACAAGCTCAAAAAGAATTAGGATGGGATAGAAATACTATCCGCAAAGGAATTTTAAAAAAGTGACAGGTAAGAATAACTTACTGTACCAAATAGCATCTTTAACTCCACCAACCAGAAGGTGTAGTTAAAGATGCCATTATACAGCCCACATCAACTTTTTAGTCTTTTTTAGACAATTTATTTTTTGGCAGTCCCTGAATTTGATTAGCCGAGTTTGACTACGAATTCGTTAATGAGCTTGACCAATTCTTTGGGTTGCTCAAGCTGGACAAAATGGGATGTGTTCTCGATGACGCTCAGGCAGCTACTGGAGATGAGGTTGACGATTTTTTCGCGCAAGAAGTCAGGGGTCAGCGGGTTGTCGAAGGCTGCAGCAATGACTAGCGTGGGAGTTTGAATCTGGCGAACCTCAGCGGCAAAGTTAAGCTGTCTCCAGGAATCGAAGCTTTCAAGGCTGGCTTCCGGACTGACCGTCATACTGGAGTCGACCAAGGCTTTGAAGGTTTCCGGTGGAAGCGGATTGGCGATGAAGCCAGACCAGAGCGCCTCCGTCTGAGTGCGGTTGCCCGCTGCACTGCGGAAAAAAGCTTGGGTTTCGGGCGACAAAGTTAAGCCTGTGGGCGGAACCGACGTAAGCAGGATGAGCCCAGACAATAACTCACCGTGGTCAACAGCAAAGCGTTGGGCGATCCCGCCCCCCATTGAGTGACCAACTAACACAAAGTCTTTGAGTTCCAAGCTTTGGGACAAATTGTATAAGTCTTGGCTGTAATGCTCAACAGTGTAAGGACCGGGAGCTGCTTGGGAGTCGCCTGTCCCGCGCAAGTCGACCACAATTACTCGGTTTTGGGTCGCTAGACTTTCCTGCACTAAGGTCCAGGTTGCACCACTTGTATGCCAGGGATGGATCAACACTAATGTCCGCGACCCCTGTCCCATCTCTCGGTAGTGGATTGACGCCCCGTCTAAAGCTTCTATCTTAGCCATTATCGTCTCCTTTTTCATTGAAGGGTTGCTATTTATATAACCTACTCGACATAGCATCATAATAACAGTATGATTTGAGTCCAACTGGGAGGATCATTGAGCCAAAAAGAAGCATATAATTGGACTTTAGACTAAGAAAACACAAAACAGCACAACAGTAAGAACTTGATGTGTGTCAGTATAAAAATTGAATGAATAAAGTTTTTAAGCAGGTTTGGGTCGCTTCTTCCTGTGAATCTTAGTCCTTTTTTTAACAACAGGGTAGTTAATTCTACGCTGACGCTTTAGTTCTGGTTTCCAACCAGGGGGGAAAGTGGGGGAGCATCCCAATTTTTAAAAAACACAGAGGGGAGAAAAATACTTCGCGATAATGCCTTGCGAATTAATTTGGGATTTTAATCTTGGGGTTCGTCCTCTTCTTGCTCAGAACCAGTAATATCTAGTAAGCAATCATCCAAGACACCAATTGCTTTGTGTAGCTCATCAAA
>JAAUYH010242741.1_pt1 | contig 18676 bp, 13 predicted proteins | sample 7278061 | NCBI WGS metagenome assembly JAAUYH01 (sample SAMN14350203, study PRJNA611818) | marine sediment metagenome | isolation source: surface marine sediment (0.6m) | place: French Polynesia: Moorea | collected 2018-08 | reverse complement strand
GTCACATTATATATATTTTCTGTAACTATTCAACTTCACTTGTATTTGAGCAAGTCAACTTATAAATAAGATACTTTTATTGTTCCACATAAACGAAACAGTGATTTGAATCATACAGTATGAAATGCGCATCGCGAAGTGACCATGACGAACCTCAAGATGGTATTGGTTGCGGTTTCACAGGCCCTAGATTAATCAACAACGGTAAATTGGTCGCATTCCTTTGTTGAATCAGATCGGTTAGTCGCTCAATTTGACGTTACTGTTCTTGTCCAATTTCAACATCTCCAACGAATTGTACACGAATCACCTGTAACGTTTCTTGTTTTAATATCACCGATTTCGTCTTGGAAAACAGTTCGTGACGTTTTTACTTGTGGTCTCAACTTCGCAATAATTCCCTATTTCCCTATTAACGAAAGGATCAGAAACGACTGCAAACATGTACGAGGATCGATTTGTGGCTGCATTGCGAAAGTGATCTGTTCGTATATTCAGTCTCTCGGTAGCGAGGCGTAGTCCGACAAAACTTGTTCTTCTCCGTTCGCATCAGTGTACAGTACCAATATCGAAGAAAACTACCTTGTCTTCATCCCGATTTAGGTGAAGCACGTTAGACGGCTGTTGATGATCCCTGATCCCCAAGTTGTAGGATCGAATCAATCGAAGCAATTCGACTTGATGTTCGATATCCGTATTCCAGCCTTCCATATTTTCCATAGCGAGCCGACATGTTTCGTGGTCGGCAATAATCTAACGTGTCGACCAATCCCAGAAACTTCCTACAAGGACATCAAGAAACTGCTTCATAACGCTATTTCTCGATTTCTTTGCAATACAATTGATATGTTTCGAAATTCTCTTTCTCGCGTGCCACAGAACAATACCATTTCATTGAATAACCGTTACATCATCCTAATTTTTCTGATTTGCTCTTTTAGCAATTCTAGCAAGTCCGCTCCATAGTTGGGTTCGTATCACCACCATCATGTGGTTCTTTCGGCACCTTTCGAGAAAGTCAATTAATCAACGATTCATTCACACAACTCGTCGAGCACTGAAAACAAGAACGAATCCCAGGCACTGGTCCTGCATTTCCAATAAGGCACCAGAAAATGAAAGGAAACATAGAAATTATTTTGCATGAAATTCTATTTTCATGGGGTCGAAGTAAAATATGGATATCAAATCGGACAAAGTAGGTGTAAATAAAAAGACTACTCTTTCACTTAAATGAAAAACAGTACAAGGGACATAATAAATCATCCACTCAATTGAAATATTGTTAGAAGTGCTGGAATTTCGATCTTGTTGAAGTTTTAAATTCGTAATATTTTTTGGCCCTGAATAAATTTTTACTTCACAACTTATCAAAATGATTATTCCTTTCGAGCAAAATTGATGGAATGTAGCTGAACATCACCTGAAAACATGCTATCGAACTCTAAAGGCGTGCGCGAATATTTTCATTTCGACGAAATGAAGAAGTTTAAAAAGCTCGTGAGAAGTAAAGTTTTACGGTATCGAAGGAACACTCTCCGTGTGCTATCATTTCTGATTCTACTCCTCACAGCATTTATGCTCTATCGCTCTGGATTAAATCTGTCGAAACGGCTCGCTACCGAGAACAAGTTGTACGGGGGTGATGAAGACTATAGAATGAGAATGGTATTGAAGAGAGCTGCATATCGAAATACAGTTCTCGTGACAACATCTAATTATATGTACAGAGAGCAGCTGAGAAATTTTCAATGTAGTTTAAACCGGCTCGACCTTCCTTATGATCCTGTTGTATTCTCTTTGGATAGAAATACTCACGAGTTCGCAATGAATCATAGCTTTGCTTCTGTATTGTTGTCCGATGAAGAAGGAGATGATGTTAGACCTGGGAAATTCCAAGAGAATGGAACCAGGTCATTCGGAAGCATTACTAGAAATAAATTTGACGCAGTGTTGGCGGTACTTGATTTTGGACTCGACGTAATAATCAGCGATGCAGATATTCATTGGTGTTCAGATGCACTGTCAACTCTACTCGAAATGCATGAAGACGACTCGGAGGCAGACATCAAGGTTATGGCTGAACCAGAATACAAGACCCTAAATTCAGGATTCTATTTCGTTCGGTCTAACAAAAAAACAAGAGAATTATTTAACGTAATGAAGAGCAAAGTCGAATTCGGGAATCACGATCAAGATGTACTGAATGCAGTCTTCTGTAACAATAGTTTCGGAGCACGCAGGATAATGAATTCCAAGAGTGCGGTACCATACCATTGTGTAACACGCAATGGAGTTACAGTGAAAGTGCTTGATTCAAACCAATGGCCTAGTGGTGGTCAAACAGTGAGCGGACGTCCTATATTCTCCCACACGAGAGAAACTATACAGGAAATGTGCGACACCAAGCAAACATTCGTAATTCATAACAATTTCGTGACTGCTAAAAAGAAGAAAGCTCGCATGGTTGTAAAAGGAATGTGGTACTTAGAATCAGAGGAAACCATGAAATGTTTAGACTATCCGATGGATAGCGATCGAAAGTATGTGAGAACATGTGGGATTTATTGCCAAGAAAGAGAAATTGTTGAAAGCAACACAAAAACAGAGAACTTAGCTCTTAATGAAGATATGTCTCAAGCCAGAAAAGTTGGAGACGAAAATCTTACTGATGAAGCGAAATATCATCAGAATTTTTGGATTTGTCAGGAAGTGAAAATCAGAATGATCCATCGGATAAGATCGAAGATTCATTGGAGCATTTAAATGTTTTAAATGATGTTGATGTAGACGACATACTTCATGAATCATCATTTAATGGTTCTGTCCTAATTACTATCTCAAATTATATGTATCGAGGTCAATTGCGAAATTTTCAGTGCTCTTTGAAAAGGTTACAATTGGCATATTCACCAGTCGTTTTCGCACTTGATCGAGATACTCACAACTTTTCCACCACAAAAGGCATGCGTTCTATATTGATTTCGAGTGAAAATGGCTTAGATACGGGAATGGGAAAATTTGAGAAGACGGGGCCACGTTCTTTTGGATACATTACTCGTAAAAAATTACTGGCTGTGTACAAAGTTCTAAGAACTGGTTTGAATGTGCTTGTCAGTGATGCAGACATTCATTGGTGTGGAGATGCTGTTAAAATCATTCAAAACCTAGATGGAGAGGCACAGAATGCAGACATAATCATTATGCCAGAAATGGATTATAAAACGTTAAATTCAGGATTCTATTACGTTAGAGCAAATAAGAGGACGAAAGAAACATTCGAATTAATTATGGATAATTATGAAATCGGGAATCACGATCAAGATGTAATCAATGAGGTTCTTTGTGGAAGTCGATTTGGATCTGAAAAAATATATTCACCAGAGGGAAATGGTTCATTCTACTGCAAGACGAAAAGTGGCGCTATAGTTTATTTGTTGGATGCTGACAAATGGCCAAGTGGAGGGCAGAATATTGATGGAATTTCTGTATTTCTACATCCAAGAAGTAGACTTATTCGAATGTGTAACAGAAACAGGTTCTATGTTATTCACAATAATTATGTAAGCGCATCTAGAAAAGAATTTCGTATGATAGTGAAAGGTATGTGGTTCGTTGATGATAGCCAAGAAATGAATTGCTTGGCCGAACCAGCACCCGTAACAAAAAAAGCTCGAAGTCGTTGCAGCACATCGTGCTCTGATGCACGGTCATCTTTAATTGAGAAAATTTCATATGGAGAGGAAGAATTAAAGATGATAGAAAATTCATCGTATAATAACGTAGCATTAATCACGACAGCAAACTACATGTACAGAACGCATCTTAGAAATTTTCAGTGTGCTCTCAGTCGACTACATTTACCGTATGTTCCACTTGTGCTTTCACAAGATAAGAAAACCCATGAGTTTTGCAACTCAAAAGGGTTGAAGTCAATCCTAATAACCCCGGAAATCGGAGAAGATATTGAACCAGGTAATTTCACAAAATTTGGTCATCGATCTTTTAGTTTTATCACTCGGTTGAAATTTAAAGCTGTAAGATATGCTTTAGAATCCAACAAAGATATCTTATTCAGTGATGCAGATATTCACTGGTGTGTCGATGCGGTAGAAGCTCTGTTGAATCTCGGAGAGCCGTATCACTTGGCAGATATAGTAGTGATGCCAGAAGCCCAATATTCTCAGCTGAATTCAGGGTTTTATTTTGTTCGTTCCAATTCAAGGACTAAATCTTTGTTTGAAGAAATGATGAAAGCTGCAGAGCTAGGAAACCATGATCAAGATGTTTTCAACGCGTTCTTATGTGGTGAGAAATTCCATGCGAGGAAAGTTGAATCTCAGAATCATGACGTGCCTTTCAGTTGTATAACGAGAAACAATGTTGTTGTCAGGATTCTCCCGTCAACGAAGTGGCCGAGCGGAAATGAAATCGTGAATGGTGTTCCCATATTCAAAAACACTCGGCGTCAGCTAACTGAAATGTGCAATTCTGGTGCTTTCAATGTCGTACATAACAATTATATTAAGGCAAAACTAAAAGAAGTAAGAATGATCGTGAAAGGAATGTGGTTCTATAAAAGTAACGATCATATGACATGTACAAAAAGAGCTGTGATCGCTACGGATGAATCAAGGAGAAGTTGCGGAAAATATTGTAAATGATTCGAACGAAGTTTCAACTGAAAAATGTTGCAAAAGAATCTAGAATTACCGTCTCTTCTAATAATTCTACAATCCTAATGCTTTCCTCTGCCAAATCATTGATTGGATATGAGAGTTTTGACAACCGATTCTGCTTGTCCATAATGATTCAATCTGTATCGATATATTTCTTGCGACTGCCAAAATCATTATTATATTGAAACCATTAATTTAACGCGCGTTAAATTCGAAATAATTTATGAATCACCCATTTTCGATAAAACAATCACAGCGAAAGTTTTTCGTGGCCTAAGCTCGTTCACGATGTATGTCACTTACCTTATTTACTTTCTAAATAGAAATGTGATCATCGACTAATGTACTCTGGCTGTAAAATATGGTAGGAATAATGAAACTAAGAGGTCTCAGCATAGAATATTGTACTGTACCGAAAAATATGAATGAAATATTATCTGGTTTTACATGTAACCTATCCCGATACCATATGCTAAAGTTGCTATGATTTGCATTCCAAGAATACAGTAAATTTCTGTGTGCAACCACAGTCAAAAATGATTTCGAGAACTGTCAACGAATTCCAAATGCATCAGTAACACTATTATCGGACTATTCCTAGGTCTGCGATCGGAAACGCATGAAGACTACTGATCTTTATATATTGTTGCTCTTTCATTTCTTCACGAAACAGAATAAAAGAAGAATTTGTTCATGAAAGGAACATCTGATAAAAATGAACTTGGAAAATTAAGATCTAGTAGAAGCTTTCTATGAACTGTCGGTACAGCAGGAATATAAGCCTTGGTCAATGAAATAGACTAAGTTTATTGAAAAATCTTGAATAAGATTCAATTAAATTTATTGATATTTCAATCTGCAGTTTTGGAATAATCCTTCAATATTTGATAAATTGAAAACAGCCAACAAATATTGAACGAAAGGTTAAATTCCGTTATCCTATCTGAGCTATATCTCAAATCAATGGTGTCGGGCCGAATATAAACTTTTAAATACTGCAGACTGATTTCATGCCAACCACAAGAATTGTCTTTTTCATGAACCATTGGATGGTTCAAATTCTTGTCTAGCGATACTAATAGAATACAAACCGCAGCAAATTCTAGCCAACGATGAAAAGTAAAGAGCAGAAATGTTGTCTAATTGCGAAAATTCAAATAAAGTTTCGTAGAAGCTTTGATAGAGCTATTTCTTCCGATTTGCTCACGAATAGTGTTGAATTCCCGAGGAAAAAGCTAAGATTATTACAACGCACAATTAATAGCGATTGAGATAAATTCGCTGCAACGTCAAATAATGTTGTGAATAAGAAAATAGTCGATATTCCATAGAACGCAAAAATAATTTCCCTATATTAGAGCTAGAGTAACTCAAAAACGATAGAAGTTGTCAAATAGAACCTAGTGAGGGAAGGAAAATTTTGTTCTCTCGCAGAATAAATCCGCGTTGAAAAGCCGAAAAAGACTTTAAGAGCTAATGCTTTCATGCGAATGGAACATGAAGTTAAATCTTGGTGAAATAAGATCGAAATGAGTCAAAAGACACTCGCTAAATAGTGTTTGCAAATTTGTTGAACGACGTTTGGGTTACATAACTCGAAAATAACAAGTCTCCTCCTCGTGCTGATCCAGGACAACAGTGTACAGTACAAGAAGAATGCTACAACTCATATATGTGCACAAACTCAAATCAAGGGAGAACATAATACACAAGTTTACTTGATGCGTTGAAGATAACAGCAAGCAAGTCTAGGACACAAGAAACACTCGACCCAATCTCATGCGCGAACCGTCGATATGTAGAGCACATTGTTGCCACGGATAAACGCGTCGCCGTCCTTACTTTGTAATTCACCGTTACGATACTCTTCGGTCTGTTCCAACGCGATATTCATGTAGCCATCGAGGCAAGCCAATACGCCCCGATACTCGGTGTTGTTGTTCAATTTCACGACCACGGCTCGACCTACGACAGCGCGCAGGAAATCAGATGGCGTGCGACCGCGCCCATTAGTCGCGGGTGCCGGCGCGTTCTCTTTCCCGGAAGGCGTAGTTACCATGTTTCAAGTTGGATGTGCGGAGAGGTGAGCAGGACGTCGTGTTCACGGCGCATACATTACAATTTACAATTACAGCAAAATACAGCTGTATGTTGGTTTTTTGCTTTGCGATTCTAAATCCCCGTCCATCGCTAACGCGTTCTATAACTACCAACAACGGTCGCGAGGTTGCTAACTTGGCCACCGTACAGCAACAATAGAATGGGATAATTGAGAAGGTTGCAGTTGGATGAAAACAGCGAAGCAACGAAAGAGACTAAGAACGGCTCAGTTGGAACTCGGCGTGGTGAGAACTGGACCGCAGAATCAGAGCACTGCGCGACATGAGCGGGAGACGAAGGATTATACTACAGCCAAAAGCACGAATGGAAGCAAATTGCGGAGAGAAGAAACGGAACAGAGTGAAGCGACACAGGCTCGTCGCAGACCCGCGGCAGCACCATCAGAACGACACAAGTTGACAGTCGCGATGTGACTTACCCTGCAATCGGAGGGCGGAGCATAGCAGTATTGAATGAATGGCGAGGTTCGTGCGGCTGCTCGCGCGTGCGCACGCCTGCGCAAGATACGCTGCGATGCAATGCAACGCGATACGGAAACAATGTGGCGGGGGGCCCGGGCTTGCGACTCGGTGCAACGCACGGGTGCAGGGTATGGCCAACGGCCTGGGCAATGCTGTATAGGTGCCTGCACCATCCCAACAATGCAGCGCCCCGACCCGTTCGTGCCTGCAGGCCAGGTCCACGATCGTTACATCATGCGCCCACGTTGCGGCGTTGGTTGTGCGCTAGTTTGGCAGGTTGTACTTCCACTTGAATTTGCGCTCACATCACTTTCTCACTCAACTTTACCTCTGCTTCGTACATAGAAACAGCTTACCCATAGCACACACGAACACGGTCCATTCACGCGCGCGCACGGTTCGGCATGCTCATTCGATCCCAATCGTAGTCACAAGCAGTTTGAGACGGCAAGGACTAAGTGATGTCGTCCTAGAAACACACGCCCGCGCCAGTGCCCACGCCTTGTCCACGCGCGACCACCACGAACACCGTACAAGTGCCACCTCGACACCTCGCTTGCGATTCGGCACGACTCGGGTCATCACGCGAATACTGATACGCGTACGCCACGCGGCCCGTCCTTCCGTGCCACTGCGCGCACACACCGCGAAGTACTTGCCCCGCGCAACGTGCCGGGCCACCGCGCATGTCCATTCGCGCCGCCAACTCGAGGGGCCCGGGTCGTTGTCATCTCGCACCTTTCCTGCGTTAGGGCCCCCGTTCGTCACCGCCGTCAGCGCCAACGAGTGCTGATAAGGTCGAACACACTATCGACCCCGCCACAGACACCGCCGCGCACCATGACCACACCGTCCTTAGCACCCGTCAACGTTGGTCAGAAACTCGAAGTGCTGTGGCCTACCGATGACGAATACTACCCGTGCACCGTAGTCGATTACTCGCAACGAACCGGCCGTGCCAAGGTGATTTATCCTCGCAACAAGAACGAGGTCGAGGAATTCGTGCTCGCCGAACGCACTTGGCGCATCGTCACCAAACATCGTGGGCGGCCGCTGCTCGATGCACTAGTTGGAAAACATATCGAAATGAAGGCGAATCTAAGCCTAAGCGAGACCTTCCAGACGAAATTGAAACAACTTCGTTGCTACGTCATTCGCCGTGCCGGTCCCGCCCGATACGACCTGCTCCATCTGGTTTCCGATAGAATCGCAAAAAGTCAAAATATCGCCGGCCTCGATTACAAAGTTGTTGACCCAACCACTGGACGGAACGAGGATATCATTGTTGAGCCCTTGTCTGACGATAACGCCGCAACTCCGACATCCCCGAAATCCGAGGTTCAGAGTAACACATCCGAAATCCTATCACGCCTTGGTTCGCAAGTTGCAAATGACGAGGAACATGCCGAATCGCCGCAATTGAGCTCCGTAACCGCAAGAGAAAGTCAAGCAATTCCTCCGATGCCCCTGCTCGCTTCGCCACCTCCACTTATGCTTGAAACAGCACCGATATTCCCGCCGCCACCCGTACCGCACTGCGGATTATTCGCTGATGATTCCGTTGATGGCGATGACGAAGGCAGTGAATTCGATGCTGGCGCGGTGCTCGATTTCGTCGCCGCGGGCGGAACAGTCGATGACAATGAAGATACACCAGTAAATTTCGATTCCGCAGATGAAGATGATGGGAATGCGAACGAGCGACGTCGAGAAGAGGCTGCACGCGCGGCTGTACATCGATTTGTAAGTGTTGCGCAACGACCTGATGAGCCGAGAAGACTGGCTTACGTGCTTGGATACGAACCATCTCAGAAGGCACATAAATTGGCATGGATTGAATCCGTTGACACTAGTAACGCACTGCTAGCACAAGAACATGAGATACTTGACGACCCACCCGCGAGAAAACGAAATGCGCCCGATGGAGGATTCGAGAACATTCCTACAGCGTCGCCGAAACGACCACGCAGCGAACTGTTGGTCGGGCGATGGATTTCGGTTCGCGATGACCCAGCGTTGGTGGTCGGCGCGAGAGGAGATTCGCATCTCGTGTACTTCGCACGGGACGAGAGGGTGGAGGAACTGAAGCTGGGAAACACGCGGTGGTCAGCGAATGACCCGAACGTCACAAGAAAGTACGACGTGGGCGGGCTGGTGGGGAAGAGGGTGGTGGTACTCGACAAGGACGACATGCTGTTCGAAGTGTTCGTCGTGGGGCGCATCGGGGCGGCGCGGTATCGACTGTTGTACACATACACCGGCATGATGCTGGTGGAAGACCTGCGCAATCGCGACCGCCACTGGGACATCGTGCCGTACGACACGACGTCGTTCCGCGGCCGGAAAATAGTGGGCTGGTCCCGCAGCAAGCGCAGCTAGCCGTAGAGCGAACTATACAATAGACGGAATGCAAGCTAGAACATGATTATTTCGAAATCCACGCAGCCGCCTGCGGCGCTGCGCGTCGTGCACACTACGCAATTCGCAACATCCGATCACCGTCCGGCGCGTGCGCTCGCACTGGCTGCTTCTGACCACGCGCACGCGCCGGCGACCACGCTTCGATGCACAGGCACAGCGAATTGTACGAATTTCAATAAATCGACGACCTGTTAATTTCCTCGCTCGTTCCCGTGTAGCCGAGATAGCCTCCAAGTGAACGTGAACCGATATCGGGAAATCTTGGCAACTCTATGCAGGGTTAGAGCGAAGGTACAAACAATAGCGTCCGGTTGCACCGCAAAACCCGGGTTTATACAACGAACTGCGAGTAAACCCCAAATCAAGGAAGCGATGCTCGAAATACGTTGACCTGCATCGTCGTGAATTCCTTCGGTACTTCGTTCGCATGCAATACCGCCGCAACGCTTCTTTTCAATCCAAGAAAAAATCCCCACCAACGGAAGAAGAGAAACTCGTCGCCTCCCGAAACGTCGCGAAGAAACGAGTTGGTCGCGAGCGTTAGAACGTGGTGCGAACAGTAGTTTGGGTGCAGTGGATAGCGAGTAGTGCCGTGTTGCGAATAGTGCAGTTTCCCTCGTACCTTACCGCACTAACCACTAATCGAATTTGCTCATCCTGTCATCGACGAGAACGGATGGTACGGCGGGGCACTGGCGCGCAGACCGCGCGTAAGCTCTATGATGTGATAGTGGTCGGCGGGGGGCATGCGGGATGCGAGGCGGCGACGGCTGCGACACGAATGGGCGCCTCTGTCGCCTTGCTGACGCACAAGCGCAGCACGATTGGGGCGTTGAGTTGTAATCCTAGCATCGGCGGCGTTGGCAAGGGGCATCTTGTGCGCGAGGTGGACGCACTCGATGGCGTGATGGGAAAGGCTGCCGATGCCGGCGCGATTCAGTTCCGCACCCTGAATTCCAGCCGCGGCCTAGCCGTGCGTGGACCGCGGGCGCAGGTCGACCGCCGGTTGTACAAGGAGGCAATCGATGACCTGCTGGCGACGCATCGGGGGCTGGAGATTGTCGAGGGCGCGGCGGAGAACTTTCTGATGGAGGACGGTGCGGTGGCGGGTGTGGAGACGGCGACGGGTGAGGTTATTCGTGCACGTGCGGTGGTCCTCACCACGGGGACATTTTTGAATGGGGCATTGCATGTGGGCTCGCAGCGGACGCAGGGTGGGCGCGTAGGAGATGACGCGGCGGTTGGGATTGCCACGGCGCTGAGAAGTGGCGGGTTGAAGCTGGGACGAATGAAAACCGGAACACCGCCGAGAATCGATGGCAGAACGATTGATTATCGGGGATTGATGAAGGAGCCGAGCGACCTGGAGCCGGTTTGCTTCTCGTTTCTGACGCAGCGGCATAATACCGATTTGGTGGATTGTTATCAAACACGAACGAACAATGACACGCACGACGTGGTTCGCGAGGGTGTGGCGCGAGGGTTGTTACCACAGTTTGACAGCAACAATGCGCCGCGTTATTGCCCCAGCTTGGAAGCCAAGGTGACGAGATTCGGAGACCGTGATGGTCATGTTGTGTGGCTGGAACCGGAGGGCCTTGACTCGCATCTAGTGTATCCGGCGGGGATTTCGACGTCGTTACCACTGGACTATCAACGCCGGATTGTGAACAGTATCGCGGGGTTGGAAAATGCAACGATTGTGCAGCAGGCGTATGCAGTGGAGTACGATTACGTTGACCCCACCTCGTTGCGCCCGAATTTGGAGACTAGGGCGATGCCGAGGTTGTTCCTTGCGGGCCAAATCAACGGCACGACGGGCTATGAGGAGGCGGCTGCGCAGGGTGTAGTGGCGGGGATTAACGCGACATTGCCGGATGGGCAGTATTTGCACCTGGGGAGAGGTGATGCGTACACTGGCGTGCTGTTGGATGACTTGACGAAGCTTGGGACGGCAGAACCGTACCGCATGCTAACTAGTCGCGCAGAATATCGCGTGTTGTTGAGACCGGATAATGCGGATGTGCGACTGACGCCGCGGGGGCGTGAAGTTGGAGTGGTGGGCGGTGAACGGTGGGAGAAATACGAGGCGAAAAAGAAAATTGTTGACCGTGCGTTGGATGTGTTGCGAGGAGTGGGGATGCCACCAATGGTGTGGAGGAAGCATGGGTTTGGAGACCTGTATCCTGGCGGCCAGGTTGGGGGAAGGGAACGAATCACGATGGCGGGTGCGATGGAGCGCCCGAACGTGGGACTGCAACGAATATGCGAGGCTTTCGCGAACGAACACGATGCGTTGAGAATGGTGATGGAGGATGCGGAAGTCATGCGACATGTCGAGGCGGAGTGCATTTATGAGCCTCATGTATTAAAGCAGGCTGCCGATGTGGAGCGGCTGAAACAGGACGAGGTGATGCCAATCCCAGAGGATCTCGATATCGGACTTATTAACGGACTATCGTTGGAGGATCGTGAAAAGTTCATGGCGCTGAGACCTGCGAGTATTGGCGAGGCGAAACGAATTGCTGGGGTGACGCCTGCGGGCGTGCTGCTGCTCAGGTTGTACGCGAAAAAGAAGATGCGCGGTCTTTGCTAAGTGACTTACCTGATGCCGGGTGTGGGCCATTCGTATACGTTGTACTGGCCTGGTAAACTGGGTTGGCACCTCCCGCAAGTTTTTGGCAGCGGGCCGGGGCGGTGAATGTGGTGGCCGAGACAAACGAGGACGAGTCTCTGCACGATGCGAATTCGGAAGATACTGTTTCTATACCGAACTGCCACGATGGTTGCCATGCTCTAAGCTGAATTCGAAAAATTATGGGTAGTATGATGAATAGGGGAATGAGCGGTCGTATTTCTCGCAGTCAATTCACGCTGCCTAAAAGATTCTTGGTTACCACACGTTTTACGAGTCTTATGGCCGATGACTGCAGTACTGTACTGCCTAGTGATTGGGACGGGATGGGAAGGCCTCGCGAAGAAATCTTACATGCCTGTAAACAATAGTGTACGCTGTGTTTTCAATTTATCTCAGAATTCCTCACGGGCCTGGCGCAGCGACCCCGAAATCTGGGGCGATTTACGAGCGCACATGTTCGAGTACTGTAGTGCCATACCGGGGCAAGGCGTCGGAAAGCGTCGATATACGTGCAGCTGTGCTGTTGGTCTTGCGGAACACGCGAACTACGAGGCCAATTAGCCAAATTCGTCCGCCGTCCTCGAGCCGCTTTCTTCGATGGTCGATATTTCCTATCTGTTCTTTGTGGGGCCATTTTTTTCGACTGGGCTGGATCATATGCTTAACTGCTTTGCGATAGCTCCCTCGCACCCTCTAGTCCGTACGGTAGGTGACTCTTTCAAGGTCTGTTCGCGGTGTTAAATGATTCTCAGAACCCTCATCGCTTTGGCTGGTGTCACCATAGTTACCGCACAATGGCAATGGGCACACATGTCGGGGGATATTGAGAATGTGGCCTACGACGCGTCGCCCGAATCCGATACGCAGCCACCCGCGGATGTGTGGGCGAACGTGTGGACTACTGCCGGTGGTGATCTATGGGTTTTGAGAAATCGTCGTGACAAGGAAGAGACCCAGATGTGGAGGTGGGCTGGTGGTGAGAACAAATGGATGCTCATGATGGACAGCGAGCAGGATGCATTGACCTTCGAGCCACCCCCACGACCTGAGAATTACGGCCAGGAAACTCATCCTGACCTCATCACTGCGGACGACGCGTACGAGGAGGCGGAACGACGTGCTGCCGAATTGGCCGCGAAAAAAAGGGAAGAGGAGAATTTGGAAAATACCGATCGACAACAAATGCCTATCATGAAATCGCTTTGGCCAGCAAAGGGAACTGGACAATTGCCGCAGGGTCGCTTGGATGCGGCGACTACAGCTGACGCGACAGGTGGAAGATTGTTTATGTTCGGCGGGCGAGGCGGCTATTCACGCAAGAGAGGCGATGCCTTGTGGATGTATGAAATCACTGAAGGGAAATGGACTTTGCTGTCTGGTGGGGACATCGACTATAGCGGGGAGCTATGCTCGATTCGTGAAAGCAGAGAAGATCCGAAAAATGGTCCGTGTGTGATTTCTACCAGTATTGGACATGATGAATTGGTCTATTACCAGGGAAGAGTGTACTTGGTGGTACAGGAACGAGAGAACAACGAACACCGGATCGCAATCTGGTGCTATGACGTGGATGGATCTCGCGAGTGGGCATTTCTGGGCGTTGCTGGCGAGAACGGACCAGCTGCGACGACGTTCTCTGTGCCGGTGCGTTCGTACGTGTATGATGGGTCGCTGTACATCTACCGTGCGTTACAAGTTGTCGGCAAGGAAGGCGCAGTAGCTGGGGAATTGTGGAAATTCGAGATGGACCAGAAAAGTTGGAGCTTGGCGGCACGACCTGCACTGCCTTTGGAACGCACGGCGAGTTGGATGGTCGACGGAATGATCGTCACGCACATGCCGGGCGAGATGCTCGCTGGTGTTGCCGGAAATCGAGAATTGCCCGATGTGAACAGATGGTGGAAGAATGCCGACGCCGATCGTTTCATTATGTTCGATATTTCATCTGGCAAGTACGGGGCCGTGCAGAAGAAGGAGGTCAATGGCAAGGAAGTCAACGCTGCGGAGGTTGGCGATTTCGAAAATTGGACCTCGCCTGGGAGAAGATTTGCGGGTGTTCACACATATGCTGCGGTAGGGGATGGTGAGGCGTACTTGTATACGTACGGCGGTAGTTTGATTCACAAACGAAACCCTGACCAGCGGAACGACTTGTGGATTTGTAAGGTAGACATCGCGGAGCTCCGGAGAGCAGCAGGATTCTAGTTATAGCTTTTAGTTAGAGACTCAGGGACTTGTAACATGATTTAAAACTGTAATATTAATTTCCATCAGTGACAAATCTTAGGAATTGCGCGGGAACTTGGTTTGGTCTCAGCTTCTAAGATCAACTACTACAGAAATGTACTGAGGTGGGTTGATTTCTACAGCGACAGGTGCTATAGTTTCAAATCTATATAGTATGATAAACACGTCTCGCAAGCTGACATGCGGTGCATAGCAAACCAGTGTGTGCATCTTTCGAGCGATAGAACGATGCCTGACCGTGCTGAACTGTCTCGAGGCATTCGCTATGCTAACATGCGACAATCAAATAGCGGTGCATGCTTTACAGTTCTGCGTTCTTACACTGTAAACACTGGCTTGGGTGCCGACCAGCTTCACCAAACCTAGAAAGTTCACTTCTCTCTCAAGCAAGACCGACGGATATGCCAGCAACCATGAAGCGAGTCAACCTTGTTCTCTCCATTTTTGTGGCTTCGTATCTCTTGCGTTGTTCTAGTGCTCGAGGTGGGCTTTCAGTGTTCTCGTACCCTCGTGGCGTTGCCAAGAGCGAGCGTAATCACTCTTGGAATGTTCAAAACTCAATGAAGTATTGTGATAGAACTCGTATTCCGCTTCCCTTACTCACTAGCATCCGAGATTACGGACCCGTCATTAGCGCCGCTCTCAAAATGTTGCATGAGTTGGGAGGTGGTGCGCTCACGCTTTCAAACGGGGTGTACTACGTTCAGTCACCGATCGAAATTCACTCATTTACTTGTCTCCTAGGTGGGGGATCTGCGACTACTCTCATCAAAGTTCGTCCAGATTCGCCGTCGTTTCACCCAAAGAAAGGAGTCGTTCGCGCATCCAAGGCCAATCATGTTGTTATTCATGGGATTTCTATCAACGGCAACAAGAAAAATCAGAGGACGGAAACACAGAAGGACCTCTTCGGTCGATTCGGTGTACACCTGTCGTCATGCAAGTATGTGTGGATGAAGGACGTGAGTGTCTACAACAACTACGCAGCGGGAATCAACGTGCATGGTTCTTCGACTGTATCAAGTAGTCACGTAGCGATTCAGAGACTTTTCGTCGACCGAAACGGTGGCGATGGAATATCTTTTTCGAATACAAGACATGCATCGATTGCTGGTGGGTCACTTTCGAAGAATGGTCGACATGGCGTGTCCATCAGGGGAGGAAAGAACATTCTCTTGCGCAAGATAAGTCTTCTCGAGAATGGAAGGAAGTCGAAGGGCTGTGGCGTTTCAGTGTCTGGGAAAGCATATTCTGTTCGTTTGGAGGACGTATACATTGGCGACTCCCCTCGTGCGGGTGTCTGCACTAAGGACTCGAAGGATATTAGTGTTTTCCGATCTGTCGTGAACAACACAATGGACAAGAACGCGTACTGCTTTCATTTAACCAACGCTGAGAGCTTCTCCGATGAAGAGACCGTGTGCAATGATGGGTCAGGGAAAAAGTTCAACAAAAATTCGGGAATGAACTTGACTGCTCGGTTTTCTCGAGCTTTCTAATTAGAGATGCAAAACAAGTGTGCTGCATACTACTAAAATACTGCTAGTCGTGTTCAGTAGTAGTAGTATTCAAGGAAGCCAGTATTCAAAACTTGTGTTAAATATGGTTCGAATTGAAAGAAGTATTTCCAGTTCACTAAAATGTGCTGCAACTGGGTATTTGGTTGGATTGATTTCAGAAATTCTTAGTCATGTATCACTTCAGTTAAACGTGCTCGATCTTAGAGGAATCCCATTTTTTTCAGTCAAGTCGAAGCAACTCTAGCACGCTTCCTTCTTCTCTTGCACCATTAAATTACTTTTAACGTCGGTATCGCAGCAATCTCCAGGTAGACAGAAAATAAGATTTACTTCATGCAGTCCAACGACAAACTAGCTAAAATATTGAAACCAACTTGGACGAGTCCTTCTAATGCAAGACCTTTATTATGCCGTAAAGGCAAATGCGATTCCCTCTTGACATCTTAATACAATTTTGCCAATTATCTCTTAGCTGCCCAGGAATTTTCGATCTTTTTTCAATCAGGTTTTTTGTTTCAAAAGTTTTTGTCGTCGCAAAAGAATTAAATCAGCTTGTTGCAATTGGAAGTATAGTAGATTCTTGTCTTCTACAGCCCTAAAGTAGTCTTTAAAGCAGAATTTGCCCGGCAATCAACGAAAACCTGGAAAACGAAAATCCTATGCATTACGTCTCATCCCCGATTTTGTACCATATCAGAGTGCCAGTTGAGAACACTCTCGTATTCTCCTTGAGCCATTGTGACGCAAATCTCGATGGATCTTACAAAGAGAGAATCAGGATTCGTCTTTCGCAAGTCAAGATCTTTAATGTAACTCGATAAGTCCGTGAACAGAGGTGTAACCTGCGGTGAACCCTATCAAACATAGAACCAAATAAGAATTTCTTGAAGATCGAAATGTTCCAGATAGAAAGTACTTAGGGAACGAAATAGAATACGAAGTACAAAAATTTTAGCGGATCAAATATAGACGTTAAGCTATGAAAAATAACCTTTTGGGGATTCTAAAATTTAATGAGATAAAAAATTCGTTCTATGAGAAAATTGATTCGCAAACCGTATTTTGAATAGCAGGAACAATCCGTACAGGATCATCCTTGATCTTCATTGTTTCGCTAAATTTGTGGAGAATTTTGGGCAGAAGTTGTCAATACCATAGGATGGATGTTCGAAACCGATCAAAGACTGAGTGACGATTGATCGCCTCGAAATTTGGCTCATGAATTTAAGGACTGCCACAGGCTTATTACTTTTATCTTTAATATTTTTTCAGTGACTAGATACATTATTTGTTTTCAAGAGTCCAGAAGTTCGAATTGCATCGAAGTGATGGTGATAAAAATCGATATTGGAATATACATGACTGAATCATAGTTCATTGATGTATAGAATCAGAGTTTCGTTTAGAATATAGTGTGCTAATGTACGCTATACAAAAAGAAATGGAGATAAGAGCTATCACCGCAACACTAGTGTTCGAATTCACCTAGCTCGAAAGCGAACCAATATGACTTGGTTCTAGAGCAAACAGAAACGCATGTGTCAATCCTGAGGCATGGCTACTAGACAAGAAGTAGGTTATAAGAACAGTCCAGCGTAAACTTTTGTTATTATTGATTTTCTCTCCATTAGTCAGCAGCACAACTTCAGCAATTTACACCTATTCAATTCGTTCTAGAATTCTATTTTTATTCAGTGGAAGGCAGTTAATGTTTCAAGAAGTTGCAATATAAGTAAATTTGTAACGTAATGCAGAATTATTTCAATCTGTTTTTAAGCGTTCTAGTTAAGTACTGTGCCATGTTGACTTCGTGAAAAAACTGATGGAAGACTTGTGTAAAACCACGAATTTTCACAGTATATTAGTGCACTTCAGTCTGCACCGCATACATTACAGCAATCAGTAAACTTTATCTGGAAGAGACGAACCTGTTTTTGCTTCTTTTTTTTAAATATTGGTTCAGTGTCTCAGCTGGTATGAGCAGTTAGGAAGAAAATAACGACCACGAAAAAATTTGTCAATGTAAGCAAGCAAAAAACCATTATTCGTCTCTTGCATCCATCCGTATGTCATTGTGATTCCTAAGCAACTGTGAGCTTCACCCAAATGATCGAGAGTTTCAAAGGTATACAAAGGAAGGGCACATTGAGTGGCACCATTTTTATGTGCGTGCAGGGAGGTTACTGAAGATAGGTACAATCGAGGCAGCGAAGTCTTTGCCTGGACCGACAGTTTCGTAGATTGGACATATTAGGGTTGTTTTAAAATAGGTTGAAGTTGATGAATTAAGAGGTGAAAGTAGAAAGAATTTGTTTCGATTTTCGTTCTCAGTCCATCGAAACCAATAACAGCGATGTCTTTAATAGTTCTAACTTTGTAACTAGGCTTTTCCACTGTGGAGCTTAGTATGGTAAATTATAATTTTCTATGCAGGCATATTTATATCTTCTGTTGGAAAATAAAAATTTCAGAATTCTATTTTTCGGATTTACTTCGCTTATCGAAAGCGAGTTTCAATTCAGTCTTGATTATTAATCACACTTTAAAATATCAGGCCCCATCAATTGTGGATATTATGTGCACTTGATG
>JAAUYH010069770.1_pt1 | contig 18681 bp, 15 predicted proteins | sample 7278061 | NCBI WGS metagenome assembly JAAUYH01 (sample SAMN14350203, study PRJNA611818) | marine sediment metagenome | isolation source: surface marine sediment (0.6m) | place: French Polynesia: Moorea | collected 2018-08 | reverse complement strand
TGCTGAAATCTTCAATGCCCCAAAGTGGATTGTTCATGTGAAGGAAAATTTGTTCTTCAAACTTGGATGGAAGGATTCGGCCTCTTCTTTCGCCTAATGCATACTCAGCCACCGAGAGCAGACGTTCACATAAATTCGAAGTAGGCAGAAGGAAGCGTGTGCCCATGTACTGACAACGAGTGAAAGGGTTCAGTCGACGCTTTTTTAGTCCTCTCTCTGCAAAACTTGGAATCCCGGATCCTGCTTCGGTTGATTCTATTCCTGTTGTGACTGTCAATTTTTTGACAGCTAGTAGTTCTGACGGAGTCAAGGAAGCAGCTGTCTGTGTCTTGCAGCTTAAAAATCCGCTCTCGAATTCAGGATTATGAACTATTTGTAAATTAGAAGCTAGAGGGCTCTCAGTATTCGGATATTCTTCAACTACTGAATAAAAAATAGCTCGTACATCGGCACAAGAAATTTTGTCAGACTGTAACGCCTTCGTAACAGTGTCCAACTCAGAATACTTTTTGCAAATTACTTCGAATCTTTTGTCTTCCCTATTTGAAAGCAATCATACATCATGATCATCAAGATCAAGTTCTGATAAAGCAGGTTTCAGCTGTAAATATCGCTGCAGCATAGCAGCAATAGACCACCTAGTTGGAGTATAGCAAATTGGGCTGAGATGTGAATGTTTCCTTAGTTTAGCGGCTAGAATCAGTTTTCGTAGTGATTTAACTATCGCATGTACTTTAGCGCTAGAACCATCGTCTTCTTTAAAGAGGTTCTTAACTGCAAGGTTAAATCGATGAGACGCACAACCAATAAACCCTGTCTCCAGCTTCCTAGAACTTGACAAGTTAACACTGGAATTATCACCAACAATTCCTACCACGTTCGAAATTGAACGGTTAAACAGTTCCAACACGAACGTTATGTATTCTAAATGTGCGTCTGCACTCATAGAATCTTCAGATTCAAAAGATGAAAACCCAAGCAAAATACGTTCATATCCAATTTCATTACTGGAAGGAAACGTTGCAAACATGCCAACGTAATGGGTTTGGTTAGCTGTCCATCCGTCGTGAATCAAAGCAAACTTGGAAGGAAGCTTCTTCTGAATTATCTCTTCAACTAGCTCAGTGAGCAAATGTATATACTTCATGAGTGTTTTCTGCGTTATAGGTTTGTATTTAACAGCCGGCTGGCACACTGGCTTTTCAAAAATAGTGAATGGAAGAAGTCCGTTTATCACGGAATCAATCCAGCTGTAGATTTGCACGGTCTTCGGAGTAAAAAATATCGAATCAGGAATCTTTGATTCACGATCATGCTCAGATGATTGAAGAAAACCATTCAACAGTTGTCGATGAGCAGACTCTACGTGGCTTGTTAGATTTGAGTATCCGGTCCCTTTTTGGACTCGGACAGTCTTGCACTTTACACAAATCCATTTACGCGAATCTGAATCGGCACGAGTAAAAAACTCATCGCGTATTCGCTGGCCCCGTGATATTTTGGATTGCATCTTCGCCAAAGCCACGACAGCTATGCCCGATCTGAATTTACTCCCATCCTCTTATCAATTACTTGCAATGCCCCAAAGAAATTAATCTTGACTATCTCAAAATCAAACTTTAATTTTGGTAGGAGACTGAAGAGTGTATTGAATAACTTTGAATAAATTCAAATACTTGAAAGAAACAGAATAAAGTAATGTAAAAGTTCTGAGGTAGAAGATACATTATTTGGTGGGAAATCTGTAGCCAGATAAATTACTTGCGAGAATAATTTGAGTTATTTAAGTTGAATAGTATTTTTCCAATAGTATAGTCGACGACGACGAGGAAGCATCGTTTTCCACCCAATGATGGTTGGCTCATTGGATTGCTCAAATCACTGTGCACGAACTCGTGATTTCGTTTCACGTCACGGTTTTTACGGACGGGAAAGTACCTCCACGTCATTTTGCAAGCATTGAAACCACCACTATTTTCAGTGTCGCTCTTATTGTCAGGGTCTGAAACGCATATGAGCTCCCAGGTACGATCATCTCCACCACTTTTGTCGAAGGGTGGTCCAATGAAGCATGTCACGAAATATTCGGCACTCCGTACATTTCTCCGGCACTGAACACCTATTCTATTTGTATGAATTGCAATAACAAGAGCGTCCCCTGCATGGTTCACTTAATGCGCAAGCACCATCCGAATCAATGATGAACTCACATAAGTTACACCGGAAATCAATAAAATATAATTTCTTTTGTATGGCGCTTATTGATATCAAATTGAACTTCAAATGTGGAAAGAGCAGCACATTTCTCAGGGTGACTTTGAATTTCAAATGAGCGGATATAAATGGTCCTTTGACAGTACTAGTATGTTTGGAATTGATTGTTTTACCGTCAGCTAGTACGTTGTACCTTGTTCTAGACTCAAAAATCGTCCATTTGATAAACAGATACTTATCTCCCGTGGAGTGATAGGATGCAACAGAGGCAATATTATGAAGGAGCCAAATTAGAGCTCCGAGGCCTCCAATAGTTGTATAGGGAAGCGACGCCTACGGCGTGACACAACTACTCCAAAGTTGGGAAGAGAAGGGTGAGCAATAGCACCGAGAGACCTTTCATAATGGAGAAGGTTAATTGAATAGGCTCTTCAGCGTAGCTACTATCTTCTCAGGATGCTGGCTATGCTTAAATAGCCAACATAAGTGAGTGACGACTATGTAACGAGTAACAGATTGTAATATTTACTTGTAATGGAAAAACATTACAATACATAAATATGCCAAAAGACTGTATGTTTTCGTCGGTAGTAGATTCCGGGAAAGCATAGGTGTCGTTCGCTTTCGAAACTCCAAAATGCCTACGCGAACTATCCTTATCGTTACGTGACCGCTTTTGTGCTTGTATTTTGGTTTCAACTTTCAACAACGGGATTTAGTGTGCCGTCTCTTGCCAAAATCGATACAGACGATATCTAGAGAGCTCAATAGTTTCTCAGCGGCATTTTTCGCGTCGTCATTATCGCTACACTTCGCGTTTCGGGCTTCTTCGCGAATGATACGAGCGTCGATATCTTCAATAGATAGAGTGTCGATAAGATTCTCAATCGCCCCAAGGAGAATTCGTATGGCTTGGGAAGTGACCGCAACTAAGAAATCTTGTACTGGTCATCCGATAGTGCTGAACCAGTAGTGCAAAATTAGCCAAACACAGAGCGAAAATTTTCTATGTTCGCTTTAGCCTTTTCCTCACCAGCCATCTTAGCTGTCTTGAGTTCCTCCATGAGGTGCATATTGTTGGCAACACCAGAATTCTCGTCAACATTGCTCAGTTTTCTCCAAGCCTCTTTGGCAGTAGTGTAATATTGAATGTACACGATCTGAGGATCCTTCTCAGATATTCCGATTACAGCCAGAGTCTTCAATGATTTTTGCAAGTAAGTGCAAGAGCCATCAATGGTATCCCACATAAATTTCTGAATGAACAACATAGATAACTTGAATTTCCATGCTGGATAGCTAGTGCTGTCGAGTTCACTCAGTTCGACTTAGCCAGATTCTGGTATATTCATGTCCATTGTCAAATCGATGAAATCAACAATCCGATTAGAAATTTCGACAAATCTCTCGGCCCATATCCTATTCCGGTGTGCAGTTAAGGTTTATCAGAACGACAGAAGGCAATGTCGGCGAGAGAAATGATATTGAGTCTGGAATAGGTAGCAGGAGAATGCGAAAGCTAACTTTACTAATCAAGTTGTGGAGGAATGTCTTAGAGTTAGGTAATCCGCTGCGCCATAAACCTCATATCAAATAAACTCAATCTATGAAACAATGTAAGTCATAAACAAACTAATCGATATTTTTGTCGAACAAACATCGACAGTCCGCATAACGATCTATCTACAGTATATCGCTTCCTCTGACCGTTGCCGTCGCAGAGGTACTGGCATTACGACAGTTGCTCATTCTAACGTAGAATTAGTGACTTGATTCTGGGGCGCACTACAAATTCGAAGCTAGTATCTGAAATAAAACTGATGAATGAAAGTGGCTAGCAAATGTTAGGTTCTGCTACAAGGTGCTAAAAGATATCACGATTATTCTTCACTAATATGAGTTTATTTCGAATTAAACTTCCTTATTTTGAACACGCATTTTATTTCAGATCTCCAGATGGCTCAGTCATTTCCTCGTTTTAGTGACCAAAGAAGAGGCCAGTACATCCGGCATTTATTGTTGCGATTCGCTATAGCTGATTCATGTCCCGAAAATTTGACCTGCTTTAATTCCAAAGCTTCCTGCGAGTTTGAAATAGAAACCCGATTATTGTTTTCCCAAAAATGGTTGTTCTGTATTAATATCTATGATAAAGGAATTTTTTTGTTGTTTTTTTCTCGCAAGAAGATGGCGCTGCCACATTGATCTTCTTCAATTTCTTCACTAAGCTTACGAAAATACGCAAGTTCTAGCGCACTCACACATAGTACACAGCTACAATGCTCCCGTTGAAAACTCAATTACTATTTCTCAGTGGAGAAACAACCCATTGCATAGCCATGGAGTTCACTTTGTCGAACGAGACTAGCTCATCCGATTCAAGTATTCGCATTTAAGAACTGTAGTGAGCACTTTACATCATACATTACAAACTTCTTTTCACTCTGCAAGAAGATTGATTCTTCAGTGTTAGATATTACATTCTCTTATTCTTAATAATAGAACGGTTTTGTAGTGCAGTACGACCCGATTTCGAAGATTCAGTGGTACTAAATTTAGGGGGTGTCATACAATCAGGGGGTACCCTAGCCAACTTACAATTCTTATTTATTTGGTAACTAATCTTTAGATTTTTAGAATTTAGTGGCTATTCAGCTACGCCGAGGAGCTAATAGTTGGATTTCCACTTTACAGTAGATATTAGTGTATTGTACAAAGTCCTTTAATACACTGAAGCAGAACTTGGACCGATCTGCTCTGAGCAAAAGTGTGTCTCTCTGTATTTTCTGGGTTTTGAACTCTGTGTCTGTGGACCTCGTCCTTGGCCATTCTTCCCTAATCTCGTGTGTAATAAGACCTAGTTCACTGCATTCATCTGCCCTGCTCTTTTTGTGGTGCTGGATGGGTGTGGTTCGTCCGTTCTACTCAGCTGTGGTTGCGCCACATTGCTCTCACCACCTAGAGCGTGTCACATTTGAGGAAGAAGGAGACAGGTTTTCTCGACAAATAGATGGCTGATCTGGTAAGATACAATGCTGAATTTGAAGGCGACGCCTCAAATTGGTTGGAGGTGCTACTTCGAAGTTGGCAGATCACTGCCTTAACCCCATTCGACAAAGAAAGAGCCACTTGCCGCAATAATCCGGCGCGAAAAGTGGAGTTCGGAAGAATCGTTTTTCTACGTTGGCGTGCTAGGCACGGAAAGTTTTGAGAGTATCTCTACTGTGACGTACAAGAATCCTTTGTCGCTAGACATCATATTGTACAGCGGTAATAGTGTAGTTCGGTTCCTTTAGTGTAGCCGCGACAAGTGGAACAATACGAAGATTATCCTACTGCTACCTTTTGGTGCGAATCTACATGTCGTACCTGCTTTAATTCTTCGAGTGCCAAACACCTGATATTCTGTCCAGAGCGAAGATTCGCTGTTGATAACGTCTGTTGGGAGGATCCGATCTGCAATGTGATGACGCTAATCCATTTTAACAGATGTAGGTCTACACTTACGCGAAATTTTCAGTTAGATCGGTGAACTACCCAACCAATAAGTAGCTTGTGGTGCTTGGAAGCATACAAATTATTGTGTCCCGAGCAGTTTTTTGCTATTCGCGCGACGCTGTTGATCAAAGAGTTGACAGTATGAGTTCACGAAGCCATTAGTCCGATCGAGTGCAGCCGCCCCACGGCGCGGAAGGACGCTTTATGAAAGTCTCCCTTAGAACAGAAGATGCTGTATCGCAAGGAAAGGCCGTCGCCGATAGGATGTCAACTAAGTGGGAATCTAAATCTAAGTCTGAACGAAATAAGACACGTGACAAGGGGTTGCAGAACATCATCACCGGAACTGATGTGGAAACGGAAGAGCACAATTCAGGAAATCAAATAACTGCTGGGTGAGCTGAGCCCGCAAGAAAATGGTTAACAAGGCGCAATTAGGAACGAGGTGCTGCTGAAAATATACACAACCAAGGCAGTCTAAGGACGAGCCGGATGAGCCGAAATCAACGGTTGATGATGAAGAACGAACACCGACAGGATTATGAGGTTGGCACCCTCACACGAAAACTCTTGGACTACATCCGAGGCACCAGAAAAGAAGTAGATTTTATACTACAGATTGCAGTGGAGTTCAAGCGCCTCTCGAAGAAGGATGCCGAAAAGTCAGAGTCGCTGGACGTATCATACGACAGATGGGTAAGAGTAAGTCGACAATCGCTTGTCGTTCATGTATACAGCCAGACATCCACGAGTTACTAGGGAGTTTCAGCGCATGCTACTGCTGCTGCAAGCCATGATTGCTTGCGTTGAAACGATTGAACATGATCGAAGCCTAAAAATCGATGAAAGGCGGGATTTATCTGAAAAACCAAATTCAAACCAATGTCGAGTATGAACGGAATGCCGATAAATGAATTTGTCAGGGCAGTGACAAAGGCGGTTACGAAAGCGATAAAGAATGAAGACCTCTCACGCCGAATGTTAAGAACAAATGGCTGCACGACCAGACACGTATCATGGTTCCTTCAGTAATGACGATGACGAGCATTAAGATTAGAAAAGTGTAGACCAAGAAGACGATAGATGACTCAAAAGCACCTACGAGAGCCAAAAAGATAGTAAAGAAGAGCAGGTATTCGCGAAACTACTTCGCGAAGCGAGACACCGCATCGAACCATAAACTCGCCGTAAAGGACCGGAGGTCCTAGGTATCGTCGAGCGTAATCCGAAAAATTAGCTCTACGCGCACGTCGTCAATGACAGGCATTACTGACTAAGTTTATGTTTCCACATGAAGAGTTTGTGTCTATTATACTCTTGACGTATGAGCACGATAATTCTCCACAAAAACGTTCATACCTGTCACAAATATTAAACCAGCATGGAGTGACGAATTAAACCTGTCTGTCTGCAGTACAACACAACGTATTTTTCGTCATTTACACTCTTCTGGAACCGTGGTTGTTTCGTAATTGAATTTATGAAAGCGCTATCCAAGAAGATTATTGAAGTGTTTGAAAGTACAATACTGTAACCACAATTTTCTTCTAGTTCAAATGCTGCACCAATCATGAAGCGTGAAAACGGAAAGCGATTTTAATGTTTTACCTTTCTGAAATTTAAGATGGCAGAATCAAATACTATAGTACCAAATTCAATCCTATCTTCCGTTTGGTAGAAAGTATAGCGTGCGAGAATGTGGCATCAAGTCCCTTTTTGCCTCACGAATGAGCACGACTTGCTCGAGTAATATATTAGAAATGTCTCACAACCAAAATTTTCATGCCACCAAATACGTAATAAACTCCCCATGACTTACAGTTCGACAGCGTATTTGCTATTAAAAGCTGTGATTTCTTCCTCCTGCCTGAGTCGCAGCTTCTTTCAAACTCTAAAAACAATACTCCAGTTTTCATGCGCAAGCAGTATATGAATTTATTCGCTTTTTCACGGTATTCCTAAATCCATGTTTTTCATGTTCAACAAATTCTCGCTATAAACTGGAATAATTGACGGAGCTTCAAAAAGCAATATTTTTTGTAACTGCTATCTCTGATCGACTCATATATATAGTTACAGCTACTCCAGCTGCTCCGTAGATAGCACAAACCATCAAATTTGTAAATGAAAGGTAATTTCAACCTTTAACTCCTTCAATGTTCAAATCGCAATAATTATGATTTTCTACTCTTGTTTCAGATCTAGTTCTATTCACAATAAAAAATGCCTGTCTTAACTTTGTACGCCGTTCATTGATTCGGATTACGTTTGATTCACCGTGAAGAAATAAAATACTTTTCATCATGATTGTAAGTGGAGAAGGTAGCTACTGTATCCTATTTTAGTTCGCACGAGAAACCAATCCATTACATTCAAATAAGTCGATTCCGTTTTATTCATTTCCCCTATGTATCTATATCTATATCTCTTCATAGCTCTGGTCCGATGCTGGAAATGATTCCTCCACAACAAATGCCCTGCACAGTACTGTAGTCAATTGATTCTTCCACGTGTGCTGCGCTTTCTCTAATTGCTTAGGGACCACCACGGCATTCTAGTTCGAACTGTGCACTGATGGTGATCTATGGCTCACACGGTAAAGTGTAGGCAACAACCCCAGATCTATCGATCGAGCGTCCATGTGCTTCTCCAAGCCACAAGGAAGATCGGTCGAAGTTGCAATCAACAGTGCACCGAGAACGCACACATAGAGCCACAGTTCCGTACTTCGAGAAGCGCCACCCAGTCGACTCGTTCCGCTGCCGAAAACACCCGTGAACCGCACAACCGCATCATCGCACACCACCCATGACTGTGCACCGAACGTGACGCCGAACGTTTTCTGCACGGCACGCAGAGGCGACAACGCGGCGTGTGCCGCATTCGGAAACACGGCGCTGGTGTAGGTGGATGCTTGCACTGCGCCCGAGTCGCCCAGTCGAACCAGGATCGCGCCCGATGCAGTCTGCGGATTGTGCAGGCCACGATACATTGCGTGTCTCACGGAAATGACGCGATCCGCGCCCGAAGCAGTGCGGATGTCGTCGTGAACACGGAATTCGCCAGCGACTCGTAGCCGGCCGCCGCTGGTGACGAGGTAGTGGCCGGGCGAGGCCGCTATTTCAGAACCGCGGCGCGTACGAAGTACGACAAACAGCGTCGTCGCCTCGGTGTCGGCATGTGTGTGCAGGAGCACGGGCGAAAAGTGTCCAGGCGCACTTTCGACGTGGTCGCCGACTTGCAGTTGGGCGATAGGACTTCGAGTGCCGCCGCGAAGTGTGACGCGCGCATGCGAGGGGAAGCAGGCGCGCTTGTACGGGCCATCGTGCGGCTGCGGTAAAGGTTGAGGCTGTGATAGGGTGGTGGGCAGTGGTTGAGGTTCCAGTTCCAGTTCCGGCTCGGCAGAGACTGCAGGCGTCGCGAACGCGACCGCGATTTCTAGCTCCGAATGTTTGTGTTCGTCATGCGAATTGGAAATCGCGTCCAATAAGTCCAGTGCGCTTACGGGAGAAGCCGATGATTTGGGAGTCGCTTTCACGGATGTGCAAGGCGAAGAGCGAGGTGCAAACACTTCGGAAAGCGAGGTGGCCGGAACGGGAGCGCCGGGTGCCGCAGAAGTTTCCGGATATTCCGGATATTCGGAAGGTTGCACAGTAGCGAGCACCAGTGCGGACACTTCGGGGGACTCGGTAGGGTCCTCGGGGAACGCAGGTGCAGGAAGTCTAGGCGCCTCCAACACGAGTTCGCTGGGCGAAGCGGGCGTGGACACTTCAGGCGACGCGAGCTCTGGAATAGGCGAGCGCAGCGGTGCTGCTGCTGGTGGAGGAACAGCAATCAAGATGCTCCACTTCGGGAGCCCAGCATCGGTACCTGTGAGTAAAGCGAAGAAAAAGAAGAAATAGACGAGGGTAAGCGAGACGACGCGCGACTTCATCATTTTCGAGCGAGTGAGTAGTGGTTACACGATTCGCAGGTGAGTGAGGTCGAGGAGTGGTCGTTGGGGTGAGAGCAGCGGGCGGTCGGCATGATATAGACGCGGTGCAGAGCGTGTGATCGGTGCGGAACACACCGAAGCGGGACACCGAAACGGGAAACCATGCGGTGGTGAAACATGTGAACTCGTTTCGGAAACGAGGCGCAAGCCGACGAGGGGTCAGACATTAGTTGCTGCGCCGCTTTACCGTGTTGTGTTGGCACACTCGTAAAGAGCTCGCATGAACTCCGCACGCCGACGCCGAATGCGGTGGCACTCCACTTTCATGCTATCTTTCGGTTCTACTCATTGTCGGTGATAATGATCTATGGGATTTTTGGCATACTGGTATTGTAATTCCTAGTTGATCACGAATGTGCATCTGCATAACGAACGAACAATTAAACTAACTCACATTTTTCGGAATAGTATGTTTCGTCATTATGGTTATCGTTATTTCATCGAGCCAATTTGAATTATTTTTGCAGACGAGCTGTATTCTTCGTACTTGACATACTCCCTCCGTTCCGAAACAATTGACCACATTCAAGTGTTAGTCGAGATTATCGCTTTTTTCGTATTTGTAGCTTTGATTCTTGGAGCACGAACTTTCCACGAGTTTTCCCATTAAGCATTAGCAATAACAGTGGTTGAGTTGTCTAGAAGTTGCAGGAAATGTCGGTAAAAAATTGGACCATCTACACGATGGCGGTGCTTGTCTTCCTCATAAACTCCGCGCGATATTTCTTTCTGATTTTCCAGTGGAAGGTTCCCGTGCTAACAAGGTATTGACTGATGATCAAAGTTGCGCTGTTTACGAAGAACTACTCGCTTTATCAGTGAATATCAAACTACGTCACGTCGTTGGCAGGAAGGGCTACAGTTTACCGCACATGAAGCAACAGCACCGCCGCTCGGTGGGAACTGCGATTCGTGACATATACAGCGATGAGACTGCCTAAAACTATACTAATGCAGCGATGTACCGAGCGATTCAGTGAAGAACTAAAGTGAATAAGGGAAGTGGTCAATTGTTTCAGAACGGAGGGAGTACAGCACAGTTTTTGTATTTGGTATTATCCATACTTATTCAGGGAAAAGAATGAATGTTTTAAATTGAAAATCGAAACAAATAATCCACCCATACTACGGATAAGAATCAGGTAATCAAATTTGCTTCTGAATGATGGAGCCGTGTAAATGTATGGCGTGACAATGATTTTGGCTACTTGTGTGAAACTTACGAAATCAGAAAATGGAGTCCTACTGGAGGAGAACCTCATGATCCTCCACTAATCCATCCAAACTATGGACAAGAAACAGATAATCAGATTTTTTACTGAATAACGAAGCCGTACAAATGTACGGTGTGGCAATCATTTTGGATTATTGTGTGAAACTTAATAAATCAGCTGCCTCGAGGAACAGTAAAAGTCAACCACCTAAGAGTAATGAATGTGGAGTAGTAGTGCTGAATGAACTTTAGATTCATAAGACCTTTCCCTTTGCATCTGTCTGGTGTCACAATGTGAGCTAGGAAATTGCGAGTTGATTATTCCTCTGTTTACTTGAACCGACGACGACAAAGTATAAAATAATGTTTAGAGTAATCTCAAATCAATAACAGGAAAATATCTAAATATTACAACGCTCGATTTCGTTGAAAACTAATTGATAGCTTATATTTAATCGTTAACTGAAATCTGATGCACTATTTGCATTGCGAAAACACAGTACTATTTAGCATTCATTCTTTATATAACGTATCATTTTGTATTCAGTGGTACATTTTGTGCTCTTACTCAATCGATAAGGAATATTCTGGAATAATATGGCCTTCATTTGCCCATCCGAAAGTTCTCGGTTTCGTCCGGGGTGAATCGTTACCAAAATGCAGAAGAGGAAATAATATTGAGTCAAATAGTACAAGATGCAGCCAAGATTCAAAAAATATGCGTACGCGAACTAAAATTTAATGTGCATATAACGTTGGCAATTTGAATTCACCTACTACAGTTTTAGTAGTTCTGCTAATGAACTAACAAATCCGTTCACCACAGCCTTCGGTTTTAATTATTTTGAGGTTCGTTCTGCCCAGTTGCTTCAATTTTGCATCAAGTCACCAGTTATCTTGCCGCCTAAATATTTACCCGAACTAAAAATAAGTAATATTCTGTGTCTTAAAGTCTTTTACAGAGAGTTTGTCTTTTTCTAATTATATTCAATAAATGAATAATGTATCCACGGCAGAACCTGAGGGAAACACTAGATTGGCGGTTTATAGTACAACCGGTAATGTTTACGTTGGTCATACATTGATTTTACATGGACAAGAGATAAGTATGACTGAAAAGGCTTACTTTACTGTCATCTGATGATCTAGAGACGATCTTGAGAAATTTTCTCCTTTAACTTTGTCTTTTGGAGTTTTAGAGGTTCTATAATCAGTGGAATTCTGAAGTCTGTATTTGCTGTGACTAATATGTTACCTGCAAATTCCAGGTACAACTCGAAAAATCAGCAGAGTATTTCAGTGTCAGTGTCCTAATTGAAAGTCCTAAAGCACTTTCATCGCGGATACATTCGCAAATGACTTTATGCAAAGCAATTCAGGAGAGAAATAAAAGAGGTATGCTAATGAAAAGAGGCGAAGAGTACAAACTGAAGATAAACGAAAGAAAAATTATTGCCAATCACAATATTGTAATCCTCTTTGTGAGCGGTAAGCAATAATTGCTGCAGATTGCGATCTGCATGAACCTAAATTGATCCACGACAACATAGCAGCCTGGCGCACTGCAATAATCCCATCAGGCTCTTAATATTTCATCGCGAATACACGCTGCATTGTACGCAGTAATATTGCAATGAAGTAAGCAAATAACTGTAGTTGTAGCATGCACAACATACAGCGCTGGCTTGTTTAAGCAAGTAAAACAACTATAAGTAGAATTTTACTTGATTTCGTCTTATTCACTAAGCGCTGGTGCTCAACTGTTTGAAATTGATAGTTGGAACACAGGCATGGTCTTGGATACTGATTATTTTCTAAGTATTTATTGATAGGCATTTTTGTTTACCCAAGGTCACTTCGCTTGCTTCTTCGATCCTTCGGAAACTACGGATGGTTTCTTTCTTGATTTAATTCGGCACGCCGCAGTGCATTCACGTTCTGCTAGATAGTCGCAGTTGGTTTGTGCTAGCCAGACCACTTTATATCTTCAGCCGCAACGCACTATATTTAGTTTATTTTGTAGTGCATGCTTGTGTTCGAGTTTATCGTACGCTGAAGTCGAGGTAAAAGCGATCAATCTTCGCTAGATGGCTCCAAAAAATGACAACGTCATTCCTAATTTTCCGCCAAATCGTTTCATTTAGCCATATTAATACTATTCATTCCACTCAACCACTAATTTCCGTGAAGCGACTCAACATTTTTATTTGACGGTAGTCAAGACGACCACCATTTAAAACGCTTTACATCATTACAATCTAATTTATAATGATTTCGGATGGCCTAAGCTCCGGAATACATTATTTCAATAAAGAAAAAGCCTACGAATCTTTTAAAAATATTTTTTCTTGTACAAAACTATTTAGAAAGTAAGGTATCTATGGCGCGGATGTATTAGGAACCACTTCTATGAGCGGGATTGGTATAAATGCTATATTATTGGGTGCAGTTGGAATTTTAAGCGAACCTGTTTTATTCGAATACGTCAAGCGGCTGTTACTGCTTTGTTTTGCTCCCTCGTTGCAAAAAGAGGGACGTAAGACTGTTCTTCACAATTTGCTACGTTTCATGTTCACCTCTCTAATGATTTACAGCAATATACTCAATATTTCTCTCTGTGAGTAACAGTTCTAGACACCATATGTCCGAAATTGCATGGATGCAGCTGTAGCAATTCTGACCTATTGTTTTTTCTCAAAATGAATTTTTAAAGGAGTTGATTGGCTGCACCAATTTCTGACAAATGGCGTCCGAAATTGTAAATATCTGCATTTATTTACTTTTAACGCGAAATCTCTCTGTTATATTCTATTTCGAACTGTTTTAGCATTTAATTCAGTGCAACGCACTAATGGCTGTAATTAATTTAATTTTGATCGATGGTAATTGGCTTAATATATCTCGAGCTGTCAGTTTGCTTTGTTTTCCTATGATTCAAGTTCCTTCTACGAGACTAACCAACGATTTTCACAGAATTTGAGGCCACAATGTGATACCTGAACGATGTGAACAAATTTCTAGTCAACAAGATAAAGTTATGTACCAATTTTTTGGAATATGTTACTCATTTAGTAAACTAGAACTTATTTATTGTATAGTTTCAATCAAATATTCTATTTCAATAACTCTATACTAAGGAAGTGGGCGGTCCGAAAATAGCTCTAATTAGCCAAAAGCTCTGTAAGTCAATGTTTGAATTTTATTAAAACACAACGCCGCCTAAGGAACATACATAGCATTTGTCAACATCTCTCCGATCCACTACCCGACCGCGCACCGCCACTGCACCGCGCACCACCATCCCAAAGCACACCATCCCCCATCCCCCACCCCACTCAACTCCATTTAATATATGTTTTTTTCCTGCGTGTTCGTTGTTTGTCGTTTCCTGTAATATTAGACAAATTATAACTGCGGAAATCTTGCATTTTGTTCTAAATTTCAAGTTTAGGCACAAAGAGCTGTCAGGCCGAGGTCGGAAACATTCTTCGACGTCTCTTCGATCCACCAAAAGACCGCGCACTACCACTCCGCAGCGCACCACTATCCCACTGCGCACCATCCCTGATTATCCATCACCCACTCTACCCAACTCCATTTAGTATGTATTCGTTTTCAATTTAGTCTTTTATTACGTTTCTTTTTACTCCCAATTTCGTCCGAAGGTCGGAATGTGTAAGCCCTTTCCAAGGATCTAAATTAAAAGAAATCTATTATTTCCTGGTAAAAGAATAGTAGTATTCGATCTGGAAATATCTTGAAAATAAATTCAAAATATTATTTTCCATAGCCCTGCAGGTCTATCGAGATTTCTCTCCTGAAAATTAGTTTCATAAGTAAAATCCTAAAATGCGACTCGTTCGAAGACTCCGGAACAAAGAGGAGAGTTCGAAGGTACAAGAAATAATGTCATGAAACCTAGACAATCAACACTTCGAACTATTCCCCTATGTGTTTGATGAAGTGGAATTCTAGTATCTTTCCGAATTTGCCAAGAGGTATCCCTGTTCTGAAATGGTGACGATGATTTGTGCCTCTTTCTCAACAGTGAACAACATCAACCAAACAGTATAGAAACGAGAGGGCAGGCCTAATCAGCAGCAATCGATCCCAGCAACTGCATGCAGTAGCTGCAGATTATTAGTGAAATGGAAAAGGGGATTGTAGGATGCAACCCACAAAGAACAATAAATTTCGACTTCACTGTAAGCCTTTTACAACGACTTTTGTTTGGTACCCTTGACTGCTACCAACACAACCACCATCCCGATGACGGATAGCGATGAGGAACCCGCCGCGATACGCCGGATGCCACCGGGTGAGACGCGACATGATTGGAGGTTGAAGTCGCACTTGCTTGGGAATGAGCCTGTGCGTTATAACTCGGCGGCGCTGGCGCGCGACCTCAGCGGTGCACACGCCGCGGATTTCGACGATTACGAATTTGTTCGTGGATTGCTTGGGGAGGTTGGCGAACTCGACGGCAATGCGGCGCTATCCGCATTGGACGGCGTGGAACACATGCTTCGTAAGCGACGCGCGATTGCCGCCAGTGACGAGGCGTTTGCGCGCGAACAGTTGCGCGTCGAATTGCGCCACGGACTGCGCAAGCGAGACGAAGCGCTGCGTGTCATAGAAGTGGCCGGTAAACATGGAGAAGCTGGAGAATCTGTGGTGGATTTGCGCAACGCTATGGCGGTTCTTGACGAACGCGTTATGGAACACTCCAGATTGTGCGATGCCCGTGATGTCGTGCGGCTGCTGCAAGGTGAAGAAATGAGTGTTGAACGTTCGACGGAAATACTAGCGTTATTACGAATGGAAGACCGCAAAGGGACATTGGTACAGGTGTTGGGTGATGAAAAGCACCAGGAAGCAAAACTGCTGATTGACCGCGCGGAGGAGCAGTTGGCGCTCAGAAATGTACAGAACGAGGCGGAAGATGAAACAGAGGCGATGGTGAAAGTGGCGTCACCGATACGACACATGAAAATCTAGGCTTTGTGACGTGTTGATGTTGTCTATTCGTTCAACTTGGTGCGAGGCGGGTCCATTACTGGAACGTTGCATGTGGCGTTTGTATCAGAGAAGTGGGATCACCAGTCCCATGGTATTGTTTGGTGCTGTAAATTTAGAATATCCAACCCATATTTCAGTTGGATGACATTTCGTCCGAGTACATCGGGACAATGGATTTTTGTATCTAAGGTTTTAGTCGATTTTTCGTATTTCATGACTAAATACTGCGCATGGAGTAGTTGGACATACCTTCCATGTTGTCGGCCAGGATGAACAGAAGTTGATTGCTTTCCATTTCGTTGGCGCGCGAACAGCCCCTAGCACACTGTTCCGTGGCATTAAAGGGTTTCCTTGCCGATGGCATTCTGGGTAGAGGCCCTTCAGTCATGACGTCACTAAAAAAGTGTCAGCATCATTATTTTCGTTCCTTTTTGTGTACAGGACGGTGTATGATAGGTTTTATGATAAACCTTCCAGTCCTACAGGGGCCAGTGCTACTCTAGAGTTGTTCGTTAGCGGGAGTTGTCTTTTAATCGGTGAGCACCACACACTTTGCCTGGGTTCCGTCCGCAGGCAAATCCACATTTTATGTGCAGACTTGTGCGAGAGAATAAGCTAGGGTGGTCGTACCCTCGTGGCCGTGTCGATACTGTTGTGCCAAGCATTAAAGGGCCTCGAAACGTTAAAATGCCAAAGGGATTGCAGATTAAAGATAGAGAGGAAAATATCTAGCAAGCCATGGCAGTACTGCACAAGCAAGAGAAGATGGCAACAGCTATCAAGACATGTAACTTGAGCGTAAGCTAGGGGCAAGGGGGTCGAACAACGGAAATAACCTGAGGTCTGTACACGGAGATATGTTGCAGATGTGGGTTCAGCGGGCGACGCACCAACTAAAATGCCATGGATGGGTCGGCAGAGAGAGTGATCAATCGATCGAGGCGGCGCGGAGTGGAAAAAAAGTGAATCACCTCAAGTTGATAGTTTGGTGGTGGGTGAGTATGAGTGGCCAGTAAAATATGATTGGTCGACGTAGGGCGGATGGGAGCCGTTGAATGCACCGATCTCGCGTATCTCACGATCTGTGTTCATACCCTGACGTATACCTCGCACATCGCTCAAATTCGAATTCGCGTTTCGGAGCTCACTTCGTCTTAATCTCATTCTCTGCTCTCAAGTATGGCCGCTACCTTGGTCGATACCGTGCACACGCCGCCGTCCGACATGGCTCAACCTAGCACGCCGGATGCGTCTAGCGTTTCCGTCGCCTCGTCGCCCACCGCCGTGCTTCCGGGCGACTCGAATGATCCGCAGGCGCCGCCGAAAAGTCTCGGTGACGCGTTATCCTCCATGGCGGCGGGTAAGAAGAAGCGGCGACGCAAGAAGAAGGGGTTGTTGGCTTTGGAATCGTCGCTTGACGGATTAGATGCGGAGCTTGTGGAAGCCGAAAAACAAATCGGCACCAATGATGACATCGGATCGTGGCGCGCGAGAGCTGGGCTTCGATTGGACCGACTGCGTGGGGTGGCTGGTGAGCTCGATACATTGAGACGTGAGTTGAAGGATGCAGTGGATCGTGCTGATGACGCGCAAAATGCGGAGCGAATGGTGAATGCCGGACTGCGTAGTGCCCACACTCTATTGGCGGAGCGTGATAAGGCCCTGGCTTCGTCCACCTCGCATGCAGCCACATTAACAGCTGAGGTTTCCACCCTTACCGACGAGAAGCGCAAGATTGAGAAGCGACTGGCTCTGTTGAAAACCGTGAGCGAGAAGTTGCAGGAAGCCAGGGAGGCGCGAGATACCGCGGAGCGACGCGCTGATGATGTAGCGGCGGCGAACTCCGAGTTGAAGAAGGCTGTGGCTGAGCTGGAGCTCAACTTGCAGGGCCAGGCGGACACGGTGAGCGCGTTGAAAGAGGACATCGAACGCCATGTGGCGGAGCATCGCGTTGCCGTGGAGGACGCAGCGCTTGCGCAGGTGGAAGCGGAGAAGAAGATACAGATTGCTGCAGGGGCTGGAGCAGTCGCGGGGGTGTTGGCTAGCGTGGTCCTGGGCGGACTAATTCGTGCGAGCCGACGAGATCGAGAGGAGTAACTTTTTAATTTAGTACGTGGTTGAATGGGTGTACCTGTGTCATGACATTCCTATCGGTGCATGCATGCAAACTCAAATCTACTATAGGTTTCTTTACTTGATGCGAGGAAAATGTCATATTGGGAGACTCGCTAGTAAATGTAGATTCATCAACTTTATACTGTACACAACTCCGTGCGCTTTGTAGTGATCGGATCATTCTATGCAGCATATGAAACATAACTCTTGGCTTGCGTGTCGTCCATCGTTTGGATTCGCTTCTTTGTAGACTTGAATTGTGAACGCAGTCAATTCAATAGTGCAGTTAATTACCAGTACTTCCTTCCAGAATTCTAAGAAGAACGGCTAGGTGGAGCTACACTTCATGGCCGTATCCATTGCGTTTCCTAGAATGAAGTCTGTGATTCCCTCAAGTTGGAGCCGATTTACAAACTTTCTTGATAATTAGACTTGCTCCATTGTGATACGGTGAAGATAAACCGACCTATTGGTACACTCTTCTACGATAGAGGAACCTACGGAACACATAGCTAAAATGCGAGATGTGATTAGCTTTCCCTCAATTCCGACATTTAGTATCTCCAAATGGCGTACAGTACCAGCTCACTACCAGCGAGCGAGTGAATAGTGTGGGGTGACGCTTATC
>JAAUYH010146530.1_pt1 | contig 18682 bp, 18 predicted proteins | sample 7278061 | NCBI WGS metagenome assembly JAAUYH01 (sample SAMN14350203, study PRJNA611818) | marine sediment metagenome | isolation source: surface marine sediment (0.6m) | place: French Polynesia: Moorea | collected 2018-08 | reverse complement strand
CTCCGTGGCTCCGTGACTCCGTGGCTCCGTGACTCCGTGGCTCCGTGACTCCGTGGCTCCGTGGCTCCGTGACTCCGTGAGTAGGACGCTTCGTTGGAACGAAGCGTGGCTGGCCTTGCAGTGCCGCTGTTTAGGTTTTGTTGAAATCCTTGCCGATTCCCCGGATCCGCTCTTTCCTAATCACGATTCCAATCACCTAATCACGGAGTCACGAATTCAATCATCTCTCCGGTAACTCTTCGCCCTCCGCTGCACCAGAAAATCCATCAACCCCTTCGGCAAATGCCGCGACATCCCCGCGATTATCCGATTGACCCGCCCATTGATATAGACGCGGTCCCCGCGAATTGCCGCCTTCACCGCCTGGTCAGCGACTTCTTCCGACGTCATCCACATATAATTCGGCATCTGGCTGATCTGCTCGCGGATGCCCAACACGTCATGAAACTCCGAATAGGTAAAACCCGGGCAGACTGCGGTGACGGTGACGCCCCTTGGTGCCATTTCAAGGGAAAGTGATTCGGAAAACTTCACCATCCAGGCCTTTACCGCGGCGTACTGGGTATGGCCCGCGCTGGCCGGTACCAGGGCGGCCAGGGAGGCGATGTTGACGATGCGGCCGAATCCGCGTTCCTTCATGGCCGGAAGAACGCGCCAGGTCAGCTCGGCCACGGCGCCCAGCATGACCTGCATGAAGTCCCGGTGGGTGTCCCAATCGCTTTTTACGTAGCTGCCGCCGACCCCGTAGCCGGCGTTGTTGACCAGCCAGTCCACCTGCAGCCCCTGCTGCTCAATTTCCAACATCAGGGCTTGGGGTGCGGCCGGGTCGGCCAGGTCCGCGGCCAGGCAGTGCACCGTCACCCCGAGGTCGTTCTTCAGCTGGCTCGCCAGCTGCTCCAGCCGGTCGGCCCGGCGGGCGGTCAATATCAGGTTTATGCCTTCCTCGGCGATGCGGGTGGCGATGGCGGCGCCGATGCCGGAGGAGGCTCCGGTTACCAGTGCGGTCTGGTCGCTTGGCTGCATGGGTGCGGTCCGTTGGGAAAAACGGCCGCGATCATACCGCAATCTGTTGCCAGGGGCCGTGTCGCGCTTTCGGTGGGCCCGTATTGCAGACGGGCTGCCCCCTCGCTAGACTTGCCGTCCTTTTGAGCTGGACGGACAGGCCAATGCGACGTTTGCTGATTGCTGGAAACTGGAAAATGAATGGTTCGGTTGCATCCGTGGACCAACTGGTCAGCGGTATCGTGGATGGCCTGGGTGAAGTCACGGACCGGGATGTCGCCGTTTTCCCGCCGTTCCCGTTTCTGAGCCAGGTCGGCGGCCTGGCTGGAGACAGCGGCCTGGCCTACGGTGGTCAGGATCTCAGCACCGCTGAATCCGGTGCCTACACCGGCGAAGTGTCAGGCGGGATGCTCAAAGATATGGGCTGCAGCTACGTGCTGGCGGGCCATTCCGAGCGCCGTGACTATCACAAGGAATCCGATGAGCTGGTGGCAGAAAAAGCCGCGGCCGCCCAGCAGGTCGGGCTCACGCCGGTGGTATGCGTGGGCGAGACCCTGGAAGAGCGCGAACAGGGCATCACCGAAGCCGTGGTGGGCCGCCAGCTGGATGCCGTTGTAGCCAGGCTGGGAATAGCTGCATTCGACCAGCTGGTGGTGGCCTACGAGCCGGTCTGGGCCATTGGCACCGGGCGCACGGCGACCCCGGATCAGGCCCAGCAGGTCCATGCCTTCATCCGGTCCAAAATCGCGGAGTTGGATGGTACAATAGCCAGTCGCCTTCGTATCCTGTACGGGGGCAGCATGAAGGGCTCCAACGCAGCCGATCTATTGTCCATGGAGGACATCGACGGCGGTTTGATTGGTGGCGCTTCTTTGACCCATGACGAATTTTTGAGGATCTGCCGGGCTTGATCGGGTTGCGCAGCGTCGCACCGGGACAGTAGCCGGCGGGATAAGAATATGGAAACCATACTGGGTATCACTCAGGTACTGCTGGCAATCGGGATGATTGCCATCATTCTCGTTCAGCGCGGCCCGGGCGCCGCAGCTGGGTCGGGGTTTGGCGCCGGCGCGTCCGGCACGGTGTTTGGTGCGCGCGGTTCCGGTTCGTTTCTGACTCGAACCACTGCGGTTCTGGCCACGGCATTTTTCGTGATCAGTATGGGCCTGGCCATCCTTGCCAGCCGCGCCGTGGTGACGACAGATGTCGCGCCGGACCTGGGCGTGATGTCTGGCGCAGTCCAGGAAGCGTCCACCGCAGACGAGGTGCCGCCCGCCCCCCAGATTGGGGACACGGGCGAAATCTCTGATGTGCCTGCGCTGCCGGAAGCAAACAGCGAGAGCGCTGCCGCCGGGGAGGAAGACGACGGCGGGCAGGATCAGGAAGAAGACCCGGGCGGCAACTGACCGGTCCACGGCCGGGAGTAAACCGACCCCAGGGGTCCAGGTAACAACGCCGAAGTGGTGGAATTGGTAGACACGCTGTCTTGAGGGGGCAGTGGCGCAAGCCGTGCCGGTTCGAGTCCGGCCTTCGGCACCATCTGTAACTTGCGCATCGGCCGTTGGCCGGTGACGGGTGAAAGGAAACGACAATGCTGGCTGAGTATCTGCCGATACTTATATTTGTAGGCGTGGCCCTGGGGATCGGCGTCGTGCTGATGATTGTTGGCGCTGTGCTGGGCCCCCATAAAGGCAGCAGCGAAAAGCTCTCTCCCTACGAGTGCGGCTTCGAGGCCTTCGAAGACGCCCGCATGAAGTTCGACGTTCGCTACTACCTGGTGGCGATTCTGTTCATCATCTTTGATCTGGAGATCGCGTTTCTTTTTCCCTGGGCCGTGGTGCTTGACCGCATCGGCATGTTTGGCCTGGTGGCCATGACCATCTTCCTGCTGGTTCTGGTTATCGGCTTCGTTTACGAATGGAAAAAAGGTGCCCTGGAGTGGGAGTAATGCCTGAGCAAACCGGAGTTCGCCCATGAAGGTATTGATGTCGTCAAGGAACGCGACCGATCCTGGTAATGAGTATGGCCTGGGCATCGTCGACGATATCCTGCGGCCCGAGGCGGATAACCCCGTCATGAACAAAGGGTTTGTCACCACCTCGGTGGACGCCCTGATGAACTGGGCACGCACCGGTTCCATGTGGCCGGTGACCTTCGGCCTGGCCTGCTGCGCGGTGGAAATGATGCATGCCGGGGCGTCCCGCTACGACCTGGATCGGTTTGGCGTGATTTTCCGTCCCAGCCCGCGCCAGTCGGACGTGATGATCGTGGCCGGTACCCTGGTCAACAAGATGGCCCCGGCCCTGCGTAAGGTCTACGACCAGATGTCCGATCCCAAGTGGGTGATTTCCATGGGCTCCTGCGCCAACGGTGGTGGCTATTACCACTACTCTTATTCGGTGGTGCGGGGATGTGACCGCATCATTCCGGTAGACATCTATGTCCCCGGCTGCCCGCCTACGGCTGAAGCGCTGATCTACGGCATCCTGCAGCTGCAGAACAAAGTCCGGAAGACCAGCACCATTGCCCGCTGACCATTGAATCGATCATGACCGAAAATCCCCTCAGCCTGGGCGAACGCCTGCAACAGTCTCTAGGTGATCGAATCCAGAGTCTGATTACCGAACGTGACGAGATCACCCTGGAGATCGCCGCCGACCACTGGGTCGACGTGTCGCGTTCGCTGCGCGATGACCATGGTTTCGAACAGCTCGTTGATCTGTGCGGCGTGGATTACCTTGGCTATGGCAGCGACGAGTGGGAAACCGGTGACGCCACCGCCGAAGGGTTTTCCCGCGGCGTTGAAGGGAGCCACGGGCCGGGCCGCTTCGACTGGGAATCGCGCCCGGTCGGAGAGAGCACCGGCGAGGGTGACGACCAGCGGCGGTTTGCCGCGGTGGCCCACCTGCTGTCGGTCAAGCAGAATCTGCGTCTGCGGATCCGCTGTTTCGCTCCGGACTCCGATCTTCCGGTGGTGCCGTCGCTGGTGGAAATCTGGAGCTCGGTGGACTGGTACGAGCGCGAAGCCTTTGATCTTTTCGGCATCGTGTTCGAGGGTCATCCGGATCTGCGCCGGATCCTCACCGACTACGGCTTCATCGGCCACCCGTTCCGCAAGGACTTCCCGCTGATCGGCAACGTCGAGGCCCGCTATGACCCCGACAAGGGCCGGGTGGTGTATCAGCCGGTGAGCATCGATCCCCGGGTGCTGGTACCCAAGGTCGTGCGGGAAGATTCCCGCTACCTTGGCGAAGAAACGGTGAAAGGAAAATAGGCGGCGCCCGAGCAGCAGAGACCATGGCTGAAATCAGAAACTACACCATGAATTTCGGGCCCCAGCATCCGGCGGCCCACGGCGTGCTGCGGCTGGTGCTGGAGATGGATGGCGAGGTGGTCCAGCGTGCCGACCCCCATATCGGTCTGCTGCACCGGGGCACCGAAAAACTGGCCGAAAGCAAGCCTTTCAACCAGTCCATCGGCTACATGGACCGGCTGGACTACGTGTCCATGATGTGCAACGAGCATGCCTACGTGCGCGCCATCGAGCAGCTGCTGGGCATCGAGGCCCCGGAGCGCGCCCAGTACATCCGGACCATGTTCGACGAGGTCACCCGCATCCTGAATCACCTGATGTGGATCGGCACCCACGGCCTGGACCTGGGCGCCATGGCGCTGTTCCTGTATGCATTCCGCGAGCGCGAGGTGCTGATGGACAGCTACGAGGCAGTGTCCGGAGCTCGGATGCATGCCACCTACTACCGCCCGGGCGGCGTTTACCGCGATCTGCCCGACCAGATGTCCCTGCACCGGGAGTCGCCCTGGACCAAGGGCAAGGACCTGGATCGGTTCAACGCCTGGCGCCAGGGATCACTGCTGGATTTCCTGGATGCTTTCAGCCAGGACTTTCCCCAGCGGGTGGACGAATACGAAACCCTGCTCACGGACAACCGCATCTGGAAACAGCGCACCGTGGGCATTGGCGAGGTAACCCCGGAACGGGCGCTGCAGTTGGGCTTCACCGGGCCCATGCTGCGCGGTTCGGGCATCGCCTGGGACCTGCGCAAGAAGCAGCCCTATGCCGCCTACGACAAAGTGGATTTCGACATTCCCATCGGCACCAACGGTGACTGTTACGACCGCTACCTGGTGCGCGTGGAGGAAATGCGGCAATCCAACCGCATCATCACCCAGTGTGTGAAGTGGCTGAAGGACAACCCCGGCCCGGTGATGGTGGAAAACCACAAGATCGTCCCGCCCACCCGGGAAGAGATGAAAAACGACATGGAGTCGATGATTCATCACTTCAAACTGTTTACCGAGGGCTACTGCACGCCGCCCGGCGAAGCCTACGCCGCGGTGGAGGCGCCCAAGGGCGAGTTTGGCGCCTATATCGTTTCCGACGGATCCAACAAACCGTTCCGGCTGCACCTGCGGGCTCCGGGGTTTGCCCACCTGGCGGCCATGGACGAGATGGTGCGAGGCCACATGCTGGCCGACGTGGTGGCGGTGATCGGGACCCAGGACATCGTATTCGGGGAAATCGACCGGTAGACAATCCGGCCATGGACCAATGACGGCAGAACAGATACTCACAGAAAAAACCCGGTCGCGGATCGATCACTGGCTGGGCAAGTTTCCCCCGGAGCAGAAGCGGTCGGCCATCATCCAGTCTCTGATGGCCGCCCAGGATCAGAACGGTGGCTGGCTGAGCAAGGACATCATCACCGCGGTGGCCCGCTACCTGGATATCCCGGCAGCCTGGGCCTACGAGGTTGCCAGCTTCTACTCCATGTTCGACCTGCACCCGGTGGGACGGCACAAGATCTCCATCTGCACCAACATCTCGTGCTGGCTCTGCGGCGCCGAGGACGTGGTCGGTCACGTGGAGAAGAAGCTGGGCATCAGCCTGGGGCAGACCACCGAAGACGGACGCATCACCCTGATCCAGGAAGAGGAGTGCCTGGCGGGATGCGTGGGTGCGCCCATGATGATCGTGGACGGTCATTATCACGAGCACCTGACGCCGGAAAAGGTCGATGACATTCTGGACGGACTTGAGTAAGGGCAGATTCATGGAACGAATCGCCGACAACGCAGAAGGAACAGGCAGGTAAAGTCATGGTTGAATCCCATCAGGTTTCTCTGACCACGCTCGACTTCGATGAGCCCTGGACAATGGAAAGCTACCTCAAGATTGGCGGCTACCAGTCCTGGAAAAAAATCCTGGCGGAAAAGACGCCCCAGGAAGAGATCATCGACGCCATCAAGCACTCGGCCCTGCGCGGCCGCGGCGGCGCCGGTTTCCCCACCGGGCTGAAGTGGAGTTTCATGCCGCGCACCGCCCCGGGACAAAAATACGTGCTGTGCAATTCCGACGAATCGGAACCCGGCACCTGCCACGACCGGGACATCCTGCGGTTCAATCCCCACGCGGTGATCGAGGGCATGGCCATCGGCGGCTACAGCATGGGATGTACCGTGGGATACAACTACCTGCGGGGCGAATTCCATCACGAACCCTTCGAGCGGTTCGAGGCGGCCCTGGCCGAGGCCTATGAGGCCGGGCTGCTGGGCAAGGACATCCAGGGCAGCGGCATCGATTTTGACTGCTACGCGGCCCTGGGCGCCGGCGCCTACATCTGCGGCGAGGAAACCGCCCTGATGGAATCCCTGGAGGGCAAGAAGGGTCAGCCCCGCTACAAGCCGCCGTTTCCGGCCAACTTCGGCCTTTACGGCAAGCCCAGCACCATCAACAACACCGAGACTTTTGCCTCGGTGCCGGCCATCCTGCGCAACGGCGCCGAGTGGTTCCTGGAAATCGGTAAGCCCAACAACGGCGGGCCCAAGTGTTTCTCGGTGTCCGGCCATGTCAATCGCCCGGGTAATTACGAGTTGCCCCTGGGCATACCCTTCGCCGACATGCTGGAAAAAGCCGGTGGCGTGCGCAACGGCAATGCGCTGAAGGCAGTGATCCCAGGCGGCTCATCCATGCCGGTACTTCCGGCGGAAACCATGATGGCCATCGATATGGATTTCGACAGCCTGCAGAAGGCCGGCTCCGGGCTGGGTTCGGGCGCGGTCATCGTCATGGACGAGACCACCTGCATGGTCCAGGCCTGTCGCCGGATATCGCGCTTTTACTACAAAGAATCCTGTGGCCAGTGCACACCCTGCCGGGAGGGCACCGGCTGGATGTTTCGAGTGTTGTCCAGGATCGTGGAGGGGCGTGGCCGCGCCGAAGACGTAGCGCTGCTGGAGGCCGCCGCCGGACAGATCGAGGGCCATACCATCTGCGCCTTCGGCGAGGCAGCCGCGTGGCCGGTGCAGGGTTTCCTGCGCCACTACAAGCATGAATTTGACTACTACGTGGAGCACGGGCGCTCCATGGTGTCTGACGGAATATCTGGAGCCGCGGCATGAGCGAGACCCAGGAAAAAGCAGTCGACACGGTCAGCATCGAGATCGACGGCGTGGCCATGGAGGCCCCCAAGGGCTCCATGATCATCGAGGCGGCCGACAAGGCGGGTATCACCATTCCACGCTTCTGCTATCACCGTAAGCTGTCGATTGCCGCCAACTGCCGTATGTGCCTGGTGGACGTGGAAAAGGCGCCCAAGCCGCTGCCGGCCTGCGCCACGCCGGTGATGGACGGCATGCGGGTTTACACCCAGTCAAAGCGCGCCCTGTCATCCCAGCAGAACGTGATGGAGTTCCTGCTGATCAACCACCCCCTGGACTGCCCCATCTGCGACCAGGGTGGTGAGTGTGAGCTGCAGGACGTATCCATGGGCTTCGGCCGCTCACTGTCGCGCTTCACCGAACGCAAGCGGGTGGTCAAGGACGAAAACCTGGGGTCCCTGATCAGCACCGACATGACCCGCTGCATACACTGCACTCGCTGTGTGCGCTTCCTTGAGGAGATTGGCGGCACCAGCGAACTGGGTGGCATTGGCCGGGGCGACCGGACCTTCATCAGCACCTTTATCGGGCGCTCCATCGATTCCGAATTGTCCGGCAACATCATCGATCTCTGCCCGGTCGGGGCCCTGACCAACAAACCCTACCGGTTCTCGGCCCGGGCCTGGGAACTGCGCGCCCGACCCTCGGTGGCGTCCCACGACTGCGTGGGTTCAAACCAGTTTCTGCACCTGCGCCGCGGTCGCATCATGCGGGTGGTGCCCCGGGACAACGAGTCCATCAACGAGAACTGGCTGGCGGATCGGGATCGCTGGGGATTTCACGGGCTGTACAGCGACGACCGCGCGGTTCGGCCCATGGTCAAGAGCGGCGACCAGTGGCAGGAGGTCGAGTGGGACGCCGCGCTGAACCGGGCAGCCGAGATCCTGCGGTCGACCTCTCCCACCGAACTGGGTTTCCTGCTGTCGCCCCGGGCCAGCAATGAAGAGCTGTACCTGGCTCAGAAAATCGCCCGTGCCCTGGGTACCGACAACGTTGACCATCGCCTGCGGGAGCAGGACTTCGCCGACCAGGACCACCGATCCCTGCGTCCGCAGCTTGGAACGCCCATGGAGTCCCTGGGCGAGGCTGACGCCATCCTGCTGGTGGGCGGCAATCCGCGGCACGACCAGCCCCTGGTTGGGCACAAGATTCGCCAGGCCTGGCGGTCTGGCGCCAGCATTTTCGCGGTGAACGCGCGGGATTACGAGGTCCACTACGAACTCAGCGAGTCCATTGTTGAGCCGCCGTCGGCCTGGATTGGCCAGTTGGCGGGCATTGCGGCTGCGCTGGGAGTCCACGCCGACGGAGACATTGGCCGCCTCATCGCAGGTGCCACCGCTGATGCCAGGCAGCAGGCCATCGCTGAAAAGCTGGTCGATGCCAACAGCGGCACGGTCATGCTGGGCAATGTCGGCGTCAATCACCCCCAGGCGTCAGCGCTGCGAGCCCTGGCGCGACGCATTGCGGACAGGGCCGGCATGACCTATTCCGAACTGAGCCCCTACGCCAACGGCGCTGGTGCCTGGAGTGTGGGCGCCGTGCCCCATCGCAAGGCCGCCGGCGCGCCCGCCGCGTCGGGCGGGTTGGACGCCCGGTCCATGCTGGCCAGGCCGCTGCAGGGTTACCTGGTGTATGACATTGAACCTTCCCTGGACACCCGGGAAGGCACCGCAGCCGCAGCCACCCTGGCTGGTGCCCCGGTGGTTTACCTGGGCAGTTATGTCACAGACGAAATCCGTGCCTTCGCCGACGTGATCCTGCCGGTGGCGCCGGTGCCCGAAGCCGAGGGCAGCTTCACCAATATCGACGGCATCACCCAGGTGGTGCAGACCGGGCCCAAGGCGCCTGGCGAGGCCCGGGCCGGCTGGAAAGTGCTGCGGGCCCTGGCTGACGTCCTGGAGCTTGAGGGCATGGCCTACATCCGCCCCGACCAGATTCGGGCGCACATCCTGGAGGCCCTGGAAGCCTGCTGTGATGTGGATGCCCAGTACGGTCCGGTCACACTGGACAAGGGGGCGGGCGATGGCCTGGAGGTCATGTCAGAAGTGCCGATTTATGCGGTTGACGCTGTGGTCCGCCGGTCCCGGCATTTGCAGGACACGGTGCTGGCGGCCAGCAACAGCGTGCGGGTGCATCCCGCTGACCTGGAAGCGCTGGGCCTGGCCGGCGAGTCTGGCCTGGGCGAGTTGTCGGTGGACGTGATGGCTGATGAATCGGTGGCGCGGGGCTGCGTGGTGATTCCCGCCGGCGTCGCCCCCACAGCAGGCCTGGCAGGCAAACAGCGATTCACCCTGGAGAGCGGATCGTAATGGATGAGCTGATATATCTGGCCTGGACGGTCACCAAGATCCTGGCCATCACCGTTCCCCTGATCCTGGGCGTGGCCATGTTCGTCTACGCCGAGCGCAAGGTCATCGGATTCATGCACGCACGCATGGGACCCAACCGGGTAGGGCCGCTGGGCCTGTTCCAGACCTTCGCTGACGTGTTTAAGCTGCTGATGAAGGAGGTCATCCTTCCAAGCAACGCCAATCGCTTCCTGTTCCTGCTGGCGCCGCTGCTGGCCCTGGCACCGGCCTTCGCTGCCTGGGCCGTGATTCCATTCGACGCCAAGCTGGTGCTGGCGGACGTGAACGCTGGCCTGCTGTACGTGCTGGCCATGACATCCCTGGGCGTATACGGCGTCATCATCGCGGGCTGGGCATCCAACTCCAAGTACGCCTTCCTGGGGGCCATGCGGTCCGCCGCGCAGATCGTGTCGTACGAAATTGCCATGGGTTTTGCCCTGGTCGGTGTCCTGATCGCGGCCGGCAGTCTCAACCTGGTGGAAATCGTAGAGGCCCAGCGGGGCCCGGGCGGCATCCTCAGCTGGTTCTGGCTGCCTCTGCTGCCGTTGTTCCTGATCTATTTCATCTCCGGCGTGGCGGAGACCAACCGCGCGCCGTTTGACGTGGCCGAGGGCGAATCGGAGATTGTTGCCGGCTTCCATGTGGAATACTCCGGCGCACCGTTTGCCATCTTCTTCCTGGCGGAATACGCCAACATGATCCTGATTGCCGCGCTGACCACGACGCTGTTCGCCGGCGGCTGGCTGTCCCCCATTCCGGGAATCCCGGACGGGGCACCCTGGTTTTTTGTGAAGCTGTTCTTCTTCTGCTTCTTCTATCTCTGGTTCCGGGCGACCTTCCCGCGCTACCGCTATGACCAGATCATGCGGTTGGGCTGGAAAGTGTTTATTCCCATCACCATCGTCTGGCTTCTGGTCGTGGCGTTGTTCGTGGTGAAGCAGTGGCTGTGGTGGGCACCATGAGTACTGTCGTCCGCTACCTGAAGTCCCTGGCCCTGCTGGAACTGCTGAAGGGCATGTCGGTGACCATGCGCTATATGGTGACGCCCAAGGTCACCGTGCGATACCCGGAAGAAAAGACGCCCAAGTCCAATCGCTTCCGGGGGCTGCACGCCCTGCGACGCTATCCCAACGGTGAGGAGCGCTGCATTGCCTGCAAGCTGTGCGAGGCGGTGTGCCCGGCACTGGCCATCACCATTGATTCCGAGCAGCGGGAGGACGGTACCCGCCGCACCACCCGCTACGATATTGACCTGTTCAAGTGTATCTACTGCGGCTTCTGTGAAGAATCCTGCCCGGTGGATTCCATCGTGGAGACCAATATCCACGAGTTTCATTTTGAGAAGCGCGGCGAGAACGTGGTCACCAAGCAGCAGCTGCTGGCCATCGGCGACCGTTTTGAGCAGGACATCGCCGACGCGCGACGCCAGGACGCGGCGTACCGCTAGGCAAACAAGAGCAACGTAATGCCAATTGAAACCATCATCTTCTACGCCTTCTCCTCGGTGCTGGTGCTGTCCGCCCTGGCGGTGATCACGGTACGTAACCCGGTTTACGCCGCCCTTTTCCTGGTGCTTTGCTTTTTCACCAGCGCCGCCATCTGGCTGCTGCTGGAGGTGGAGTTCCTGGCCATTGTGCTGGTGCTGGTCTACGTGGGGGCGGTGATGGTGCTGTTCCTGTTCGTGGTGATGATGCTGGACATCAACGTGGAGCCCCTGAAAGAGGGTTTTGCCCGATACCTGCCGGTGGGCCTGCTGGTGGCCCTGGCCATGCTGGTGGAAATGCTGGCGGTGCTGGGAATCAAGCGGTTCGGGCCAGAGTCCTTTCCCGCGCCACCACCGCATCCGGCTGGCTACAGCAATACCCGCGAGCTGGGCGAACTGCTTTACACCGAGTACGTGTACCCCTTTGAGATCGCCGCGGTCATCCTGCTGGTGGCCATTATTGCGGCCATTGCGTTGACGCTGCGGCGCCGGCCGGAAACCCGCTACCAGGATCCCGGCCGCCAGGTCCAGGTGCGCAAGGAAGACCGGCTGCGGGTGGTGTCCATGGAGGCGGAGAAACGATGATTGGCCTGGCCCATTTCCTGATCCTCGGCGCAATCCTGTTCTGCATCAGCGTGGCGGGCATCTTCCTTAACCGGAAGAACGTGCTGATCCTGCTGATGGCCATCGAACTGATGCTGCTGGCGGTGAACATGAACTTCGTCGCGTTTTCCCGGTTCCTTGGCAATACCGACGGACAGGTGTTCGTGTTTTTCATCCTGACCGTGGCAGCGGCGGAAGCGGCCATCGGCCTGGCGATCCTGGTGGTGCTGTTCCGCAACCGGCAGACCATCAACGTGCAGGAATTGGATTCCCTGAAGGGTTGACGAGGCGGACGACATGGAAAACCAATTATTAGCCATCGCCCTCGCACCCCTGTTTGGCGCCATTGTTGCTGGCCTGTTCGGCCGCCAGATCGGTCGCGCCGGGGCCCACTGGATCACCATCCTGGCAGTCGCGGTGTCCACCGTGCTGTCCCTGGACGTGCTGCGGCGGTTCCTGTTCGAAGACATGGAGCCGTTCAACCAGAACGTCTACACCTGGCTGGAGAGCGGCGGCATCAGCTTTTCCATCGGGTTCCTGGTGGACAAGCTCACCGCCGTGATGATGTCGGTGGTGACCTTCGTCTCCCTGATGGTACACATCTACACCATTGGCTACATGAAGGACGACCCGGGTTACCAGCGATTCTTTGCCTATATCTCCCTGTTCACCTTCTCCATGCTGATGCTGGTCATGGCCAACAACTTCCTGCAGCTGTTTTTCGGCTGGGAGGCCGTGGGGCTGGTGTCCTACCTGCTGATCGGGTTCTGGTACAAGAAACCTACTGCCATCTTTGCCAATCTCAAGGCCTTCCTGGTTAACCGGGTCGGCGACTTTGGCTTCCTGCTGGGAATCGCCGCCGTGCTGCTGTACTTCGGCACGCTGGACTACCAGCAGGTGTTTGACACGGCGCCCGGCCTGAGCGGCGCCACCATCGAGATTTTCGAGGGCAAACCCTGGAACCTGATGACGGTGGTGTGCATCCTGCTGTTCATCGGCGCCATGGGTAAGTCTGCCCAGGCACCACTGCACGTGTGGCTGCCGGATTCCATGGAAGGCCCAACGCCCATTTCCGCCCTGATCCACGCCGCCACCATGGTCACTGCGGGGATCTTCATGGTGGCGCGCATGTCGCCTCTGTTCGAACTCACCGAAACGGCCCTGAGCTTCGTGCTGGTGATCGGTGCAATCACGGCCTTTTTCATGGGCCTGATCGGCATCGTGCAGAACGACATCAAGCGGGTGGTGGCCTACTCGACCCTGTCCCAGCTGGGCTATATGACCGCGGCCCTGGGCGCTTCGGCCTACTCGGCGGCGGTGTTCCACCTGATGACCCACGCCTTCTTCAAGGCGCTGCTGTTCCTGGGTGCCGGCTCAGTGATCATTGCCCTGCATCACCAGCAGGACATGCGGAATATGGGCGGTCTGCGCAAATACATGCCGATTACCTGGATTACCGGGATCATCGGCACCCTGGCGCTGATCGGGTTCCCGGGCTTTTCCGGCTTCTACTCCAAGGACGCCATCATCTCGGCTGTGTCCACCATTGACCGGGCCGGCGCGGGCTTTGCCCAGTGGATGCTGGTGGCCGGGGTATTCGTGACCGCGCTGTACAGCTTCCGGCTGCTGTACCTGACCTTCCACGGCGAAACCCGGATGGACGAGGAGACCCGTTCCCACGCCCACGAGTCGCCCTGGGTGGTCACGGTGCCCCTGGTGCTGCTGGCCATCCCCTCCGTTGGCATCAGCTGGTGGGCGGCCGAGCCCATGCTGTTCGGGGATTTCTGGGGACAGGCCATCGTCATGGAGCACGACAGCCTGGCGCACCTGCGGGAAATATGGACCGGACCACTGGGATTTGCCCTGCACGGTTTCGTGACGCTGCCGGTCTGGCTTGCCCTGGCCGGCGCCGGGCTGGCGACATATATCTATCTGTTCAATCCCGGTATCGCGGACCGCATACAGGGCGCGCTCAAGCCCCTGCACACGCTGCTGGATCGCAAGTACTGGTTTGACGAGATTTACCAGGCGCTGTTCGCCGGCGGCTCCCGCCTGCTGGGCAAAGGCCTGTGGAAAGGCGGGGATGAAGCACTCATCGACGGCCTGGTGGTCAACGGCAGCGCCCGTACCGTTGGCTGGCTGTCCGGAGTCGTGCGCTGGCTGCAGACCGGCCGTCTGTACACCTACGCTTTTGCCATGATCATTGGCCTCATCGCAATGCTGGGCGCATTTGTGTTGTGGGCACGTTAAGGGAACGAAAGTGAGCGACTGGCCCCTGTTGAGTCTGATTGTCTGGCTGCCCATCGCGGGCGGCGCAGCCGTACTGCTGGCCGGTGAGCGCCGCGCCAACCTGGCACGCTGGATCGGCCTGCTGACCGCGCTGGTCACCTTTGTGCTGAGCCTCCCGCTGTACCAGCTGTTTGACCGCGAAACCGCCCAGATGCAGTTCGAAGAACTGTCACCCTGGGTGGCGACGTTCAACCTGAACTACCACCTGGGTATCGACGGTATTTCCCTGCCGCTGATTCTTCTGACCACCTTTATCTCGGTGCTGGTGGTGCTGGGCGCCTGGGGCCCGATCAAGCAGAAGGTGGCCCAGTACGTGGCTGCTTTCCTGATCCTGGAAGGCCTGATGGTCGGGGTGTTCTGCGCCCTGGACGCGTTTCTGTTTTACGTGTTCTTCGAGGCCATGCTGATCCCGATGTTCCTGATCATCGGCGTCTGGGGCGGACCCAACCGGGTCTATGCCACCATCAAGTTTTTCCTGTACACCTTCCTGGGCTCGGTGTTCATGCTGGTGGCCCTGGTCTACCTCTACCTGAAGGCGGATTCCGCCGCGATCCTGACCCTGCACGACGTCAGCCTGTCCCTGACCGAGCAGGTCTGGATCTTCCTGGCCTTCCTGCTGGCGTTCGCTGTGAAGATTCCCATGTTCCCGGTGCATACCTGGCTGCCGGACGCCCACGTGGAAGCGCCCACGGGCGGGTCGGTAATCCTGGCGGCCATTATGCTGAAGATTGGCGGCTACGGGTTCCTGCGGTTTTCGCTGCCCATCACGCCGGATGCCAGTTCCACCCTGGACTGGCTGCTGATTACCCTGTCCCTGATCGCCGTGGTCTACATCGGCTTCGTGGCCCTGGTGCAGCAGGACATGAAAAAACTCATTGCCTACTCATCCATCTCCCACATGGGATTTGTGACCCTGGGTCTGTTCATCGCCTTTGCGATCTTTGCCCGGGCCGAGGCCAACGCCGGCGCGGCCATGGGGTTCGAGGGAGCAGTCGTGCAGATGGTGTCCCACGGGTTCATCTCGGCGGCCCTGTTTTTCTGCGTCGGCGTCATGTACGACCGCATCCATTCCCGCCAGATCGCTGACTACGGCGGCGTAGTCAACACCATGCCCTGGTTTGCCACCTTCATGGTGCTGTTCGCCATGGCCAACTCGGGATTGCCCGGGACCTCGGGATTTGTCGGTGAGTTCATGGTGATACTGGCGAGTTTCCAGGCTAATTTCTGGTTTGCTTTCCTGGCCGGCATGACGCTGATCCTGGGCGCGGCCTACTCCCTGTGGCTGGTCAAGCGGGTGATATTCGGCGACGTCGGCAACGAAAAAGTCGCCGGCCTGTCCGACATCAATGCCCGGGAAGCCATCACCCTGGGTGCCCTGGCGGTGGCGGTACTGGGCGTGGGAATCTGGCCGGACCCGCTGGTGGACATCATGCACGCGTCGGTGGAAAACCTGCTGACCCACATCGCGCAACCGAAAATCTGACACCATGTTTGAGTTAAGCGAACTGAATGCACTGCTGCCGGAAATCCTGGTCCTGACCCTGACCTGTGTGATCCTGCTGGTTGACCTGTACGGCTCTGAACAGCGGCGTGGTCTGATTCACCTGCTGTCCATCGCCACCCTGGTGTTTGCGGCCATTGCCACCCTGCGGATCCATGAGCCCGGGCAGACGGTGGAGTCGGAGATCCTGCTCAACGGCACCCTGGTGCGTGACCAGATGGGTGACGTGCTGAAGCTGTTCGTGTACCTGGTGATGGGCCTGGTATTCGTCTACTCCAAGGGCTACCTGCGCGACCGCAACCTATTCAAGGGTGAATTCTTCGTGCTGTGCCTGTTCGGCATGCTGGGCATGATGGTGATGATTTCCGCAGCCAACATGCTGACCCTGTACCTGGGCCTGGAGCTGCTGGCCCTGTCCACCTACGCCCTGGTGGCCCTGGACCGGGACAACCGACTTGCGTCGGAGTCGGCCATGAAGTACTTCGTATTGGGTGCCCTGGCCTCGGGCATGCTGCTGTACGGCATGTCCATGATCTACGGCGCCACCGGCTCGCTGGACCTGAGCGAAATTGCCGAAGGCGTTCGTGGTGCCAGCGGTGACAACCTGGTGCTGGCCTTTGGCCTGACCTTCATCGTGGTGGGACTGGCGTTCAAATTTGGAGCGGTGCCGTTTCACATGTGGGTTCCAGACGTTTACCACGGTTCACCTACGGCGGTGACCCTGTTCATCGGATCCGCTCCCAAGCTGGCGGCTTTCGCCCTTGCCATCCGCCTGCTGGATGACGGCCTGGGTGGTCTGCACGGCTTCTGGCAGTCCATGCTGATCCTGCTGGCCGTGGCCTCACTGGCCATCGGCAACATCGTGGCCATCGCCCAGACCAACATCAAGCGGATGCTGGCGTACTCCACCATTTCCCACGTGGGTTTCATTTTCCTCGGTCTGCTGGCGGGCACCCAGGAAGGCTACGAGGCGGCCATGTTCTACGCCATCGTCTACGCCATGATGGCTGCCGGGGCGTTCGGCGTGGTCATCCTGCTGTCCCGGGCCGGCTTTGAAGCGGAGGACCTGGACGACTATCGCGGCCTCAACCAGCGCAGCCCGTGGTTTGCCTTTGTCATGCTGATGCTGATGGCCTCGCTGGCCGGCTTCCCGCCCTTCGTCGGCTTTTTTGCCAAGCTGCAGGTGGTCAAGGCTGCGGTCAACGCCGACCTCGTCTGGCTGGCCGTGCTGTCGGTGGTGTTTGCCGTGATCGGCGCCTTCTACTACCTGCGGGTGATCAAGCTGATGTACATGGACGAGCCCACTACCGATGAACCGCTGCGGGCACCGGTGGACCTGGGAACCGTTCTCAGCGCCAATGGCCTGGCCCAGCTGATACTCGGCATGTTCCCCGGACCACTGATCGCCATCTGCGCCGCCGCATTCTAAGGACTGATTCCCCGACGGTGAGGGCAGCCGTCGTGTTCAGGCGTCGTTTTTTGCACAGCGCCTTTACATTAAATTGCAATTCCCTGGGTTATGCTGGCTCCCCCTGAACTGTTGAGGTTTCCGTTGTTGGGCCGAGTGATCCTGCTATTGATCGTGCTGTTGGGTGTGTGGGCCTGCGCGTCCAAGCCGCCGGTCAAGGTGGTGGCCCAGTCGCCGGTGCTGGTGGATTTTTCCGGATCCTGGGAGATCAACTACCAGCTGAGTGACCGCGTCGAGGAAAACGCCAACCTGCTATGGCTTCGAGCCCTGGCTGACGCCCGCCGCTACCAGGGCCGAATGGATCGCCCGAACCTGCGGCTGCCGTCGCTGGAACTGATCCGCCTGGCCGATTCCATATCCCAGACCGGGGTTATGGAAATACAGCAGGGCAAACAGTCCATTGAGATCAAGCGCGGCGAGGAGTTCCCCCTGACCTGTACATTCGGTCCCGGTGGCCCGTTCGCGGCCATGGACCCCCTGGGTAACGAGGTCTGCGGTTGGGACTCCCACCAGCTGGTATTCGCCTTTGGCCTGGAAGGCAACCTGCGGGTGATCCACCGCCTGACCCTGGCCAGCGACGGGGACAAGCTCAACGTGGCCACTACGGTCAGCGGCCGCGGCGCTGACCAGACTTTTACCCTGAATCGCGTTTATGACCGCTTTGAGCCCCTGGCCGACGATTACCAGTGCAAACTGGCGGTGACCGGCCTGAAAACCTGTTGGAAAGGGGCCGGGGATTCTTCTTCAGAACCATGAGGCTGCCTGTATTGCTGTTGCTGGCGGTGATGTCCCCGGCCGGTTTGTCCCAGCCCGCTCACGCTGACTCGGCTGACATGCCGGCCCCGGCACCGTGGGCGGCTGCCGCCGGTACCGAGCTGCCGGCTTCAGCCCTGCTGGCCATCGGCATCCTGCCGCTGGATGACGGTGTGCCTCCGGACAATGCCAACGACCCGGCTTATGCCCTGCGCGATGCGGAATCGCGCTACTTCGCCTACCATCTGCGCCGGGTACTGGACGAGCAGGCCCGGTGGGGACCGGTTCGCGTGCTGCCCCGGGCCAGTCACGCCGTGGAGTTAACCGTCTCGGGCACCATTCACCATTCCAGCGGCGAACGGCTGGCGCTGGATATACAGGCGGTGGACGGCAGTGGCCGGCGCTGGATCGATCGCCGCTACGAGATGTCGGTGGACGGGGCAGACTACGGCGACCGCGGTGCCGAGCCGTTCCAGGCGGTTTATCAGGCCGTGGCCGACGACCTGGACCAGTTTCGCCTGTCGCTGCCTCTGAACGAGCTGGAACACCTGCTGGAGCTTTCCCAGCTGCGCTACGCCGCGGCGCTGGCACCGTCTGCCTTTGACGGCTACCTGGCCGAGGCGGATGGCGGTCGGATCAACGCCCTGCGGCTGCCGTCCCGGGGCGATCCCGTGCTGACCCGGGTGCTGCGAATCCGCGAGGCCGAGTACTTGTTTGCCGACACCGTGGACCTGCAGTTCGAGCAGTATTACCGGGAGCTCAAACCGACCTACCTG
>JAAUYH010022730.1_pt1 | contig 18683 bp, 10 predicted proteins | sample 7278061 | NCBI WGS metagenome assembly JAAUYH01 (sample SAMN14350203, study PRJNA611818) | marine sediment metagenome | isolation source: surface marine sediment (0.6m) | place: French Polynesia: Moorea | collected 2018-08 | reverse complement strand
TGCAATATCTACTCCGCTAGGTCCATTCCCCAAAATAACTACATTTTTATCTGCAAAAATAGAAGGTTCTTTATAGTCTTGAGCATGTATTATTTTGCCACTAAAGTTTTCTTCTCCAGGTAGTTTTGGCCATCTAGGTTCACTGTAAATACCGCTACACACAGCAACAGCATCGAAGCATTCTCTTGCTATACCATCTTTTGATTTAGTAGTAACTTCCCATAAATTATCTTTTTTGGTGATTTTTTCTACAGTAGTGTTAAATCGGAAACAGTCTCTAATTTTAAAGTGATCTATATATTCATTGAGATATTGAAGAACTTCAGTATGATGAGGAAATTCTGAAAAATATTCAGGCATTGGGTAATCTGAAAATGCAGCAGAATACTTTGAATTTTGCAGATGAACTGAACTAAAAGTACCCCCGCTAGATTTTTTAAAAACCCAAATTCCGCCGACTTGATCTGTCTTTTCAAAAACTACAGGATCGTGATTATCATCCCGTAGGCATTTTGCTGTTGTAATTCCACTTGGTCCTGCACCAATTACAGCAACTCTACATCTTTTATTTGAACTGATTCGATTGAACGAGAAGTTTTCTAAATTTGCATTCTTAGTCATAAGTATTCTCATTGTTATTTCAATAAAATTTCCCCCCAAGAAGGGGAATAAGGTATAAATATTTACTAAGCTTGTATCCGCTTAGCTTCTATTTCATGAACAGATACTCGTTTAACCTTACTAACTAAACCCAGCTTTTCTAAAGCTGCTATGAATAAATAACCCAAGTCTAGTTGCCAAGGTTCTAAACCCTGTTTAGCTGAGTGGGGAAAAGCATGATGGTTATTATGCCATTCCCCAAGGGAGATAAAAGCTATCCAATGGTTTGTACTTAATCCTTCTGCCTTGAAAGGGCGAGGACCAAAATAGTGAGCTATTCCCCGACCAAAAGATTCAACTTGATCTTGAAGAAACATCCGAAATAGACCACCCCACAGTAATGCAGTCAACGCACCTGTCCAAGTATGGGTAATTGCTAAACCAAGTAAAGCAGGTAAGAGTAAACCCAACAGGAACCATAAATATTGAAGCCTGTCAAGTTTAGTAATTAATGGGTCGTTCAGCATATCAGAGGCATATTTCTCTATTTTGTCTTCCAAGTTGAGATTATTGCTGAATAACCACCCAGAATGGGTGTGCAACAGACCTCGTATCACCTTTAAGAGCCCATTGCCTTCTTGAAGATGAGGTGAATGTGGATCCCCTAGTTGATCTGGAAAAGCATGATGGCAACGGTGAACAGCCACATATTCAGAGACTGTAAGATGGGAACCCATTAACCCCAAGATTGCTAATAAAACCCTTATTGGACGCACAGATTCAAAGCTACGATGAGCAAACAAACGATGATATCCAACAGTGAATCCAAGAGCTGTGAATAAAATAAATAAGGCTAAAATGCCAAGATCGACTGTACTCAACCCATACTTCCAGGTTCCCCAAATAGTAGCAATGAATCCAATGTAAGGAACTAACAATCGAAAAACCATTAGACTTCGCCAAACATAAAGTTGGCTAATGTTTTTGGTAGGATGAATGGAAACTTTGGTTGTCATAATAGATACTTTATTTTTGAGTGAAAGATCAATTAGCGGGACTTAGACATTTTTGCATTCAAAAAATAGCCTCAAAGCTTTATATGTCAATGGTTTTACGTCTAATTGGTTGTTTTCTTGATATATCTAGGTTTAAGCGATTTTTAGGACTTTGAGGTTAATCCCTTGCCATGACTGGCTTTGAGTCTTTTTCCTTCTTGTTTTTTGTCTAAGTCCCGTTAGTTACATTAATCTTGATGCAGTTTTGGCATTAATTCTTGGATTATGCTTTGAAACAGAATTTCTCTATCACTCAAGAGAAATAAATGCTTTCCAGGAAACATTTGTAAATTGAATTTGCTTTGAGTATGTTTACTCCATGCAGAAAGGTCATCATCACTAACCTCTTTATCTTGTAGTCCTCCAAATGCTGATATGGGACAAGCCAAAGGTTCCTCATCTGAATAAACATGCTTACCAACAATTTGTAAATCTGCTTTTACTGTAGGCAGCAAAGCCTCGATAAATTCAGTATTTTTCAGCAGTGATTCTGGCGCGTCTAGGAGCCGAGGTAGTGAACTAATCAACTCAGATTCTTTCATATCATTGATTTTCTGGAATGGGCTGATAGTATGAGGCGCATAGTAAGCAGCCGCAAACAAATGAACTGGAATCAATCCATGCTGTCTACGGAGCTGTCGAGCTAGTTCAAAACTAATCAAAGCACCCATACTATGACCATAAAAAGCAAATGGTCTATCTAAATAAGGGTAGAGAACTTGTGCTAGCATTTCTACCAGCGATTCTATGCGCTGAAATGGCTGTTCATTAATTCGACTTTCCCGCCCTGGAAGTTGGATAGGACAAACCTGGATTTCAGGTGGAAAGCTGTCAGACCATTGTCGGAATGCCGAAGCACCTCCACCTAAATAGTGGAAGCAGAACAGACGTAATCTAGCATCGGTATTTAAATCATTGTTAATAATCCAGTTACTTGCATCTATTGGATTTGTATCTCCTATTTTTTCCGCGACCTCTACTACAGTTGAACCCAAATTTTTAGTTCTTACCTGCTGGAATAGTTCCTCTGCCAATTGAGCAATGCTTGGTCCCTCAAGAAGTGTCGTGACAGGTATTAATACTTCTAAATTATTTTCGACTTGATTTTTCAACTCAATAGCCATTAGAGAGTCTAGCCCTAAGTTTGTTAGAGGTTGCTGCACATCCAGTTTCGATACAGGCATTCGCAAGATTCTTGCTACTTGTTCATGAAGATAGAATTCCAGTAACTGCCGTTTTTCCTGTGGTTCTGCTGCCAGAAGAGCATCCTTAGTTAAACTGACTTTTCCTTGCTGTTCATCTTGTAACTGAAACTCAGCTTCCTCTTGTATTAGTTGAGCCAGTAAGGGTGGATTCACCACTTTAGACTGAGATTGTCTCCATTGCTGCCAGTTGATAGGCATAACTCCGACTTGGGCTGATGGGTTCTGGAACAATTGTTCTAATACTTGCAACCCTTGTTGTGGTTTGATAGTACCTATCCCTTGTATTGCCATTCGTTCTCCTGCTTTACGTTTAGCAGCTGCGCCTACTTCATCCCATATACCCCAGTTAATACTCAACCCAGGCATTCCCGCTGCTAGTCGGTAATGCGCTAGGGCATCCAAGAAAGCATTAGCTGCAGCGTGGTTCGCTTGGGCAGGAGGACCAAATAGAGCAGCTACGGAAGAGAAGAGAATAAAGAAGTCCAAAGATAGATTCAAAGTATGCTTGTGCAAGTTCCAAGCTCCATCCACTTTAGGAGCCAAAACCCTAGTAAAGCGTTCCCAGTCTTGTTGTAACAAAACACCATCATCAAGCACACCTGCTCCATGAATAATCCCTCGTAAAGGTGGCAACGATTGACTAATATTGGTCAGCACTCTGAGGACTTGTTCTTCTTGAGAAACATCTGCCTGTGCCACTACAACTTGAACTCCTGCCTGTTCTAATGCTTTTAATGTCTCATTAGCTGTTGCAGAAGCACCACTGCGTCCAACTAATACCAAGTGTCGCGCTCCCATTTCCACCATCCACTGGGCGACTTTCAGTCCTAAACCTCCCAAACCACCAGTAACTAAATAAGTGGCATCAGACTGTAAACACAAAGGTTCAGCAAGCAAAGCTGGTTCCTGGTGACGTACTAATCGGGCAACATACCGTTGTCCTTCACGGAATGCTAGATGATCTTCCTGATCTGGGTTTAATACCTCTGCTAGGAGTAACGAAGCCATATCTCGAAGACCAGCCTGAGCATCTAAATCTATGAGTCCTCCCCACAATTCAGGATGCTCTTTAGCAAGCACACGGCCTAGACCCCATAATGAAGCTTGGGCTAGACCCATGATTCCTCTGGATGATGACTGCACGGTTTGAGCATCTTGTGTCGCTAGCCAGAGGCGGGGTAGCTTAGACCCGTCAATTGCAACCATTGCCTGCACCAAATATAGTACACTACCGCAACTTAGGATTTGGCTTGATTTCAAAGATAAATCTGTTAAATCTGTTGCTTGTGGAGATTCTAAACTCCACAAGTGGATTACGCCACGACAACAGAGATCATCAGCCCCTAGAGTACTTTGACAAAGTTGATGAAAATGTTCTGGCTGTGCTGGGTCTATGGTGAATATTCCTGCTTCTAGAGATTCATAAGCTGTGCCAGGATATACAAAGATGGATTTCTCATTTTGTAACTGAAGTTGTTCCCCTAAATGTTGAGCCATACCGCCTTTATCAGCAAAAATTAACCAGTAACCCTGCTTCGCTTGTGAGACAAGCCCATGAGGCTCAATTTCTATGTCAGTAGCGGGATTACGAGCCAGGATAACTGCTTGTTGTGATAATAGCGCTTGAGTATCTTCTGTTTCTGGGAAGGCAACTGTCTGAGTAAACCCTAATTCCTGAAGTACATTCACCCAATTACTAGGAGAAAGTAAGGGGTAGGATGGTCGTAAATCTCGATCTGCAAACCTCCACCAGCCTTCCGTTAATCCAAATGTTAAATCCAATGTCCGCTGCTGACCGATGGCTTCCAGCAATACCAGCAACCCCTCTGGAGCTAGAAGTTGTTGAACATTTTTTAAAGTTTGCCGGAGGTCGGCGGTTGCATGCAGTACATTAGCTGCTAAGATGACATCAAATTTATGAGCCGCAAAGCCTTGAGCCTGTGGATCTTGCTCGATATCCAGCATCTGATACTGAACAAATGGGTAGTCCCGAAACTTATGTTCTGCTTTGGATGTAAATAAATAAGATACATCTGTAAACACATATTCTGTTTGCTCTGCTGGCAACTTAGGCAGTATATAGGATGTAGTTCCTCCTGTTCCTGCACCAATCTCCAAGATGCGAATTTTTCGTCCTGCTGGTAAAGATGCCAACACCACCGCAATTGCTTCTTGAACCAGTGTGTTAATCACTTGAGCACCTGGCGATTCCTGATACAAATTTTCTACTTGGTTCACAGAACCTTCAGGGAAAAGAAGCTGTAGTGGATCTATCTCACCCCGTAACACCCCAGCTAAACTTGTGCCACATCGTTTCAGCAGGGACAATTCTGCTTGACAGCTAGGATATTTATGTGATGCTTCTGTCCATTCCTGTTGTAGTTTAGATATATCAAGAGTCTGACAAACTTCCCACGCACCATCTACCTGACTGAGTAGTCCATCTTCTTGTAGCATTTCCAACATTCGACCGAGAAGACGGTGATGCTGCGGTACAATGTTTAACTCTTCTACTAGAGATGTCACTGTTAGACGCTGGTGCAGATACATCTCTCCATTTAACTTTTGCAAAGCTCTCAGAATGTAGGAAACACTTAAAGCATTAAGTTTGGGTAAGAGTTCCTGATAAACCTCTAATCCATGTTGATTACTTAACAGGGGTAGTTGCAGTTTGAGGTGGTTGATAATTTCCAGGGATTGAGGTATGTAATCTGATGGTAGTCCTACTACCTCTGGCTCTAGGCGATTTTGTAGTTGCCATTCGACCTCGTAAAGCCAATCATTGAGATGTTTCCTGGTAGCATATAGTAAGGCTTCACGGGGAGCTCGTTTGATTGCCAAGCCAAAAACTTCGGCAACTATTTGCCCATTTTCATCAAAGAGGCGGAGATTACCGACAAAGGTTTCTTTATTTAGCTTTTCTTCTGTTTCACAAATACTATGACACCATACTGTATGTCCTGGACGAGTATATAACTTAACTTCACCTACATGAACCGGTACGTATATATCTTTATTACTGGAGTCAACCCCTTCAACTCCTTCATTAGGAATGCAAACTCCTACAAGTTGAAAGCAAGCATCCAAGAAAGCTGGGTGGATTTCATAAGCATCCGATTCTACCTTCAGCACATCTGGTAGCTTGATTTGTGCTAAAGCTTCTCCATTGCGCCGCCAAATCTGGGAGATTCCTTGAAAGCTAATACCCAAATCTAACCCAAGTTCTCGGATTTGCTGATAGTAGGCTTGAGCAGATAATTCTTCTTGGCATCTAGCTTGCACTGCTGTTAGAGATAACTGTTCTCCAGAGACTGCTGCATTGGTATTGTCTCGATGAACTTTCCCAGTTGCGTGTAATTTCCAAGCTGTTAGTTGCTCTTCAGATCCTTCCTCAGTACTGAAAATTTGGAAAGCATAGTTGTCAGGATCTTCTGGTTTGAGAATTAACTGTACGCTGCGTACATCATCTTCTCCTAGCACAAAAGCTTCCTGAATGAGGACATCCTGTATGACTTTTACGCCTGCACCGAAAACCTTGGCTGCTGCACTCAAAACCATTGATACGTGATTCGCACCAGGTACAACGACTATGCCATAGACTAAATGATCTTTTAGAAAAGGTAAATAATTAAGGCTAAACTGGGACTCAAAGAAAATTTCCTTAATTGCTGGTGAGCGTAGTTGTTGACCTAGTAAGGGATGAAATGTTTTGTTGGGAAAATTGTTTTGTCTACTGGATTCAGGTTTAGCCTCTTCTATCCAATAGCGTTGCCGTTGAAAGGGATAGGTGGGCAACACCACTTTATTACGGGGATAATCTTGGTCAAACCCTAACCAATCTACTTTGACTCCCTGCACATATAATTCTCCCAAACTATGTAGTATTTGCTGCCAGTCTGATTGACCAGTACGCAGAGAAGGCAACCAAACTCCTACATCCTCTGGCAAACACTGCCTTCCCATCCCTAACAAAATTGGTTTGGGTCCAATTTCCAGGAAGACTTCATAACCTTCTTGTTCCAAGGTCTCCATACTTTGGGCAAACTTCACGGGTTGCCTTACATGATTTACCCAGTAGCTGGCTGTGGCAATACTCTCGTCTGCCCTAGTCCCCGTAACATTTGATATCAGTGGAATCCAGGGTTGATTGTATGTTATTTGATTGGCTACTGCTTCAAACTCTGCCAACATTGGTTCCATTAAGGGTGAATGGAAGGCGTGGGATACTTGTAGCTGTTTGGTCTTAATTCCTTCTGCTTCTAAGATTTCCTTAACTGTCCCAACTACTTCTGCTTCACCAGAAATTACAACGCTAACAGGTCCGTTGATAGCAGCTAAGGCCACTTTTTCTCTGTATGGGGCAATCAGTTGATTTACTTTCTCCTCTGACGCCATCACAGCTACCATCTCACCTCCGTGAGGTAACTGTTGCATTAAGCGTCCCCGATGGGCAATCAGTTCTAAACCATTTTCTAAACTAAATACTCCTGCGATTGTTGCGGCTACATATTCACCAACACTGTGCCCCATCACTACATCCGGTTCAATTCCCCAGGACTTCCATAATTGAGCCAGGGCATATTCTAAAGCAAATAGGGCTGGTTGACTATAGGCAGTCTCATCAATAACAGAAGTTTCCCCTGGTTCTGGATACAAGACACTAAGCAGAGGCTTCTGTTGATAGAGACGTAAAATGGCATCACATTGCTCAAGGGTTTTCCGGAAGACAGGCTGAGTTTCGTAGAGTTCCCTTCCCATGTTCACATACTGGGAACCCTGTCCGGTGAATAAAAATGCGATTTTCTGACGTTTTTTGCTGGTCACTTGACCACTCATCAGTCCAGTTGTTTCCCTTTCATTCTTGAAAGTCTTTAACTGTTCGCGCAGCTGCTCGGTTGATTGCCCTATTACTGCCAGACGGTGGTTAAAATGCGATCGCCCTGTATTTGCTGTAAAACAGATATCTGCGATCGCTGCTGTGGAATTATCATCTAAAAATTCATGATAACGTTGTGCTAGCTCTTGTAGAGCTTTTTCACACTTTGCAGATAAAGTTAATATATGGTGCGATCGCTCACTAAACTCTTCACTGTTAACTTTTAACTTTTGACTTTTGACTTGAGTTGGTGCTTCTTCCAAAATGATATGGGCATTTGTCCCCCCAAAACCAAAGGAACTCACTCCAGCTAATCTCTTTTCTGACACTGCTTGCCAAGGCTGAAGTTCAGTGGGAATTTGAATGGTGGTATTTTTGATCTTTATATAGGGATTTAACTGTTTTAGGTGTAGATGTGGTGGAATTTCTTTATTTTGAAGAGACAAAACGACTTTAATTAAACCCGCTATTCCTGCTGCCGATTCTAAATGACCAATAGTAGTTTTTACCGAACCAATCCAACACGGTTGATTTACGTCTCTACCTTCCATCAGCACTTTTTTGAGAGAATTTACCTCAATCGGGTCTCCCAAAGAGGTGCCTGTACCGTGTGTTTCTACATAGCTAATCTGTGCTGGTTTGACCCCTGCTTTTTCTAAAGCTTGACGAATAACCGCCTGCTGGGAAGGACCATTAGGTGCTGTCAGTCCGTTAGTTAAACCATCTTGATTAACTGCTGAACCTCTGATAACTGCCTGAATGTTATCTCCATCCCTGAGTGCATCTGAAAGTCGCTTGAGAACAACTACCCCACATCCTTCCCCTCGGACATAACCATCAGCACTGGCATCAAAAGTCTTACAGCGACCATCAGCAGCCATCATATGTGCTTGAGAGAAAGTGATGGTTTGCTCTGGAGACAGAATCAAGTTTACCCCTCCAACTAAGCACAAGTTAGAATCTCCAGTCTCTAAACTCTGGCAGGCTAAGTTTACTGCTACCAGAGATGATGAGCAAGCCGTATCTATTGCGATACTTGCTCCTTTTAAGTTGAACAAATAGGATAAGCGATTGGCTGAAATGGAAATGCTTGTTCCTGTGCCACTATAGGCTTCTAGACGAGAAGAATCCTTGTAAATAAGCCTGTGATAATCAGCGTTGCTGATGCCGACAAACACACCAGTTGGACTACCTACTAAATCTTCTGGAACTATTCCAGCATTTTCTAATGCTTCCCAGGTTACTTCTAACAACAGTCTTTGCTGGGGATCTATTTGCTGTGCCTCACGGGGGGACATTCCGAAGAAACTTGGTTCAAACTGATCCACTTGTTCCAGAAAGCCACTCCAGCGAGTATTCATTTTTCCAGCTGTAGCTACTTCTGGATGATAAAAAGTGTCAATATCCCATCGATCTGATGGTACTTCAGTAATAGTATCTATGCCATTACGCAAGATATGCCAGAAGTCTTGGGGGGTCTTTGCATCTGGAAAGCGACAACCAATGCCAATAATTGCTACAGGTTCCATTCTAAATTTTATCATCTTAACTATAATTTAGACTTGTTCTAAAATTTATAACCAAGTCTGTACAAAGGTTTTAGAGGTTGGCTATATATCTTCAATCAAGGTAGTAATGAGGGTTTGATATAGTTACCGATAGTTTAGACGCATGACAAATGTCTAGCCAGAGCTTCTATGGTGGGGTAATCGTATATCAAAGTAGGATCGAGTTCATATCCCAACCATTCTTCCAAATCACCAGTCATAATCACTGCGGCAGAAGAGTCTAGACCATAACGTTCAAATGTAATCCTCACATCTATCTCATCAGGCTCAATTTCCAACAATTCTGCTAAATAAGAGACTAACCAAGCTTGTATTGCTACTGTGGTTGGTGGGTTATTTTGTACACTTTCTTTGGAATTTTTATCATCAGAAACCGCAGGCATTTCAGTGAATTGAGTAGTTTGTATTTCCATTGTTTAAATCTCCTTAGTTTTTGTTGATATATTTCATCAGATAGAACTGCGATTAGCTACTAAGCAAACTTTTTAGCCTCTATCATTCCAGCTGTTGGAGTCTTAACATCCCAAGCTAAACCAAGCACTTCCATAACATGAATAACCCAGTAACCTAGGTCAACTTGCCACCATTGCAAGCCAAACTTGGCTGAATTTGTGAAAGCATGGTGATTGTTGTGCCACGCTTCTCCACCTGTGGGGATGGCTAACCAGATATTGTTTGTACTATGCTCACGGGTATCAAATGTACGGGTACCATAAAGGTGGGTAATTGAGTTGATGCTGTTCGTAAAGTGGTATGAAAGAAATAGGCGGACACAGCCTCCCCACAGAAATCCGGAGAGTAAACCCATACTTGTTCCTGTTAGCATTCCTCCAAGAACAGTAGGGATGACTAATCCTAGTAATACCCAGACGTAGTAGAGCTGATTAACTTTGGAAATTACAGAGTCTCGAAGTAAGTCTTTAGCAAACAAAAAAGTATTTGTAATTTCATGAGTAAATGTCCAGCCAACCTGAGCGTGCCATAATCCTCGAATTGGATCTATGTGTTCCTCTTGAATGTAATAAGGTGAATGGGGATCTCCTGGCTTATCGCTGTATTGGTGATGACGTCTGTGATTACTCACCCAATAAATCAGGGGTCCTTGGCACGCCATAGAACCAAGAATAGCTAGGATAATTCTGATAGCAATATGAGTTTGGAAAGCAGAGTGAGCAAAGAGTCGATGAAAACCCACAGTAATTCCTGTCAATGTTAAAACATACAGACTGACTAGCAGCCCAATATCTACTTTTCCAATACCTGATTGTAATGCTATTGCTACTGCTAATATTGTTCCCAATAAAGGAATCAGGTTAATGAATAAAGCATGGACAAACTGCTGAGTTTTTAAATGATTTCCTTGTATGGTTATGTTTTTCTTCTTATTCAAGTTGGTAAGATTTTTTGTTGTGTTATGCACCTGCATGAACTTTCACTCCCTTGGATATTCTGAATTTCGGTTCCATAGTTATTTTCCAGCTTGCAATTTCTCAAACAAAGATTCGACATCAGTCTGTAAATGTCGAAAACTGGCTTTCTGCCAAGGATCTTCACTCCAATCTTCAATCACATTCAAACTGCCATTGAGAAATGCATTTTTACAGGCATGACGCTGAATCTTTCCACTGGAAGTTTTAGGAATACTTGCAGTTTTGACTAAGACAGTAGCATAAACCTGTAAGCCATGCTGTGCAGTTATAGCCTCAGAGATATTTCCTACCACCTCCTGAACATCCAGGTTCCGTAGGTAAGAGCGCTCTACTTCCTGAACAATCACTAATCGTTCTTTATCCTTGACTTCCACTGAAAAAGCTGCCCCACAATCTGGTCGTAGTGCTGGATGACTCTTCTGGGCTGTTAATTCAATATCCTGGGGATAATGGTTTTGCCCCCGGATGATAATCACATCCTTGATGCGCCCAGTAACAAACAACTCACCATCTTGCAAAAACCCCAGATCCCCTGTGCGAAGAAATGGTCCCTCTTCTGTATCTGCTATGTAAGCATTAAAAATCTGTTGAGTCAGTTCTGGTTTCCTCCAATAGCCCTGAGCAATACTTTCTCCAGAAACCCAGATTTCCCCCACTTCTCCATCACGACACTCAATTAAGCTCTCAGGGTTTACGATCGCAATTTTTTGGTCTAACCGAGTACGACCACAACTGACAATTGCTTGGGAATTCACTTTCGATTCATCAGCAAGAACAATTCGATTTTGTAATAATTCAGCTTCATTAACAAAACGAATAATCGGTGGTTGTGATTTCAGACCTCCTGAAACAATTAAAGTCGTTTCAGCCATCCCATAGCAGGGGTAAAATGCCTCTTTACGAAAGCCACAAGCAGCAAAAGTTTCAGCAAAACGCTCTAGTGTTTGGGCACGAACAGGTTCAGCACCAGTGAAAGCTACTTCCCAACTGCTCAAATCAAGAGAAGTTAGTTGTTCTGGCTTAATTTTATTGATACACAAGTCATAGGCAAAATTGGGTCCACCACTGGTAGTTGCTTTGTAGCGGGAAATCGCTTGCAGCCAGCGTATAGGCTTCTGAAGAAAGGCTACAGGAGGCATTAGTGTTACTGAGCCACCACAGTAAATGGCTTGTAGTATCCCACCAATTAGCCCCATATCGTGGTATGGTGGCAACCAAATTACACCTTTACTGTTGGATGTATTCTCGAAACATTTATAAATTAGTTCAGAATTATGCAGCAGGTTCCCATGGGAAACCATCACCCCTTTGGGTGTTCCCGTGGAACCGGAAGTGTACTGGAGAAATGCTAATGTGTCGTTCTCTATGTAAGGAGTTTGCCAATCATGAGCCTTATTATGATCAATTTCGTCCGTAGTTATACAACGTAAAATTGCTAATTCTGGTTCTGATTTTAAGGTTTTTTCAATATTGCTGAAAACAGATGCAGTTGTCAGGGCAATTGTGGCTTGGGCATCAGTTACAATCGCTTGCAATCGATTGCTGTGATGGTTGCGTCTGGGTGGATATACAGGAACTGCAATAACTCCTGCATACAGACACCCGAAAAATGCAGCAATGAATTCTAGTCCTGGTTGGTAGAGTAAAAGTGCCCTTTCACCCCTTACTTTCATGCTTTGTAGCACAGCAGCAATAGCTCGTGCTTTTTTGTCTAATTCTTGATAAGTTAAGCTTGCCTCTTCTGTTTCTCCGTTAGCGAGAAAGGTAAAAGCTATATGGTCGGCTTGATTTTGATTTCTATGGCGAACTAAATCAACTAAATTGGTAATATTACTATTGTTTTTTCCTAAAACATTAATTGTTTTATACACTGTATTTAATAACTCAAAAAGTGTTATCAAGTTCTAAGATAATAATATGTGTATAAAAAAAACATCAGTACAAATATTGATATAATCTACATTCCGCAGGTATCTTAAAAATGTTCGGTAATTTTAAAACCCATGTGTGGCAAGGCTTCCAGATGTTGCTTTGATCATATGCTCGTGGCTGAAAGACCAAATATCAATTCCCTATTCTGGGCTGATTGACATTATTCCCAACTAATTAGATAGGGAGACTCCTACGGAGGAGTTTAACTTACGCAAGCTGTTGAAGCTAGAACGACGCGGTACATAGAAGTGTGTTTCTCCTTCAGTATCACTGAGTGCCACTGAGAGTATTTCTACATTAGGAAACTTTTGCTTTAACCATTCGTATTTGTTCTGCTTACGTTCAATTTATTTGCGATCGCCTACGGTGGGCATTTCGTGTCACTTTCCCATGATAATAACTCGGCGCATTTCATCAGTGCGGAAGCCAATCGCAAAACTTAGACCTCCGGTCAAAAGGAAAGAATCAATGCCGTCTTCATAGTGATCAATAGTATCTCGTCCTTGACTGGGGCTAAGAACAAACTCATTTACGTCAGCATCACCAGTCTTGTACTAATACCCTGTTGCCGATAAGCTGAAGCCATAAATAGGGAGATCAATTCTGCGGTGCGATCTGATCCTATTTCTGCGATCGCAAATGCTACCATTCCGGTGAAGGGGTGGGATCTCACCTTCGATAAGCCCACAAAAGCAACACTGTCATAAAAGGCTAAACCTTGAACAAAGCCAGGACAGAAACTAATAGGAACAAAGGTTTGAGTATCTCACTCCACATAGCCTAGTTCCCCTGCACCAGAGTTGAAGTGATTATTTCCTTTCCCTAGAAAGAAGATACTATGATCTTTCCATACAAAAAAGTACCTATTTACACATCAAAAGCTCAGTTTTCATGCAAGTTTAATTAATATTTTTTGTGTGATATGAATCACTTCATATTTTCTGCGATGATGATTTACCCAGATTTACCCATAACACTAAATATCACATTATATTGTGATAATTTCAACTACAAAATATTCACAAAATTTATCTAATTACTGAAGGAAAATTAATTAATCTGAACATTTTTCTAAATAGCCTAATATCGATGTATTTTTATTATTATTCACATCTATAACATGATTTATTGTCATAAGGTTGATAGATAATACTTATGTTTGCCTATGTAATAAATTTATATATACTCAACGCCTTATCTTTCTGTCAGTTGTCAAAATTATCTTTGAGTAATAGATTATTATATTTAGCAAAACAATATAAACTAAATAAATTAACAACCATTTATGATAAAAACTTTCCTCTTATTTAAAGAGGTGGAGGACTTTTGTGAATGCGATAAAGGGCAATTATATAATTTCTACCGAAGAAAATGTTAATGGGTCAAACCCCCTAAAGAAAGATAATTCCATCGCGGATAATCATGGCTTAAGAATGGGCAATCTAGTGAATAATTCGTTGGAGATATCACAACCAGGCACGGGCATAAAAAATCGCAATTCCCTAGCTGCCGATATCAACTCTTGTTTTAATGCTTGTAATGAACCCGACGAGACATCATTTGTTAATCAAGAAGCTAAAGGTCATATAGTCAATGGCTTAGACGATGTGACAAAAATTTTAGTAGTTGACGATCATACTGGGAGCCGTATGACTGCCGTAGCTCTGCTAGCGATGGAAGGTTACGAGGTTATTGAAGCAGATTCTGGAACAAAAGTGGTGGAAATGGTGATCCAAAAACAACCTGACTTGGTTTTGTTGGATGTGATGATGCCGGGGATTGATGGTTTTCAAGTATGCCAACTATTGAAACAGGATGAACGTACTAGGCTAATACCAGTTATTTTTATTACGGCATTAAATGACAAGCGATCACGGATTCAAGGGATTGAGGTTGGTGCGGATGATTTTTTAAGTAAACCCTTCGATAGAGTTGAATTAGCAGCGCGAGTGAAGTCCTTGGTACAACAAAAACGCCTGAATGAAGATTTGGATCATGCCGAACAAGTATTATTTTCCATTGCTAGAGCCATTGAAAGTCGCGACCCGAACACGGGGGATCATTGTGAGCGGCTAGTAGCATTAGGTAAGTCTTTTGGTGAATATCTCAATCTCTCACGCAATGAAATTCGGGATTTGATGTGGGGAGGATATTTACATGACGTTGGTAAAGTTGGTATTCCTGATGCCATACTACTGAAAAAAGGTCATCTTACTCCCCAAGAATGGGAAATTATGAGACAGCACGTTTCCATCGGCGAAAGTATATGTCAGCCACTACGTAGTATGCAAGGTGTACTACCTATTATTCGCCATCATCACGAACGCTGGGATGGTTCTGGTTATCCTGATCAATTAAAAGGGAATGCAATTCCCTATTTAGCACAAATATTTCAAATTATTGATATTTATGATGCCCTGATCAGCGAAAGACCATATAAAAAAGCTTTGACTCCTGAAGAAGCACTTGTGGCGATGGCAGAAGAAACAGCTAAAGGATGGCGTAATCCCCAATTAATGCAGCAGTTTGCTGATTTTATTCATCTAGCACCCCCAGGAGACTTGCACCACAACGTTAGTTATAGCTCTATCGAGCATGGCTGCCCTAAGGCGGTGAGACGGCAGTCGCTACAACGGGAGGAACCCTCGCAACGTGCTGCCTCAGGAATGGGGACAAGGGAGGAGTTTCATCCCTGAGCAGATTGTTTCTTCCCAACAATTCAGCTCAGGGGAGAACAACGAGTGCTATGGTAGAAGCTTGGTGAAGATTGGCCGTTGGTTTCCTAGCTCTAAATGCTGTGGTAAATACGGACATATTGTTGACAAAATGCCATTGAATATCAGAGAGTGGGATTGCTCCAGCTGCGGAATGCACCACGACCGGGACATTAACGCGGCTAAGAATATTTTGGCGGTGGGACACACCGTTACAGTCTGTGGATCGAGTGTAAGACCTGATAGGCGTAAGTCTAAAGGGCAACTGAGTAAAACCCGTAAGGGAAGGAAACAGAAACCCAAGTCGTGAGTCTTGGGAATCCCCCGGTACACCCCCAGGTTAGCGGTGGGAGGATATCAAGCGAGCCAAAATACACAGTATCAAACCATTCATAGCCGATAGCTCATTATGGTAGTCGTAGCAATTCTAGCGGCGGGACGCGGAACGCGGATGAAATCAGTAATGCCTAAGGTTTTACATACTTTGGGTGGAAAATCACTACTGGAACGGGTCATAGATAGCGTTAAACCCCTTTCACCTTCACGTCACATGGTAATTGTGGGGTACCAGGCTCAGTCTGTCCAAACTGCTATGGAATCGATTCCAGGATTAGAGTTTGTGGAACAAACCGAACAACTAGGTACAGGTCATGCCATCCAACAATTATTACCCCATTTACAAGATTATCAGGGGGATTTATTGATACTCAATGGTGATGTGCCCTTACTTAGCTCCCAAACCCTGATCAATTTATTACAAACTCACCAAGAAAAACAGAATGCTGCAACTATATTGACAGCACAACTCAGCGATCCCCAAGGGTATGGAAGGGTTTTTTGTAATAGTGAAAATGTAGTGCAACAGATTGTGGAAGATAAGGATTGTACTGCGGCTCAAAAACAAAATTGTCGAATTAATGCTGGTGTTTACTGCTTCCGTTGGCAAGATTTAGCTGAGATTTTACCTGGTTTACAAACAAATAATGCTCAAAAAGAGTATTACTTAACTGATGCTGTGACCCAAGTTACCCCTGTAATGGCTGTTGATGTGGAAAATTGCCAAGAAATTTTGGGCATTAATAACCGTATGCAATTGGCTGGTGCTTATGAAATTTTGCAAAATCGCATCAAAGAAAAGTGGATGATGGCTGGTGTCACCCTCGTCGATCCCACCAGTACCACCATTGATGACACCGTAGAATTACAATCAGATATCATTATTGAACCCCAAACCCATCTCCGGGGAAATACGGTGATTAAGAGTGGTTGTCGTATTGGACCTGGCAGTTTGATTGAAAACAGTTACATTGGAGAAAATGTAACTGTGCAATATTCTATAGTTACAGATAGTTCCGTAATTTCCACATCTAGGATTGGACCCTACGCCCATTTAAGAGGTCATGTGGAAGTGGGGCAAGGGTGTAGGATTGGTAATTTTGTGGAGTTAAAAAATGCTCAATTGGGCGATCGCACCAATGTAGCTCATTTATCTTATCTGGGCGATACCACTGCGGGAACTCAAGTTAATGTCGGTGCTGGGACAATAACAGCTAACTATGATGGCGTGAAAAAGCACAAAACGATCATAGGCGATCGCACTAAAACTGGTTCTAATAGTGTTTTAGTCGCACCAATTACTGTAGGTGATGATGTTTACATTGCAGCCGGATCAACGGTAACGGAAGATGTCCCCGATGATTCTTTGGTAATTGCTCGTGCTCGTCAGGTTGTGAAACCAGAGTGGCGGGTGAAGAAGGAGGAAAGGAGTGAGGGAGGGAAGGAGTGAGTGTGGGGAGTGTGGGGAGTGTGGGGAGTGTGGGAGGTGTGGGGAGTGTGGGGATATTTCTCTCCCTTGTCTCCCTTGTCTCCCTTGTCTCCCTTGTCCCTCTGCCCCCTACTCCACTGCTTCTAAATACAGCCTGTTAGGGTACCTCCTGGTAACTCTAGGGTATCGCCGATTTTGTTTCCGTCATGGAAAGCTGCTAGTAACACATCACTGGTTTTTCCCCAAGCGATCGCTCCTTTGCCATCTAAAGCGATCGCTCCTAAATCCCGTTTGTTGTCTCCTGCTTCCTTTAATGATTTTGCCATAGCTTCTTGGAGGGACATGCCATCAGTGACCCGGATGACAATCCGTGGTGCTAAGCACTCATCAATAATATCTTCCCCAATACCAGTACAACTAACACCAGCATGATTGGTAGCATAATTACCCGCAGGCATGGCAGAATCACTGACTCTACCAATACGTTCAAAGCCCTTGCCACCAGTGGAAGTACCTGCTGCTACATGACCATCAGTGTCTAAAGCTACAACTCCAATGGTACCTCTACGAGCATTATTACTGGACGCTAACTCTGGTTCTGCTACCACCCCAGCCATAGTTCTTTGAAAATTATCTTGACGCTCTTGGAGCCATTCTTGCAAGCGCGTATCGGTTAGTGCATCATAGCTAGGAATTTGTAATTCTCGGACTAATTCCCCCGCACCATAATCTGAAAGTACCCGGTCTGTAGAATCTTGTAAAAATTGAGCTAAATCAATGGGATTTTTCACCCTAGAGACATTTATTACCCCACTAAAACTTTGAGCTGTTCCATCCATTAAGGAAGCACTCATGCGGATTTGACCATCTGATTGGAGTACAGAACCAGTACCCGCATTAAACCGGGGTTCATCTTCCAACAGTTGACAACCTCGAACTACTGCTGATTTTGCACTAGCTCCCGCCAAGAGCATGGTATAAACTTCTTCCACAATTTGATGGAGTAATTGGCGTACTTTCTCCACTCCACCTTTACCTTGGAGGGAACTACCAGCTCCACCATGAATAATTAATTTAGGTTGTACCTTTGTTGTCATTTTTATCTCAGGCTATTTATGTATGGGTATGAGTAATTTTACGTAGCATCCGGTTCTGTTTTAACTCCAGAACGACGACGACGGCAACGTTCAGAACAATATTTCACTTCATCCCAGCAATCTTCCCATTTCTTACGCCAGGTAAAAGGACGTTGACATACTGGACAGATTTTGCTTGGTAAGTCCGATTTAGAACGGTTGCGTCCCATATTTTATCAACAGAGTTGGAAAACAATTATAGTTGTAAATTTTATAGTCAAATATAACATCGAGCATAAAACTTATTTGTGAGGAGTAATCCTCACTGGGGGAACTACAACCCCCTCTATCCCCTCAAAAAAAGCATTAGGGACTACTTTTCTTATAATATTTCCACTTCCATTGCAATCAGCATTAATCAATATTCCTGATTGACTACGGAATAATCCGCGTTTGACTCTT